>Ga0209717_1000318_pt1 | contig 60762 bp, 53 predicted proteins | sample AD_UKC048_MetaG_FD_184418 | JGI IMG/M metagenome (GOLD analysis project Ga0209717, IMG submission 184418) | Active sludge microbial communities of municipal wastewater-treating anaerobic digesters from USA - AD_UKC048_MetaG (SPAdes) (version 2) | ecosystem: Engineered > Bioreactor > Anaerobic >...
CCAGGTGAAGACGGTGTTGGTGCGTGGTACTAAAACGTACGAGTTCGAAAACAAACTCGTCGTTCCTGAACAGATTTGTACCCCGTCGGTCGAATTAAAAGTCTCGGAATTCGAATTAACGACTTCCGTAGACCTGTGGAAGGGTATAAAAAGCATACACAAAGATTTTTTCACGAATATGAAAAAATTCGTGGACGATGTATTGTGCAAACCCGCTACCAATTCGTACAACTTCGACGGCGGTTCCTCCAAATCACGGCTGCCATTTGTCAACGTAGATGAATATTCCCTGATCAAGTATGCGATCGACGCCTATTTGAAAAAATCACTTGCGTTGAGAGATTCGGTAGGTTCCTACTCGCTCAACCCCTTGCCGTATTATCACACCCTCCAAAACAGTCTGTTCAAAATGCTGGACGACCAATACCCGATCGACTGCGAAGCGCTAACCAAAAGCCGCAGCGGTTTTCTGGCCATCGAACTCATCTGGAGTTACTGGACAGAACAGGCGATGCTGGTGCAGGCTATGGGAGCGGTGAGCCTGCGTTACCAGAATATTCTGGGGCAACACGAGATCGAACCCATGATGCGCTTCGACACCAGCCCCTTGCATCCGCTCAGCAACCTGCTCTGGGGCTTCATTCAGGATGAACAGCACCGCACTTCGCTGCGCCGGCGGACGTTCGAATACCAGCATGCCTACAGCCTGACTCTCAAAGGCAAGGCCGTGCCGCGGCAGATCGGGGTCGACAACCGCTCACCGTTCCTGGCGGCATTCCACAACCTGTTGCACCAGGCTTCGCTGTTTTACAAGGAATACGACGATAAAACCAGAAATCCCGACGCATTTCCGCTGCTTATTTCGCTGCGCGACGTACACCTGCTCCTGGCAGAAGGCAATCACAACGCCTACTACAACATGACCTATACGACCCGCCATGAGATGCTCACGATGCAGTACCTGTTGTCGCAACCCGAAATGCAGGTATTCCTCGGCGGACGCATCATGATGCCCTACGAACCGCACGTCGGCGCCTTGGATACGATCAAAACCGTGCAGGGCTGGGATCCTGTCGGCACCACACACTATTACGAACTGGCCAATACGGGCGAACAACTCCTGCTCAGTATGCGCTACGGCGACTGGAACAATTCCATGCTGACGTCCGAAGACGCCGGCAACTGGGCCGTCGCATTTCGCAATCTCGTATCCATTTACATCAATGCATACCGGAACGTCACCATGGTGGACCTGTCGGCCGACTCGTCGCGCCTCAGCGTCGAAGAACAGGCATTGCAACCGGCATTGCTCATACAACGCCGCATGTCGCTCAACGCGCCGAACCGCGTTTCCATGCGGCCCAAACCGGCGCCCGCTTCCTATTAATTATCCGAAAAAACGCTTTCGGAAGCGTTTTCAAAACATTTTCCACTACTAAAAAACATTCAACATGACATACCAAAATGAAGCACAGACCTGGGAATCCATGCAGGAAACCATGCAGGAATTGCAGGAAATGGAAATCCTCCACAACGAAACCGGCCATTCCGTATCCCGCACACAGGCTGTTGTCATCCGCATTCAGTTGTTGCCCTCCCGCGGGCCCATTTTCGGCCACCCGCGCCGCATTGCCGGCGCCACCGGAATTACGCAAGCCCCTCTGACCGGCAAAACCATCGTGCCGGTGCGGGAAGTGGATGCTGTCACAGGAGAGGTATCCAATGGAATCGTATACGCACCGGAAATCGGCAGCAACGAGTTCGAATTCGCTTTCCTTGGTAAAAACGCCTTGAAATTCGCTGGAAACTGGCTGGGCAAACAGATTACCAAAATGCCCAAACTGGCACAGCGCATCAATGGCGTAAAAACCCTGGTGGGCGGAAAACCCTGCCCCGGCTGCGAACGCGGATTTGCCAGTAAAATCGGGAAATTGCTGCCACGAAAACTCAATATCGGATTCAACCGCGATCCCAATACCCGGCAGTGGAAACTGGACGCCAATTACCAGGATCAGTCCGGCCGCGACTATAATATGGTAGCCGACGGACTGGGAAAAAAATGGCAAACCAATTTTACCGGACATAATGCTGACGGTTCCGACGTCAACCTCGGCATCAACCGCGACGGCCGCGACTGGCAGGGAAACGTCTACTACCGTGACCTGCGCGGCAATATCGTGAATGCCGATGTGCAGGGCTCGCCGGGCCAGTTCAACGCCGATGCGGACGGCACCGTTGCCGGAAACAACTTCGGTTTGAATGCCGCCGCAGATGGCGATAACTACAACGGTTATGGCTACATGCAAAACAATCAGGGCTACGGGGGCGCGGCCATTTCCGGACGACCCGGCCAATTACAGGCACAGGGAGCATATATCTCCCCGAACATGAACGCCAATGCCAATGTGAACTGGAACCGGGAAATGGAATCCAGCGTACTGGAGGAGGTATTTCAGGAAATCGGCATTTAAAACTGAAAGCGATGACCATGCGTATTATCGATTGTCATTGCCATGCCGGGAAAGGCGACGGTTTGAGCGGGCCCTGGGATACCAGCGCTCCGCTCAACCGCTTCCTGCAACGGTCGGCCAAAGCGGGCATCCGGCAAACCAATCTGTTCGCTGCATTCAACCGGGTGGGTTACGAAAAGGCAAATGCCGAGGTCGCACGTTTGGTCGGGTCGGACCGGCGGCGTTTTTTCGGTTTCGCATTCGTGCATTGTGTAGCCGACCAGGGGCGCATTGCATCCATGATCGAAAGGGCCGTTCGGGAATTCGGGTTTTGCGGCATCAAGGCTCACCGGCACGACGGAAGGCTTACCCGCGAAGTGTGCGATGCAGCCAGGGCTTTCGGCCTTCCTGTTTTGTACGATGTGATGGGCGAGGTTTCAGTAGTCGAACTGCTGGCAACAGAGTACCCGGATGTGAATTTTATTATTCCGCACCTGGGGAGTTTTGCCGACGACTGGCAGGCGCAACTTCATTTCATTCCCTTGCTCGAACGCCATCCGAACGTGTATACGGATACTTCCGGCGTGAAACGTTTCGACTTGCTGGAAATGGCGGTTCAGCGGGCCGGGCCGTCCAAAATACTTTTTGGTACCGACGGCCCCTGGATGCATCCTGCGGTTGAGTTAAGCAAAATTTTTGCACTTGAATTGCCTGCTGCACAAGCCCGTTTGATTTTGGCAGATAATTTTTTGAGGCTAACGCAACGCGACAAAAGATCGTAGTAAGAGCCTAAATATCCCCTGAATGGTTCATACAAGTGTGGCAGCCGAACCTGAAAAGCAGGTATATTTCAACGGGTTGCAGGTACGCCACACTTCTTTGAACAATGGGTCGGCGCCCTATTTTTCTGCGGCCAGGTGCAATTGAAGCGTCCGGTCTGAAACCTGTAAAAGAGAGGATGCTTGCTGGATATTACCCCCGGCATACGCGATCGCGATGTCTTTTGCAACTTGGGTAGTATGCTGCACGATTGATTTCAATCCCATCCCCTCATTGATGGCGTCCTTTATCATATTAGCAAAATCCGGTTGATCCAATGCAGGTCGTTGTACCTGCCTGAAGCAAGGTCTATCACAGGGAGATAAGTCTCCCAGCGTGATCTGCCCCGTACCGGTATAATTATTGACCATTCGAGTAACGACCTGCCTGAGTTCACGAACATTTCCAGGATAATCCCGTAAACATAGATGCGCCATGACAAGCGGATCGATAACAGGTCGTTTTCTGTTATCCGGCAGTAATTGAGCAAGGAATGTTTCCACCAATTCAGGAATATCGTCTTTGCGTTCAGCCAATGATGGCATACGGCATATCCAGGTGGATATCCTGTAGAAAAGATCTTGCCTGAATACCTTTTCCCGTACCATTTCCTTCAAGTCGCGATTGGTAGCACTGATAAGCCGGAAGTCTGTACGTTTCCATTGGTTGCTGCCCAAACGTTTGTAAGTACCTTCCTGTGTTACACGCAAAAGTTCCGCTTGAAGATGCGGTGGCAGTTCACCAACCTCATCCAGAAAGAGTGTTCCATTATTGGCATTTTCAAATGCGCCCTCTCTTGCACAAACAGCATTTGTGAATGCCCCCTTTTCATGGCCGAAAAACTCGCTGCCCGACAATTCCGGCACCACGGAGGAACAATCGAGCAAAGTAAGATTTTGTTTATGGGGGCGAATGTCCATTTGATGGAGTAATTTGGCGGCCATTTCTTTGCCTGTACCACTTTCTCCCATGATGAGTATTGGTGCTTGCGAATACAGGCTGATCTCTATTAGTTGGCGAAGGGTGGCAAGCCAAAGCGGACAACTTCCAGCCAGATTGGATCGCAACGAAGCATTTGCCAGGCATTCTTCAATATGAAACCACCGCCGCAACCTTGAAATCATTTGTGTACAGGCATTTGTTTCCTGCCATTGGATAACTTCATCCGCACCCGAGCCGGCTAGTTGCCAGCATTTTGTACTTTTCAAGGGCGAACTGTCTCCCCAGATAACCATTACACGACTGTGCAACGATTTTGCATATTCTGTTTCAGAGCAAACCCATTCCCAATCTTTTTCCCGGTCAAAAAAGATAAGCAAACCAGCACTTTTAATCGTTTGCGGACCGGCGTCAATTTCTGCAGAGCGCAGATGATAATGTATAGAATCAAAAGTGTCAGAGTCTGCTGAAGGAGCAGCAAGTGTAGTGAAATATTTGGCCATTGTAAAGGGGTTTAAGGTGCACTATAATTATATACTACATGAGCTAAATCGTATAGGTTCAACAGTGAAATCACTGCACTAATATGAAAAAAATTGTGTAAGTCCTGATCGGCACATCTGCAATTGATCGGGTCAGAGCAAGACAAATGTTATCGAAAGTGTCATCATAAGAAAAAATGAGACGCTACAAATTAATGCCTTTTTTTTGTAAAGTGAATAAATGTAATTACACTTATAAAAAATCTCTGGAAATGTTGCAAATCCCTTTTCTCTTTATGTCATTTTTACTTGGCATACTGTTCCTCTCAAATTGCAAACAACCGCAGCCACCGCTTACATTTGCCGGCAAAAACTGGCAACTGACCAAACAAACAACCAATCAGAATTAAGATGGGCAGCACCCGAATCCAGTACCTCGCACACGCCACTTTTAAAGTCACTACCCCGGAAGGACGCATCGTTATCATAGATCCATGGTTCACCGGCAACGATTTTATAAATCCCGAAGACCGGACACAGGACCGGGTCGATCTGTTTATGGTCACGCACGGCCACGACGATCATTTCGATTCCAAACTACCCGACATGATCCGGGCAACCGGCGCCCGCGTGGCCGCCAACAATATTTGCCGCTTCGATTTGCTGAAAAACGGGGTGGCAGCCGATTTGATTGAACCGATCAACCTCGGCGGCACCATCTCGCTGCTGGATGTAAAAGTGTCGATGGTGCAGGCTTTTCACCTGTCGCATATCAGCACGGAAACGGAAGAGATGACGCTCCCGCATCAGGCTGTGGGTTTTGTGTTGCAATTATCGGACGGCGTGAACATCTATTTTGCCGGCGATACTGGCATTTTTGGCGATATGAAACTGATCGGGGACATTTACAAGCCCACCGTTGCGGTGCTGCCCATCGGCGACCGCTACACGATGGGCGCCCTGGAAGCCTCGTACGCCGTCCGGCTCATCGGAGCGCCGCACGTGATCCCCTGCCATTACGGTACGTTTTCGTCGCTGGCGGCCGGGCCCGAAGCATTTATTGAACGCACGAAAGATATACCCAACCTCAGAATTCATGCTTTGCGGAAAGGAGAAACGCTGGATTGCAATGAAATAAAATGAACCTTACAGAAACCAGATGATTTGCTTGAGCGCATCCTGCCTTTCGCTTGAATTCAGGAGATGCCTTTACTATCACTCATTTTATCACACTACAACATGCAATTATCAAACAATAAAATACTCATTACCGGCGGCGCTTCCGGCATCGGCCGCGGCCTGGCAGAAAGATTCGTGCAGGAAGGAAACACCGTAATCATCTGTGGCAGAAGGGATTCCGCCTTGCAGGAAGTGGCGACAGGGTCGCCGTCCATCATCACCCGGCAATGCGACCTGAGCCGGAAAAAGGAACGGGATGCGCTGTACTACTGGATTTCTACCGAGCATTCCGACCTCAACGTGGTGGTCAACAATGCGGGTATCCAGAACTGGATGAACATCACCGACGGTGATTTTTTCCAGCGGGCGCAGCAGGAAATCGCCATCAACATCGAGGCGCTGATTCATATGACTTCGATTTTTTCCCAACTGGAATCATTGAACACGATCCTGAACGTTTCTTCCGGCCTTTCTTTCGTGCCGCTCGTGAAAGTGCCGGTGTATTCGGCTACCAAAGCGTTCGTGCATTCGTTCACCCTTTCGGCGCGCGAACAACTGAAACCGAAAGGCATCGAAGTGATCGAGGTGATTCCGCCGGCGCTCAACACCGACCTGGGCGGGAAAGGGCTGCACGACCAGGCGCCGCCGGTGAGCGAGTTCATCGACGCCGTTTTTGCGCAGTTGAAAGAAGGCAAACAGGAACTGACCTTCGGGTTCAGTGAAACGACGAGTAGCGCAGGGCAGGAGATTTTGCGGGGCATTTTTAATAAGATGAACCAGGTTGGCGCTTAATCCACTTTCAAAAAACGCGCAACTTCCACCCGCTCCCCGGCATCATACATTTCCAGGAAATACAATCCTTCGGGAAAATCCGAGACCGTAAACGTCCCAGCATCATCGGAAGACTGCTGCGCCAACAGGCGACCGGTCGCGTCAAAAACCCGGAATTCGAACGACGTATTTTTACTTTCCAGCACGGAATAATGCAGCATATACCGAACAGGGTTGGGCCACACGCTCAACCCTGTTTGTTGTCCTGCCACATCAATTTCAATCACCGGCGCAACATCCACCTGCCCATCAAAACTCCGGGCCAGCAGTCGGTAATAGTTCTTACCGGAAAAGGGCTGTTCGTCCAGCAGGCCATATTCCTGCAAATGGGTCGAGTTTCCAATCGCCGCAATTTCGGCCAGTGCCGACCATTGCTGTCCGTCGGCGCTGTGTTCCAAAAGGAAATCATCCACGTCCTCTTCCTGCGCAGTTGCCCAGCGCAGTTGCACTTTTTCATGGTCTTCGGCGCCGCGGAAATACGTCAGTTCCACCGGCAGCGGCGCATTGATGACTTCGAAGAGGATTTGGGTGGGGGCCGATTGTGTGGCAATCACATTGGCAAGGTCGCAGGCCATCGGATCGGTCGTATTGAAACGCGAACTGATGTAGCGCCCGTTGTGAACGTAAGCAGTGTTGCACTGTTCGAGCGCATTGACGGTGCAGGAACCTTCTTCGAGGCCCACGTCGTAGAGTTCCGATTGAATGTAAAACTCCAGAACGTAATGACCATTGGAAAGTCCTTGTAACACGTTGACAGACTGCGTGATCTGCCAGGTATTGCTCTGTGTGGCCGTGTAACACGTACCCGGCACCAATGGCGATTGTGGCTGCAAAGTCAGGGTCGACCAGCCCGGCGGCGTGGTCATGGCCGGATAAATGCGGTAATACAAAGCCGTGCTGTTGACCCGGTCGAAATAAGCCGAGCGCAAAAAAGACGCGGCGCCCGTCAGCACAAAAGAACTCACCTGCCCCCGGTCGTCGGTCACGCCATTGGGAATTCCAATGAAGAAACTGCCCGTCGACATGGCGCCCGGGCCGAACAGCACCGCCCGGTTGAGGCCGTTGATGGTCACGTAGAGTTGGTTAGCGTCGCCGCCGACGTAATTGTTGTCGAAACCGTCGGCAGCACTTGCAGGCAGGCAAAAACCTGCTGTCAGGAAGAATAACAGGTTAATAAATCGGACAAGAGGTAGGATTCGGTTCATGCGGATGAGATCATGGAGGGGCGCATGTATACAGGGATTAAAGAAGGCGCTCCTCCGGTTTGTGTTTGTTTTTCAGAAAGTTTTTGGTGCAGCATAAACTACGCCAAGTTGAGAACTAGTGACGGGGTGACTTGAAGTCACCCCGTCACTACACCTGGCTTAGTTGAATCTACGGCATATAAATCCCCACAACCAAAAACACCGCACAAATCACCGTCAGCATGATCAGCAGCGGCGTAATGAATTTGAACCACACCTTCAGGCTCACATTTACCAGCGCCAGCGACGGCAGGATCATACCCGTCGGCGCCAGAAACGACATGAGGCACATACCGTAGAGGTAGGAATTTACAATTTCCCGGCCCGGAATATGCACGATAATGGCCAGTGCGCCGATGATCGGCATGGTAAGCACTGCCATACCCGAACTCGACTGGATAAACAGGGAAAACACGAAATAGAACACCAGCAGCAAAAGAATGAACAAGGCCGGCGGCACGCCCTGAATCAGTCCGGAGGTGTAATACAGGATGGAATCGCTGATATTTCCTTCATTCAGAATGATCGTGACGCCGCGCGCTATCCCGACGATAAAAGCCACGTTGAGCAGACTTTCCGCACCTTTGATAAACTCCGCAGTAAACACTTTTTCTTCCATGCGCGTGATCAGGGCCAGCAAAATGGACGAACCCAGGAACAGCGCCGACATTTCCAGCGTCCACCATTTCAGGAAAACGACGCCCGCGATCATGGTGAGGAAGGTGAGTATGTAAATCAGCAGTAGCAGTCTGGTTTTTGAAGTCAGTCTCGTCACTGTGGTATCGGTACTGATATTGACTTCATAGGGCGGCACGACCGCTCCGTCCATTTGAAGCACCAGGGAAGCGGCAGGATCTTTTTTTACTTTGGCGGCGTACCGCAGAATATACCAGACCAGCAGAGCGGTGGTAATGACCCAGAGAATCAGGCGTTCCGTCAGGCCGTCCATCCAGTTGATTCCGGCCGCGTTGGAGGCGATAATGACGGAAAACGGATTGGAAAACGACGAAATGCATCCCAGGGAGGTGCCGCCAAAAATAATGGCCAGCGGCACCAGCAGGTCGTAACCGGCCGCCAGAAACAAGGGCACCAGGATCGGGTAAAAGACGAGCGCTTCTTCCGCCATGCCGTAGGAGGCGGCTAAAAAGGAAAAGATCGTCGTCAAAATAGCGATCAGCAGCGGTTCCCGGCCCTTCATTGTCTGCGAAAGCCAGGTAATGCCCTGCACCATGGCCCCGGTTTCATTGAACACGTACATGAAACCGCCGATGATAAAGATGAACAGGATAATATCGATGCTGTCGTAAATACCTTTGATGGGCGCGTTCAATACGGCAACGAAACCCTGCCGGTTATTTTCCTGCTTCTGAAAGGTGCCGGGAATGGAAACAGGTTTGCGAATGTCGCCGTCGGTAAATTTTTGCAGGGCGATACGAATGCCCAGGCTGTCGAGCGTTTGTTGGGTGAGCGGCAGGGTCGTTTCGCCGGAGGGAGCGGTCACTACAAAAGTCTTTTCGCCGGCGGCCAGTTTGCTGTACTGCCCGGCAGGCAACAGCCAGGTACTGACGGCAGCCAGAATGATGACCAGCATCAGGATAGCGATGGGACTTGGCAGAGATCGTTTCTTCGACATGGTGTGGATTGTTGTAAGTGCGTTCGCGCAAATTTGCGATAAGTTTTGAATAGATTTGTTCAACTGCAAGGATCACCAGGGATGATTTTATTATGATTTGTGTGAAGACCATGATTACTTTGGCTGCTGAATCATGCCCATCAAACAAATCATATAGAATCACAGTCCCGAATATCCCTCTATGCATACAGGTAGTTCCTACAAACTTTCAGAGTTCCTGCTCTGGACCCGCCACAACATCTACTGGCTATTGGCCGTGTCGCTGGTTCCCGTCGTTTTGTATCAGATTTTCGAATGGGAATGGCTGGCAATTCCCTGGACGGTGGTTGCCATGCTCGGTACGGCCACTGCTTTTATCGTCGGTTTTAAAAATACGCAGACTTACAACCGCACCTGGGAAGCCCGGCAGATATGGGGCGCCATCCTCAACATCAGTCGTACCTGGGGAACGCGCTGCCGCGATTATTTCGATGACCCGGAAAAATCCAAAGAATTGATTTACAGGCACTTTGCCTGGCTTACCGCGCTTCGTTACCAGATGCGCGACAGCCGCGCCTGGGAAAACGGCGGAAAGTCCTACAACCAGGAATACCGCCGGTTTTATACCGTTCCGGAAAAGGAAACCCCGCTCGAAACCGAACTTGCGAAATACATTCCGGCCGAAGAACTGCAATACGTTTTGTCCACTAAAAACCGGGCGGTGCAACTCATGGCCCTGCAATCCAAAACGCTGAAAGAGCTGGCCGATGCAGGTGTACTGGACAACTTCCGGTTCATCGAACTACAAAAACTGGTGCAGGATTTTTACGACCAGCAGGGCCGCAGCGAGCGCATCAAGAATTTCCCTTACCCGCGGCAGTTCGCCACCATCAATTCCTTTTTTATCAAACTGTTCTGTTTCCTGCTACCCTTCAGTATGCTCCGGGAATTCGACAAACTGAACGAAGGCGTGAGCGGCCCCATGGCGGGCCGCATGATCTGGCTGGTAGTACCGTTCAGTGTGCTCATTTCCTGGGTGTTCACCTCGCTCGAACAGGTAGGCGAAAGCACCGAAAACCCCTTTGAAGGCGGCGCCAATGACGTACCGATCTCGCAAATGAGTCGTACCATCGAGATCGATCTGCGGGAAATGCTGGGTGAAAAGGATTTACCGACGGCGCTACAGCCGGTGAATAATATTGTGTTGTGAAACCTGTTCTCTAATCCGTAATCAATGGAACCTCCCCCGCCACCTCAAGCCCTGCGCTCCTCCCTTTCCCTTCAAAAATCCGTTTACCGCCTTCCAGCAGTTCCACGTCCAGCGTAGCCAGCAGGCTTTCGCTCACCTTGCCCGTCATTTCTCCCGAAAGCGGCGACGCCAGCGCGGTGCCGGCCGCCTGCTGCGCGGAGATACGAAGTTCCGTTTTGCTGTCCCGGAAAATCAGTTCCACCTGTTCGTCGCGGATCGTCAGGTGTTTGCGGGCGCCGGTGTAGGTGGCGAACTTGAACAGCCGTCCGTCGAGCCAGAACCCGCTGATGTAGCCGATAAAATGGCTGTTTAGCCAGGGAATATGGGCCACGGAGGCTAGCAATGATGCCCGGTCGTTCGTATCGAAATGGTTGCTTTGCATCCAGACGTAGGCACGCGGAAACGACGAGCCCCAGTCTTTTTCGATATAGCCTTTACCACCGCTGAAATCCACCTGTTTCCCGTCGATCGTGAGCGTGCCTTCCAGCGTATGGTGCAGGCTCACCACGCCGTGGTTGCACTCCATGAACGGCACGAAAGAATACCAGCCCATGATGCCCGGCGCGCCCAGCATTTTAGGCCAAGGCTGTATGTTTTGAAAATGGAGGGTGCCGGAAATACCCGGCAGGTCGAGGTGCATGTTTTCTGCGGAAAAATGGTTGTTCCCTACCGACACCTCGAATCGGTCTGCCGCCGGAACAAATTCCCCAGCCGTGTAGCGGTGATATGCCGAGCGGCATTCCGAACCGTACATTACCTGCACGAAAGAATGGGAATCACCCTTTTCCCCGATTGAAATTCCCGGAATGAACGCCATGGCGCAACGCTCGTCGCGGCTCACCACCTTGTAGTACCAGCCTTCGAAATAGCGGTGCGTACGGCCCCAGCCATGGTATTCGTTCGGGTGCCAGAGGGCCCGGAAACGGCGCAAGAGGTTTGACATTTCAGAGAGTGAGAGGGTGAGAGAAGTGAGAAGGTGAGGGAAGTGAGAGCATTGAATACGTAGGAAATACCACACCAACCTTACTATTGTGGTCTGGTCAAATCCTTGCATCCTCAAATCCTCACCTCAAACCACATTGCTTCTTGCCCGAAGCAGGTGGTCCGCAATGACCAGTGCCGCCATAGCCTCCACGATGGGTACGGCGCGGGGCACGACACAGGGGTCGTGGCGTCCTTTGCCACTCACGGTGACAGGCTCGCCGTCGGCATTGAAGGATTCCTGGTCGCGCATAATAGTTGCCACCGGTTTAAACGCCGTGCGGAAATAGATATCCATACCATTGGAAATACCGCCCTGGATCCCGCCGGAAAAGTTGGTTTGCGTGAGGCGGCTTCCTGTTTGCGGTTGCGGATTGAACTGGTCGTTGTGTTGCGAGCCCAGCATTTTTACCCCTTCGAAGCCCGAACCGTATTCGAAACCCTTGGCGGCATTGATACTAAGCATGGCTTTACCCAGATCGGCGTGTAGTTTGTCGAACACCGGCGCGCCGAGTCCGGGCGGGCAGCCGCGCACCACGGCCGATACGACGCCGCCAATGGTATCGCCCGCTTTGCGCACCTGTTTGATGAGGTCGATCATTTGTTCGGCGAGCGCGGGATCGGGGCAGCGCACGTCATTGGTTTCAGTTACGGAAAGATCAAGTTCTTGATAGATTTTATCCAGAGAAAGCGCGCCTACCTGGCTTACATAAGCCTGAATGTCAACACCTTGTGTTTTCAAAAACAATTTAGCGAGCGCTCCTGCCGCTACGCGGGCTGCCGTTTCGCGGGCGCTGCTGCGGCCGCCGCCCCGGAAATCGCGGTGGCCGAATTTGGTTTGCCAGGTATAATCGGCGTGGCTGGGCCGGAACGCCGTAGCGATATGGTCGTAGTCGCGGCTGCGCTGGTCTTCATTGGGAATGACGAAAGCGATGGGTGTTCCCGTGGTTTTGCCTTCAAATACGCCGCTCAACACCTGCACGGTATCACTTTCCTTGCGCTGGGTCACGATAGCGCTTTGTCCCGGTCGACGCCGGTCGAGGTCGTGTTGTATAAAATCGAGGTCGAAATCCAGTCCTGCCGGGCAGCCGTCGACAATGCAGCCGATGGCGGCGCCGTGCGATTCGCCGAAAGTCGTGACGCGGAAAAGGGTACCGAAAGTATTCATGGAGTGGTATTTTGTGTTTCGTTTCCGGGACTTGAGTTGCGCCGTTACTCCAGTATGAAATGTCCAGCATTCACACTGCCACTTTTTGAAGCGTTTAAAGTATCGGTCTGTGAAAGCAAAGGACGCATTTTTTTAAAAAAGACGATCCGTAGTTTTACCGGTGTCTTCAACTAAAAAACAAAATTAAACCACGGAGACACTACACAGGGGGTATACTTCAAAAAAGAAGAGTCATCACTGAATACCAGTGATGACCCGAAGGAAAGAGCCCGCTGCAACGCGGATTTCGCGGATTTTAGAGCGGATTTACGCGGATTGGATTCCGAAAAAAGCACAAACCGTTCGTTTTTCGGAATCCAATCCGCGTAAATCCGCCCTAAAATCCGCGAAATCCGCGTTTCTCATTGCTGCGGCACAAATTTCTTTTCATATGATTCCCACGGCACCTTTTTATGACTGTCCGTGCCGAAATAATTGATAATCGCCTCCATTTTATTCGCGTCCTGGTAGCCGGCGAGCGGTTGAATAAGCGTCATGTTTTCATCCAGAAAAACAACGGTCGGGAACGTCAGGCGGTTGTTGAGCCATTCGGCCGCCAGTTCGTGGTGACCGCGGCTACCGCTTTTTTTGAAGTGGTAGGTTTTATCCTTAAAAACGATGTCGTTCTGCTGCTCGGCATTGAATTTCACCGGATAGTAGTGGTCGTTCAGGTATTTGGCCACTGCGCCGCTCACGAAGGTGGTGGAATCCATGTGTTTGCACCAGCCACACCAGGTGGTGTAAACGTCGACAAAGATCTTGCGCTTTTCCGTTTTATTCTTTTCCATGGCTTCTTCCAGCGTCATCCAGTTGATCGTTACGCGCTCTACGGATTTAGCAGCCGTTTTTTTGCGATCAGCAGACAGCCGGGGCGCATTGCGGGCTTGGGTGGGATTGCTATATGCCGGACGGGTAGTATTGCTACGTGTATTCGTGGTGGTAGTGGTCGTTGCCGAACCCGGCCGGTAACTGCCTTTAGGGGTCAGTGTAGCATCGGAACTCCCGCTGCGCGAGCCTGCATTCGTTGGAGTGGTGGAGCGTTCGGTTGTTTTCTGCGTTTTTGCTTCGCGACTACCGGCCGGGGTCGAGCGGGTCGAGCGCGGTTCGGAAGGGGTCAGCGACGTTTTACCGGCGGATTGCGTGGCGCCGTTCCGCGGTGTCGTCTGGGCTGGCAGCATCGCTGCAGTAAAGGCGATTAAAATGGCGATCAGGTATCTATACATAACTTCTCTACAGTTCGGTGTCTGATTTTCTGTGAACAAAAGTACCATTCCTGTAACTGAAAAAGCAACGAACGTCACCTCTGGAGGGGACTATTTAAAAGAACTTTAACCCTAAGTGTTAGGGAAAAATGGCAAATGCATTGATTTAACGAATGAGCCGCTTGCCAAGCCGTTTCAGGGGACGGAAAAATGCGCACATAAAATCGTTCCGCAACAGGCCTTGCGATGAAAAAAAAATAAAAAATATTTTTGATGAATATAAATTCACTTATATTTGCAGCGCGAAACAAAAGAAATATGCCCAGACCGAGAGACGAAAACAAGGTTCTCCTGATCCATGCGGCTGCCCTGAAACTCGTCATTAAAACAGGGTTCAGCAGTTTGAAAATGGCCGACGTCGCCAAAGAGGCCGGTATTGCTACCGGCACTTTGTATATATATTACAAAAGCAGGGAAGATCTGATCAACGACTTGTATGTCGTGACCAAAAAAGAAATAGCCGAAGTGATGCTAAGTCCTGAAAATCAGGAGGATACGTTGTACGGCTCTTTTAAAAAAATGTGGCTGGCCTATTTCTTTTTCTGTTATAAAAACCCGGAAAAAATGCTGTTCACGGAGCAGTTTCTGTACAGCGGGCTCATCAGCGAAACAAACAAGGCGCTCACAGACAGTTTTTTTGAACCCCTGAATCAGTTTCTCGAGGCAGCCAAAAAGCAGTCCTTCATCAAAGACCTCGACGTCGAATTGCTGAAGGCCCACATGCACGGCGCCTTGCACGAAATAGTGAAACTACTCATCAAAAGCGGACAGCGCCCGGAAGCATTTCCCATCCATTCCATGTTCGAACTCACCTGGAATGGTGTAAGACTCTGATTTTTTTTCATCTATAAATGAATATTTATTCACCAAAATAAAATTGAAATGGCAAAAACAGTTTTGATCACAGGCGCCAGCAGCGGTATTGGAAAAGCGAGCGCCCGGTACTTTGCGGAAAAAGGCTGGAACGTAGCGGCCACCATGCGGTCGCCCGAAAAAGACACGGAAGTCGGGCAGAACCCCAATACGAAATTGTACAAACTGGACGTGACAGACGCGGCAAGTATCCAGGCAGCGCTGGATGCGGCTGCAAAAGACTTTGGTCGCATCGACGCCGTGGTAAACAATGCCGGTTTTGGCGTCGACGGCGTTTTCGAAGCCATGAGCGACGAGGTCATTCGCAACCAGTTCGACACCAATGTTTTCGGGTTGATGCGCGTAACACGGGCATTTGTCGCCTATTTCCGCGCTCAAGGCATTCCGGGACATATCGTGCAGGTGGCTTCGATGGGAGGACGGCTGGCATTTCCGCTCTACAGCATTTACCATGGCACGAAATGGGCGGTGGAAGGCTTTACAGAAGCCCTGCAATATGAAGTAGCGCCGTTCGGAATCCGTTTGAAACTCATTGAGCCGGGGGCTATCAAAACCGATTTTTACGGCAGGAGCCGGCATTTCGTAAAACCCGAAAACACGTCCGCTTACGATGCTTTTGTAGAAAAATGCGAAAAGGTTTCGATGGAAAGCGGCGCGAAAGGTGAAGACCCGGCAGTGGTGGCCGCCGCCATTTTTAAAGCCGCCAGCGACAATGGCAGCAAAATGCGTTACCCGGTGGGCAAACCGGCGCCGATGCTGTTGCGCTTGAGAAGTCTGTTGCCCGACCGGATCTGGTTTGGCATAGTACGTTCAAGTTATAAAATATGAGTCCGGCTCAGAGCATGTTTAGTTTTTCATGCCGGGGCGAAAAACTAAACATGCTCTCTTAGTGCCACTTCGGCAGCGCATTGTATTCGTAGGCGGTCATTTTATCGATCAGTTCCGTCACCGTCGGAGCGTCGAGGCAGAGTTGGCGGTTGTTGGCGCGCAGGAAGCCGTTTTCCACCATATTATCCATCATCTGGAGCAGCGGATCGTAGTAGCCACGCACGTTGAGCAGTCCGATGGGTTTGCGGTACTGGTGTAGTTGCGCCAGCGTGAGCGCCTCGAAATGCTCGTCCATGGAGCCGTAGCCGCCGGGCATCGTGATCACACCGTCGGTATCGCGGAGGAGCAACACGCGGCGTTCCGACATGCTTTCGACACGCACCATGTCGCTCACGCTGGGGTGACCCAGTTCAAGGCCGTCGAGTTGGTGGGTAATGATGCCGGTAATGCGGCCGTTGTGCGCCAGCATGGCATCGGCGAGTACGCCCATAAGGCCTACGCTGCCGCCGCCGAAGAGTACACGGATGCCGCATTCGGCCAGGGTTTTGCCGAGTTCGTATGCGGCTTCTTCAAACCAGGGAAAAGCGCCTTTGTTGGCGCCGCAGAAAACGGCGATGGAAGTCATAAACAGAAAGTGAGAGAGGTGAGAGAGTGAGAGATGTGAGAGATGTGAGAGTCTGAGAGATTTCGGGAGCCAATATCCGGCAAGCGGAGAAATTTTAGCATTTAATTTTAAGGCCGATGTGCGGAAACGTAAAAAGGGCTTAAAATTTGAGAAAACGGTGCACAGGCTTTCCATTTCCCTTAATTTTGCACATTCATAATCTTATCCAACCGATTCCCATGAAGATACACATTTTCTACTTCGCCCTGTTGATCGGGGCTGTTACTGCCTGCAACAAGGCAAACCCGGGGCCCATTTTGCCTACCGACGAACATTTTCGTGTACATATCGACAACGAATTCAACGAACTGCAAGGACGTTATGCCGTGTGGCTCAGCGACGAGGAAGGTACTGTACGCGCTTTCCGCTGGGCTGCGGGGAGCGATACTTCACAGATAGAAGTGCCCGACAGCAAGGCCGGTGAGGTGTTCGATTGCACTGTCGCACGGGTTTTCGGTTTTGAAACGCCCGGCTCCGGCGGCATACGCGACACGACCATCACCCTCACGACCTATACCGCGCTGGCCGACGGAGCAACGATTCACCTGCGCAGCCTCGCTTATAAGCGCACGACGGATCTCGGTTTCACGCTCAACAACGTAACCTCTTTAGATTCCATCATTGTGGCGGACGGTTTGACGTTCATAAAACCACACGTTACCAATAGTTACAACGGACTGTATCAGGTGGAACACACCGGCCGGATCTGGTTCAGGGTGCTGGCCAACGGCGATCCGCACTGGAGGTACCTGTATTTCGACAATATTCTGGGAAACTCCCTGAACCTGGGCAACCTGGACCTGAACCTGATGACCCTCAGTTTCGTACAACCTTCCAATATCGCGCTGCCTTTTACCGGTGCATGGAAATACAAGGTCGACGGTGTGGTCGATACGGCAACATTACAGTTTTTACCCCTGGGCGACCTGCGCCGGGCGCCGGGTGGTGCGGAGCAAATAATCAGTTCGCTCGATGTATTCGAACCGGTTGCCAATGCCGATTTTATGCCGGAACCCAAGCCGTATAACAGTTTCCGTGTGCAGGCCAATGCCACCAGCGCCCTGAACGGATACACCTATTATTCGGACGATTTTTACACCAAACTACCGGATCAACTCAGCGCACCTACCTTCGACCTGGAGCCTACTTTCCTTTCGGATAACCGTTCCGTTGCCGTTCGTTGCGTCGGCGATTTTGACCTGCTGTCTTTTACCCGGAATTACAACAGTCCTGAATTGAATATCTCCTGGGAAGTGCTGGCCAAACCAGCCAACGGCGTTATCATTTCCAACCGCCTGCCCGACGTACCGAAAGAACTTTCGCTGGCTTACGTGCCACTGGGCGTATACCAGTTCAGCAATCTGGTGCTGACGCGTGCTGAAAACTATAGCCGCCTCGATGGTTACAATGCTGTGGTGAAGCAGCGCCTGCAAAATACAGACCCGCTCTGGCAGGCAAAAGGCGGATATACGGGCCGGGAGGAACTTTATTAAATAAAGGCAGGTTTTCGGGCTTATGACGAAAAATAACGATTGGAATACCTACTTCGAAGCCAACCGCGACGGATGGAATCTCCGCACGGAAGTGCATAAAAGCAGCGCTTTTTATAATGTAGAAGCCTGGAAAAATGGCGCAGAAAGCCTGAACTCCATAGAATTGGGAGAAATAGGTGATGTCGATGGAAAATCCCTGCTGCACCTTCAGTGCCATTTTGGGCAGGATACCATGTCGTGGGCAAGGAAGGGCGCTACGGTTACGGGCTGCGACTTGTCGGACAAAGCCGTCGGATACGCGCGCGAACTGGCTGCCGAATTGAATATACCTGCGCAATTCGTTTGCTGCAATCTGTACGACCTGCCCGAGCACCTCGAAGGCCAGTTCGATGTTGTGTTTACTTCCTACGGTACCATCGGCTGGCTGCCCGATCTGGATCGTTGGGCCGCAGTAATTGCGCATTTCCTGAAACCGGGCGGCTTTTTCTATATCGCTGATTTCCATCCTGTTCTGTGGATGCTGGACGACCGCATGGAATATCTGAAGTATCCCTACCATGGCGGCGAGGTGATACTCACGGAACAGGTGGGCACCTATGCGGAGCGTTATTCGGAAATTCAGTACACGGAATACGGCTGGAACCACAGCCTTTCGGAAATCATCAACAGCCTCATCCGGCACGGACTGCGCATCGAGTTTTTGAACGAGTTCCCCTACTCGCCGTACGACTGTTTTGACAAAACGGTAAAGGGAGAAGATGGAAATTACCGGATACAGGGACTGGAGAATATTATCCCGATGGTGTATTCGATTAAAGCAACGAAAGGTTTATAATTTGGTGGTTTATGAGTTTATGGTTTATAGGTTTATGGGCCACTCGAAAAGGGACGAAATGCTCCTTCATCGAGTGGCCCATAAACCTATAAACCATAAACCTATAAACCCAATCCCACAACTCATCACTTGCCCGTCATTCTTCGCCAAAAGGCTATTACCATACCAAAAAGCATACTAATAGAACCAATCCATACCAGATTGATGCCCGGGAAAATAATGGCTTCGAGCACGATATAATCTGACCGGGGGGCGTTTTCAGCAATTTCTACAGGTATTTTGCGGTCATTTTCGTCCATTTTGGCCACACCGATGGTCAGTAGTCCGGCTTTCGGGTCGATGTTGTCAAAACGGAAATGCAGGCCGAATTCGGACACATCGTCTTTCAGGCTGAACGGCCGGTTGTCGCGTATGAGATATACCGGAGCGGCGGTTGCAATGCGGCCGTCGGGAGCAGTAATTTCGAGTCCCGCGCCGACGGCGATATCGTTGGGTTCCGCTACGTACGAAGGGTGTTTGACCTCTTTTTCCGCACCGGTGAACCGGATTTTGTAGCCCTGATATTCAAACATGGCCCCGTCTTTCACATTAAAACTTGTGAATTTCAACGCTTCTTCCGACTGAAAGATTTTGGCCATGGATTCTTCCGTGAGCCGTATTTTCATTTGCAACTGACCGACGGTTGCCGGCAGCGTAAAGCCGCCCTGTCCGACACGCAGGTACAACATCGGATTGGCAGCATAGGAATTGGTATCTTCCAAAGAACGGGCGTGCAATTTCAGGCCGAAAGCCAGGTCGCCTTTTTCAGGTTTATATTCCGGGTGCTCGGGTGTTTTGGTGACGCCGTCGACGATCACGAAATGTTTTTTGGTAAAAATCGTATCGCCGATAATGGCTTCGTATTTATTCCATTGCAGGCTGTCTTCCTGTTGCTTCGCAAATTCCGGATCAAGTTCCGCTTTGGGGAGGGACGAAACGTGGGTGAAAATATCGTAGTTCCAGTAGTGTTGTGTAGACGGGTTGCTGGCTACCACTTTGGAAAACTGCCGGTCGTACATCACATTGGGGCGCAGTACGAATTCTTCGCCGATCGGGTTGCCGTTCGCATCGCGGCGGTTGAATTGAACGGAGAACGTACGTGTTTGCCGCTCCATGGTATCCTTCAGGTAAGCCACCGTAAAGTCTTTGATCGGCATAGGCGACTGTTTCAGCAGCAGTACGTTTTTATTCAGTTCGTCCGAATCGGCGCCTTCGATCAGGCCGTCCATGGCGAATGAATTGGAAGAAATCCATGCCTTGCCCAGTCCGGTACTCAGAACTCCCAGCAATAAAACCCCGAAACCGAAGTGCGAAACCGCCGAACCGGCCAGTTTCAGGTTGCCTTTGAGAACGGTGATGAGGTAATCGAGGTTGGCGGAAATCGCGAACATGCCTGCAAAAAGATACGTATACAACTGCCAGGCGCGTACTTCGATCCACATCGTATTCAGCAGCGTGAGCGCCAGTGCGCCCAGCGCGGCGATGCCCATATGCGTGGCGAATTTTTTCGACACCATTTTCCAGTTGCGTTCGCTGTAGCGCATGAACTGCCCGATACCGGTCAGCAAGCCGATAAATACCGCGATCCACAATTGATACCGGTTGTGGTGCTCTATCGGGTCTTTCAGTGCAGCGCCGATGTAATCGGGGTTGAACGACTGTACAATTTTATTCCACACCGGCAGCGAAGTGGCGCCAGTAATCAACACGGCGGAAAAAAACAATACCAGCGACCCGATGAACATCCAGAATTCGCGGCTCGTAGCACTCTCCTCCCCTTTCACGTCGGGCACTTCCTTGTAACGAACCAGCCAAAGCACAATGCCGAGTATGGAAAAGACAGCCATAAACAGCACCAACTGAAACCCGAGGCCCATTTCGGTAAATGCGTGCGCGGAAGTATCGCCCAGGATACCGCTGCGCGTCAGATAAGTGGAATACAGGATCAGAATGAAAGTAAGCAGGTAAAAGGAATACGTGCTTCGGATAGAAAAACCCGTTGCACGAGCCACCAGGTTGGTGTGGATACCTGCCACCAGCGTCAGCCAGGGCACGAGGGACGTGTTTTCCACCGGGTCCCAGGCCCAGTAGCCGGCAAAAGACAGCGCTTCGTAGGCCCAGGCGCCGCCCATCAGAATACCGGTACCGAGAATGGCTCCGGAAAACAGCGACCAGTTCAGGGCCGGCCGCAGCCACTCCTTGTGTTCCCGCGTCCAGAGGCCTGCAATGGCGAAAGCGAATGGAACGACCGTGCTCGCGAAACCCAGGAACAGGGTCGGCGGGTGAATGGTCATCCAGTAATTTTGCAGCAGCGGGTTTAGCCCGTTGCCTTTTATTTTACCGAGGTAATCTGCCTGGTTGAAAATCGGCGCATCCATGGTATCGCGCAGGAGGTCGAACGGACTTGCGCCCAGCCGGAAATCACCGAACCACAATCCGAGGATCATACTTGCAATAAAGACTTCCGCCAGCGCAATCACGGCCAGCACCGGCGTTTCCCATTTCCCGGAACGCAGCATCAGTACCACGCCCAGCACCACGTGCCAGAAACTCCAGAGCAGAAAACTGCCCTGCTGTTCTTTCCAGAAGGCTGAAAAAATATACTGCTTCGGCAGGTCGTCGGAAATGTTGGCCCAGGCGTACTGGTACTCGTACATTTTTCCGGACAGGATATAGAACAAGGTGCCGATTATACCCAGCAGCGCCAGTCCGTGCAGCAGAAACCCGAAACGCCCGAGGTTGCGCCAGCCGTCGTAAGCGGCTGTGTTTCTGTGTTTTGTAGCAAAAAAATACGCAAATGAAGCCAGCAGTGCGGCTACGAAAGAAAGTACCACACAAAGGTGGCCCAATTGACCTGGCAACAGGTGTTCACCAATATATTCCATGCGAGATGTCTAGTGTTGGAAATGGGTGCGCAAAAGTACGTGTTTCGTGTATCGTATTTCGTGTTTTGTATTTTGTATTTCGTGTTTCGCGTTTTGAGCGCTTCCAAACACGAAATACCAGACACGAAACACGAATTAGCCCTACATTTCGCCGGTTTTTTAAACACCTGCACATTTTGACGCCAGACAATACCAAATTCGAAGCCTTTCGCAACCGCCTCACCAAGGTGTACAAGCATATCGGGAAATGGGCCCGCAAACAGGAAATCACCTGCTTCCGGGTGTACGACGACGATATGCCCGATTTTCCGTTGGCAATCGATCGCTATGAGGCCATCGCGCACGTGTCGGAATATGCACGGCCGCATGGCATGGAGCCCGACGAACACGCGGCCTGGCTGGACGGCTGTATCGCGGTAATCAGCGAAGTGCTGGATATTTCGCCTGAACTGATTTACCTCAAATTCCGCCAGCGCCAGAGCGGGTTGCAACAGTACGAGCGATTCGCTCGTACCAATTCCGAATATATCGTACGGGAAAACGGACTGCGTTTTATGATCAGACCGGCCGACTATCTCGACGTGGGTCTGTTTCTGGACCATCGCAACACCCGTAAAATGGTGATGGAGGAAGCCAAAGACAAGCAAGTGCTGAATTTATTCGCCTACACCGGCTCTTTCACGGTGTACGCGGCGGCAGGCGGGGCGGCGGGTACGCTCACCGTGGATATGAGCAATACGTACCTGCAATGGGCCGACCGCAACATGACGCTCAACGGTTTCTCGGGCGACGAGCACCGTTTCCTGCAGGCCGACGTGTTGCAATGGCTGCGGCAACCCACGGGCGAGCGTTTCGACCTGATCGTGATCGATCCGCCTACTTTTTCCAACAGCAAACGGATGTACGGCACACTCGACGTGCAACGCGACCACGTGGCACTGCTCGAATCCGTGCTCCGCCTCTGCAAACCGGGCGGCACGGTGTATTTTTCTACCAATTACCGGCGTTTCAAAATGGAAGCCGAGGAGATACGGGCTACCTCCATTCAGGAGATTACCCAGCAAACCATTCCGGCCGATTTCAGGAATGAACGGATACACAAGTGCTTCAGGATCAAGAAGTAACTACAACGCTGCAACACGGATTTCGCGGATAAAAAAAGCGGATCTACGCAGATCGATGGGTAGAAAGGATATTTTTCGCCATTTCAGGTACGAAAGCCTCCTGTTTACCCATCCAATCCGCGTAAATCCGCTTTACATCCGCGTGATCCGCGTTGCAATTATTGACGGCCCGAGCCTTCTTTTTCCTGGCTGGAACCCGGAGCACCACCGGAGCGGCCTTTTTTCATTTTCGCTTTATCACCTTTTTTCGGGTGCTTGCTTTGCTTCTCCGCTTTTTTGGCTTCTTTGCGAGCCATGATCTCGTCGTATTTCGCCGATTGTTCGGGCGTCAGGGCAGATTTGTGGGCGCGTTGTCTTTCATCGCGCAGGCGTTTGATATCCTCGTGCTTGTCTTCGCGAATGGATTTCGATTTTTTCATGTAATCGTCATCGGCCGATTTAAACTTCGCTTTTTGCTCGGGCGTGAGTTTCAGTTCGTCTTCCCATTTATCTTGGTGCTTTTGCTGTTTCGCTTCTTTGCCGGCCATTCTGTCTTTACTTTTCGGCGCCGGATCGCTTTGCGCCTGTACAGCGACGGTGAAAAACATAGCGAACAGCATTACGGGGAACATTCGGATTGATTTGTACATTTTCATAATTAAAAGTTCCTTTTTTTTGCGGGAACTGATACTTTGACTCCGGAATGCCGCTGAGGTTTCTTCGCTGCGACTTAAATAAATCTTAAAATTGCGGAACGTCTTCGGTTGGCAAGGCTTTTTCTTTTTCCTGCAAATGAAAACCGTACTTTTGCCCTATCAAGTGTTTAACCACCCGATTAATGAGAAAATTTTGGTTTCCAGGCCTGTTGTTGGGGCTTTTTGTGAGCGCATGTTCCAATGAATTTGACGTAGCAGCACCTTATCAGGATATACCCGTAGTGTATGGAGTTGTTTCGCCCGACGATACAGCCCATTATATCCGTGTAGAACGGGCATTTATTGACCCGAAGGCCAGCGCCTATGAGGTGTCGCTGATTGCCGATTCCATTTATTACCCCGCAAATGCCATTTCCGTTTTTCTGGAGCGCGTAAGCACCGGACAACGCTACCAGTTCACAAGGGTAGATGGCAACCTGGAAGGACACGTCAGGGAAAGCGGCACCTTTGCACAGGCGCCCAACTGGCTGTACAAACTGAAACCCAGCCAGCCGGGCGGCATCATCAAAGGTGGAGAAAAATACAAACTGGTAATTGAAAGAGCGGACGGCAGAGCGCCCGTTACGGCCGAAACGGAGGTGCCAGACACCCTGTTTCTCAATAGCCCCAAGCCGGAAGATATTCCGCGACAGATCGCCATTCATGGCCCGAATCCCAGCGCCATCGATTTCCGGGTGAGTAAGGAAGCCTATATTTTTGATGTCTATATCAATATCCGCTACCGCGAACTGGCGCCGGACGGCACATTACTGGGCAATAAAAACGTGCGCTGGCAAATCGGCAAAAACATCCTGCGCGAAAACAACCTGATCGGCGGCGGCTATTACCGCGGAAAAGCCTTTTACCAGGCCCGGGATTTTTACACCTTTTTACTGGGAAATGTGGATACCGTAGCGAACGTGCAGCGCTATTTCAACGGTTTCGACATTGAAGTGGAAGGGGCCGGCCCCGAAATTGCCAAATACCAGGAAAGTGAAGCGATCAATGCCGGTTTGACGGGCGCTGAAATTTCGACCAGATACACGAATCTTTCGGAAGGGTATGGTATTTTTACCGCGAAAAGGGCGTGGCGTTTTGAAGAATTCGACCTGAAACCGGTTTCCTTCGATTCGTTGAATGCCAACGCCCGTCGTCGCATACTCCTGAAATTCAAAGGATAACACTATCCTGAAAAGTAAAATATTTCATTACATGCTAACATTTTTGCGTGAAAAGCGTTTTGTTTTTCATCTCTCGCTGCAGCAACCCCTGCAGTCTGTGTTACGACATGTTCATGGGATTATATAATTGTTTTAAACAAGGCCGCACCAAAAGAGGTGCGGCTCTTTTTTTTGGGTGCCATCCACTTTTTTCAGACTCTTACTACCTTACCTATGTCAGCAGTTACCGGCGAAGTAAAACGCGTCACTACCCACGTTATCCAGGCTATGAAAAGCCGCGGTGAGAAAATTGCCATGCTTACCGCTTATGATTTTTCGATGGCTCGCATGCTCGACGAAGCGGGGATCGATATCCTGCTGGTAGGCGACTCGGCGTCGAATGTTATGGCCGGCCACGAAACCACCCTGCCGATCACGCTGGATCAAATGATTTACCATGCGCAATCCGTCGTGCGAGCCGTCAGCCGTGCCATGGTGGTGGTAGATCTACCCTTCGGCAGTTACCAGGCCAACTCAGAAATCGCCTTGTCCAGCGCCATCCGCATCATGAAAGAATCAGGTGCGCATGCCGTCAAACTCGAAGGCGGCGCCGAAGTGGAAGATTCGATCAAACGTATTCTTATGGCCGGTATTCCGGTGATGGGGCACCTGGGACTGACGCCTCAGAGTATCTACAAATTCGGCACCTACAGCGTACGAGCCAAGGAAGAGGAAGAAGCACAAAAACTGCGCGAAGACGCCAAATTGCTCGAAGCACTGGGATGTTTTGCGATCGTGCTCGAAAAAATACCGGCATCCCTCACCAAAACGGTGTCGGAAAGTATTGAAATCCCGACAATCGGTATCGGCGCAGGAAAACATGCCGACGGACAGGTACTGGTGACGCACGATATGCTGGGCATCACCAAGGACTTTAAGCCACGGTTTTTACGCCGCTACCTCGACTTGTTCGAAACCATCGGACTTGCGACCAAACAATACGTTTCGGACGTAAAAAAGAAGGAATTTCCGAATGACTCGGAGCAGTATTAAGGGTTGAGGAGTTGAGGATGTGATAAGTTGAGAGAGGCCAGTAAAATCCTCGCATCCTCAACTCCTCACATCCTCAGATTCCAATAACACTATACATATATCATTTACCCTACAAAAACACAAAAAACCGGAAAAGCAAAAACACCTATATCTACCTTTGCGCGCATTTTTTTTATTATCCTTATGAAAAACGTAGACCACGCTCTTCAAGCCCCCTCTGGTATCCAATCATTCAACAACATGCAACAACAAAAAACAGGTAAACGCACCCTGATTCTGGCAATAGTGGTGGCTGCCCTCGCCGCAGGATTCTGGTTCGGCTGGCAACCGCTGAAAGCGATTTATTTTTCCGGCGTACCCAAAGAACTGGCCAACCCGTACGTGTGCATTCCCACCGGCGCCAACTTCGAGCAAGTTGTAACCATTTTAAAAAAACAGGGTATCGTCAAGGACGAACCCGGATTCCGCTGGCTTGCCGGTCAAATGAACTATAAAAAAGACAAGATGCGCGCAGGCCGCTTCCAGATTCAGCCGGGCTGGAACAACCGTGAACTCATCCAGCACCTGCGTACCGGCGAGCAGGCGCCCGTAAAACTCGTGCTCAACAACGAACGCCTGCCCGAAGAAATCGCAGGACTGGTATCGCATTACATCGAGGCCGATTCGTTGTCGCTGCTGGCGGCATTCCGCAATCCCGCCGTACTTAATGCGCTCGGCTGGACGCCTGAAACACTTGTAACCGGCTTTATTCCAAATACTTATGAAATTTACTGGAATACCGACGCCAACGGTTTTCTACAGCGCATGAAAAAGGAAAACATAGCTTTCTGGGACAAAAACAACCGGCGTGCAAAAGCAAAGGCGCTGGGACTGACCGAAACGGAAGCCTACATCCTGGCCTCTATCGTGGAACGTGAAACCAATTACAACCCGGAGAAAGCCACCATCGCCGGCGTGTACCTCAACCGCCTGAAAATCGGTATGAAACTACAGGCAGACCCGACTTCGGTGTTCGCTACCCGCGACTTCACCACACGCCGTGTGACGGAATTCCATACCTCGTTCGATTCTCCCTACAACACCTACATGTATAAAGGACTGCCGCCCGGCCCGATCAGCATGGCCGCTATCCCTACACTCGACGCAGTACTGAATGCGGAAAAACACAATTACCTCTATTTCTGCGCCAAACCCGACGACTCCGGTACCCACGCCTTCGCCGAAACGTTCGCTGCCCACAAGGTAAACGCGGACCGTTTTCAGACCTGGGTGCGGCAGACGAGAGGAATATGATGGTGAATGGTGAATTGTGAATTGTGAATCGTGAGTTGTGAGTTGTGAGTTGTGAATAGAGGCCAATCACAACTCACGATTCACAACTCACGATTCACAACTCACAAATAAACCTTTCCCTTACCTCCGTGTTTAGGAACCAACTTTGCGCATGTAAAGCAAAACATGTTCCTTCTAACATATGAAATACCGACTTTTTGGAAAATCAGGGTTGCGGGTTTCCGAACCCTGCCTGGGCACCATGACCTTTGGTACTGAATGGGGCTGCTGCGGCGCCGATAAAGGGGAAAGCCAGCGCAATTTCGACACGAAACACAAAAAACCAAACACCTCCAATCATAACTAGTCATGAAATTACTTTTGGTTGGTATGGGTCCGGGCAACGGGATTTCCATAGCCAAACGTTTCGGCCGCGAAGGATTTGAAATCCTGATGGTAGCGCGGAACGGTGAAAAACTCAATACATACGTGGCCGAACTTGCCGGAATGGGCATCAAGTCGTTTGCGTACCCTGCCGATATCGCCGATTCCGAATCCTTTACGCAGATACTGGAAAATATCATTTCCGAACATGCCGATATCGATATCCTGCACTACAACGCCAGTTCGTACAACCCTGCGACACCTTCGCAGATTTCCCTGCCCGTTTTCCTCAGCGATTTGAATATCAATGTGGTAGGCGCACTGCTTGCTGCCAAAGCGGTATTTCAGCAAATGAAAGACCGCGGACACGGCACCCTGTTTTTCACCGGTGGCGGCACCGCCCTGAAGGCGCCCGCAATCCTGGCTTCGCTCGGTGTAGGCAAAGCGGCTATGCGCAACCTCGTCTTTTCTATTGCACAGGAAGGCGCGCCGCTGGGTATCCATGCGGCCACCGTTACTATTACCGGCATGGTAAAAGCAGGTACCCGCTTCGACCCCGACCTGATTGCGGACGAGTTCTGGCGCTTGTATCAGTTGCCGAAAGACAAGTGGGAAACGGAAGTAGTAATGTAAGTGCGAAGTCTGGAAGCAGTCCGAAGTCGTCAGTGCGAAGTACGAAGTCTTTGGTACTCGAGTGAATGTGGACTTCGCACTTCGCACTGACGACTTCGCACTTATCTTATGGTTTGTGCGTAGAGGAGCAGGGTATTTTCTCCGAAATACTCCTTGAATGCCAGGGCGAAAGTGCCCGGGCTGCTGAAACCGACCAGTTCGCTGATTACCTGCGGTGTTCCGGCGCGTTTTTCCAGTAAAATTTTGGCTTTTTCCAGCCGCATTTCGCGGATGAGTTGCACGGGTTCCTTACCGGTGAGCACTTTCAGTTTTTTGACGTAGTGCGTTTTGGTGAGTTGCATTTTCCGGGCGATATCGTCGGCCATAAAATCCGGATCGGCGAGATTTTGTTCGATCATCTGCACGGTATTCGCCAGAAAGGGTTCTTCGATCTGGATTCTGTTTTCGGTGAAGTACAATTGCAGGAACCGGTTGAATTGTTCGTGTTTCGCTTTTCGCGCGTCCAGCAGGCGCTGTACCGAAGCATCGAACTCGTCGTCGATCACCGGGCGTGTAAACCAGGCATCGGCGCCGGCGCGCAGGGCGTCGAGTTTGCCTTCGTTTCCAAATTTATCCGTTAGCAGCACCACCGGGATGTGGTTAGTGCGTTCGGACAATTTGATCTGCCGCGCGACCTCGATGCCTGTTTTGCCACTCAGCAGAGCGTCGCACACGATCAGGTCGGGCATCAGGTCGCTGGCCAGTTGCAGGCCTTCCGTAAAAGTATTGGCCGTTTCGATCTGAAAACGGTCGGACAACAGTGATTTCAGGTACAATACCACTTGCCGGTTCGGTTCGATCAGCAGCGCGATGGCTTCCGGTTTGGGGCCCTGGTACATCGTGTATTGGTCGGGAACGCTGACTACGGCCGAAACGGCAGGTGTAGATTGAACGGCTTCCACCACTGCCGCATTTTGTTGCATTTCGGCGTCGTACTGAATGTTGCTGCGCATGACATCCCATTCCAGTTCCTTCCTTTCCAGTATTTTTTGCCAGCGTTCGTTGGAACGGAAATAGGCGATCAGCAGCACGATGAACAACAGGGCAATCGCAGCGCCGAGCAGCCAGGCCCGTTCGCGTTCCATACGAATAAAACGGCTTTGTTCCGATACGTCGAGGCGACGCATAGCCACCATGGAGTCCAGTTGAGCACGCATACCGGCTGCGGTATTTCTGCGCTCCCGGGCATCGATGGAGTCTTGTGCCACCGTCAGCAATTGCTGGCAGGTAAGGGCCTGATCGGGCAGGTCCCACTTCTTGCACTCCTCCACAATTGTTTTCAGCAAGGTCGCTTTGGTGGTGTAGTTGGGGTCTTTCCGGGCGCTCAATTCGGCATCGGCGAGCATACGCGTGGCGCTTCTATCGTCCTGATTCGCCCGGTAAACACTCGACAGGAGCGTTATTGTTTTGGGCGTAAGCGGCATCTGGTGTTGTTTCATAAATGCACGCAAGGACTCCGCTTCTACTTCAGCCTGCTCATAACTACCTGATTGTGAGAGTTGAACAAGCAAAGCAATCTTGTTCGTCAGGGTATCCTGCACGGCGCCGGGCTGGGCCTGTAATGCAAAAGGCCCTCCCAATATCAATATACAAATGCAATAACAGGTGAATCGGTACATGGGAGTTGGAGTAGTCTGGAAAAATGCAAAAGAGGTTTTATCCAAAAACGGTTTTCTAAGGGCAAACATACACAAAAATACGGCCAAGTAAAAAACCCAAGTTTGTTCCCGTACCTGTACATTTAGCCCAAAATTCAGCAACATTTAAAACCCATGTTCGAACTGCGCGGAAATCTTACCAAAACCCAGAACATAACGCTCGGCATTCTGGGAGCCGTCTTATTGATCGGCCTGTGGTGGCTCATCGCCGAAATGCTGGCCATTCCGGCGCTCGACTACCGGGCTCCCAGTCTCGACGACCCGGCGCTGCAAAACCTGAACCGCGACTCGCTGCTTCGGGCAGACAGCATACAATTTGCCAACGCGAAAACCATTGGTAAAATTTACAAGATCCTGCCTACGCCGCTGCATGTGGTGCAGGCTTACCCGAAATTGCTGGCCGACGACAGCCTGCCCATGCACACGGTCCATTCCGTCTGGCTCAACCTGAAAGGTTATTTCTGGGCCATTCTGATCTCTTTCCTGATCGGAGGGCTCATCGGTTTTATTCCCCTGTTCCGCGGACTGTTTTCCCGGCCGGTGGATGCCATGCGGTATTTGCCGATTTCGGCACTGACGGGGCTGTTCATGTTGTGGTTCGGCCTGGGCGACAATATGAAAGTGGCATTTCTGGCATTCGGCATTTTCGTGTACATGATTCCCGTGATCGTTCAACGGATTCAGGAAGTGGAAGAAGTGCACCTGACCACCGTGTATACCCTGGGCGCGGGCAACTGGCAAACGCTGATCTCGGTGTACCTGCCTTCCGTTTTGTCCAAATTTATGGAAGACCTGCGGGTGCTTACGGCTATTTCCTGGACGTATATCATCATCGCCGAAATCCTGAACAACACGGGCGGGCTGGGTTCACTCATTTACTGGCTGGCCCGGCGCGACAAAACAGACAAAGTTTTTGCCGTTTTGCTGCTGATCATTCTGATCGGTATTTTGCAGGACCGCTTGTTTGTTTACCTCGACAAGCGCCTTTTCCCGCACAAACATTACAAAACCAGGGTGGAGGGGCTGAAAGAAGTACAAACCGGCATTTATATCGTACTAGCCGTTTTTGCCTTATCGGTGTTGTTGCCGATTATGGTCACGATTCCGGACGGATTGCTGCTGCAAGGCGCCGGATTGCTCACACTGGCAGCCGTCGGTCTGATCATCATGGGAGAAATAAAACTGGGAAAAGGCCTGCAGGCCGTGTGATGGATGAGGATGTGAGTATTTGAGGATTCGAGTATTTGAATCAGATACTCACATCCTCAAATACTCGAATCCTCCCCCACATCCTCAAATACTCATTCAATCATCGTCTTATGCTCGAGATAAAAGACACGGAACTTCCGAATATCATCCAACTGAAAAATATCAGCCAGACCTACACCGGCGGCAAGGAATTCATCATCAAAGACCTGGATTTTCTGATCGAAGATAAACCCGGCCAGGGCCAGTTTGTGGTCATTCTCGGCGCCTCGGGTTGCGGAAAGAGCACCTTGCTGCGGTATATCGCCGGTTTGCTGGACCCTACCAGCGGGGAAGTGCTGCTGCGCGACAAACCCGTTCGGCAATCGGGTATCCGGGCAGGCATGGTATTTCAGCAGTATTCGTCGCTGCCCTGGCTGACAGTGCTCGAAAACGTCGAACTGGGCCTTCAATTTCAGGAGGTGGAAGCCAAAGAACGCCGGCGCAGGGCCCAGGAAATGATCGACATGGTAGGATTGAAAGGTCATGAAGACAAATACGCCGTTTACCCTACCCTTTCGGGCGGCCAATTGCAACGCGTAGCCATCGCCCGCAGCATTATCGCCAGCCCCGATATCCTGCTGATGGACGAGCCGTTCGGCGCCCTCGATATCAATACCCGCCTGCAAATGCAGGATTTACTGGAAGATGTATGGCTGAAATTCCAGCCCACCATCGTTTTTGTTACCCACGACATCGAAGAAGCGGTATACCTGGCCGACGATATTTATATCATGGCGGCCAATCCCGGCCGGTTTGTGCATCATATTTCGGTGGATTTGCCTTTTAACCGCAATATGGAAGTGAAACACAGCGCCAAATTCAATGAGATCGTGCGGAAAGTGGAAGACCGGATGATCGAGGTGTCGAATATGTGAGTTGTGAGTTGTGAGTTGTGAGTTGTGAGATATAAAATGACAATGAAGCAACAATTCTGCGTCAAGTAGCGTCTTATATTGTTGTAATTTTGTGGCGCGCAGGCATTGGTTTTAGGGGTGTTTGGTTTCAATATTTCGTATTTTGTAAGTCCTTGAGTTTCAACCTTACCAAACACGAAACACCAAACACGAAACACCTCCAGTATTGGCGCGTTCGCAAACCATTCAATATTTCCATTTTATGAAAAAGACACATATTCTCGCGATCGGTATCCTGGCGATAGCCATCGGCATTTTGATTTCCGCCAGTAAGGACGTTACCACGTACGCCAACTTTTCACAAGCGGCACAAAGCGGGGAAAAAGTAAAACTGGTGGGCCAACTGGTCAAAGACAAGCCGGTAGAATACAACCCTGAAAAAAATGCCGATTTCCTGGCATTCTGGTTGCGCGACGAGAAAGGAGAAATCCGCCGCGTGGAATTAAACGCCGCCAAACCCCAGGACTTCGAACGCTCCGAATCCATCGTTTTGACCGGAGCTATGAAAGGCGACAACTTTGCCGCTTCCGAAATGCTGCTGAAATGTCCTTCAAAGTATAAGGACCAGGAGATTTATGTGCGGGAAAAACAAGGATAAACGCTGATTAGAAGTGAGAGGCGAGAAGTGAGAAGTGAGATGCGTAGAGTACACCGCTTCGCTTTAGAGAAGTGAGAGGCGAGAAGTGAGAAGTGAGATGCGTAGAGTACACCGCTTCGCTCCAATTATTCGATTCGAGCGAAGCGGTGTACTCTACGCATCTCACCTCTCGCCTCTCACTTCTCTTGAGCGAAGCGGTGTACTCTACGCATCTCACTTCTCACCTCTCGCCTCTCACTTCTCTTGTGCGAAGCGGTGTACTCTACGCATCTCACTTCTCGCCTCTCACTTCTCACTTCTATTTCTCATACGCCCATTTCAAATACAACGACCCCCACGTAAACCCGCCGCCGAACGCGGTGAGCACGATATTATCGCCTTTATGCAGTTGGGATTCGTAGTCCCACAGGCACAATGGCAGGGTGGCGGCTGTCGTATTTCCGTATTTTTCGATATTGATCATGACCTTTTCCAGCGGGAAATGCAGGTGTTCCGCCACGGAAGTGATGATACGCATATTAGCCTGGTGCGGCACCACCCAGGCCACGTCGTCGGTGGTCATTTTATTGCGGCGCAGGATATCTTCCACGGTGCTGGTCATCCCTTTTACGGCATGTACGAATACCCGTTTGCCATCCTGCCAGGCGTAATGTTCGCGGTTGGTAACAGTTTCAATGGTAGGCGGATGCAGGGAGCCGCCGGCTTTCATGTGCAACAGGTTGCGGCCCGAGCCGTCGCCACGCAGGATAAAGTCCTGAATACCGTTTCCATCTTTTCTGGGTTCGAGCAACACCGCGCCGGCGCCATCGCCGAAAATCACGCAGGTATTGCGGTCGGTATAGTCGACAATGGCCGACATCATATCGGCGCCTACCACAATTACCTTGTTATACGTTTCGCACTGAATGAATTGAGCGCCGGTGGAGAGGGCGAATAAAAAACCGGAACAGGCAGCATTTACATCGAAGCCGAAAGCATTTTTAGCGCCCACCTTGTCGCAAACAGTATTGGCGGTGTCCGGAAAAACCATGTCAGCAGTTACGGTCGCTACGATGATCAGATCGATCTCGCCGGGTTTAACACCCGTTTTTTCAAGCAGCCCTTTAACGGCTTCTGCGGCCATATCGCTGGTGGCCCAGCCCGGCGTACGCAAAATGCGGCGTTCGCGAATACCCGTGCGTGATACGATCCATTCATCGTTGGTATCTACCATCTTTTCAAGATCGAAATTGGTGAGCCGGTCTTCCGGCACCCAACCGTGAACGCCCGTAATGGCTGCGCGTATTTTTCCCATGGAGTGTTGTGTTGATTTGAAATTGGATTTCAGCGTAGGTTATTGCTTTGAGTCATCCGATGACTCTAAGTCATCGGATGACTCAAAGCAATAACCTACGCATATTGGACCGCAAAAGTAGGCACTGTACATCAGTCGGCAACGCCTGTCGGCTCTTTTTCTGACAAACAGGTTTTGATTGCTGCGCGCATGTTCAGTAACGACGGCCGTTCGGGATGAGCCATTGCCTTTTTTGCGGCTGTGTATCGCCACAAACAATCGCGGTAAAAGAACGTAAACCAGCCGAGTAACGGAGCGAGAATTACCAGCGCCGTGAGCCATGAAATATGAAAGAACAAACCCAGGAACAGCAAAACCGCCCCTCCGATGACTCCCGGAACCGTTGCACTTCCCATTAGTACACTGGTGACGAATTCCCGTTTTTTTACAACTTTTGCGGTAAGCGTTCGGGCCAGAAACCGGACGGGCCAGGCTACTACATGCCCTAAGGCGGCAGGCAGGGCGGTCAGGATTAGAAACAACAGCCAGGCGCCGTTGCCGTGCGCCGGGTGTTGCAAGCCTTCGTCTGTCAGGCCGGCCTGTCGCAACCCATCGAAATAAGTTGTGCTTTTATGCTTAAGGTCGTTTTTCGTATTTTCAGGAAGCCTGTTCAGGGTTTTTAAAACCTCGTTTTCCAATAAAAACAATTGATTACCAACTTCTACGACAGGAAGCAAGTGGCCCGAAAAGTCATTGCGCACAAGTGTGAGCATTTGCTCGGCCAGTTCGGCGTCTGCCGGATCTTCCACATGGTAGCAGATTTCCTTCAGGGCTTTATCGATCCTTGCATTGAGTTTATTAACCGCCATTGCAGGGTTTTCCTGGTATAATTCCCAGTAATCGCGGATGAAAATGGGTTCGCCGACCAGCATTTTCAGTTCGTCGCGGGTACGGTCACCCCAGATATAATTCGTACCGACCGGCACCACCTGCAAGTCTTCCGGCGCATGGTTTTTATATGTTTCAAATGCAATGCGCGCCAGGCCTTTCTGAATGGGCTTCACCTGCTTGTCGAGGTGATGCTCCCCTTCCACGTAAATGGCAACGGTCTGTTTTTTCAACATTTTGCTCTGGCAAAATTCGAAAACGCCGTCATTGCGCTCCCGGCCCGTGTAGCCGTCGCGTTTGCGGAACACGGGAAACATATTCACCTGTTCCAGCAGCCAGCGCGCCCAGGGTTTTTCAAAAATATCGCCGCGGGTCATGTTGTACACGGGCGGTTTCAGGTAAATGCAAAGCGCGATCGGATCTACGAACGCCGTCGGATGGTTGGCGGCAATGAGCACCGGTTTGTTAGGAAGCACACCGCCCATGTTGTGCAGGTACACTTTCCGAAACAGGCACCAGTACGTCAGGTGCAAAAACGGTTCGAATATCCAATAAATAATTCCGTCGCTTTTGTGCAGGTTCACATATTTCATGGCGCGAAAATAGTTTCGTTTCGGATAGGGCGCGTAAGGAATCCCTTCGTTTTCTTTGCGCCGATGAAAAATGACGGCACCAGGTACCTGATCGTGATCGGCGGCGCAACGGCGACCGGCAAAACGGCGTTGGCAATCCGTCTGGCGCAGCATTTCGATACGGATATTTTGTCGGCCGACAGCCGGCAGTTTTACCGGGAAATGAGCATCGGAACGGCCAAGCCGACGCCCGCAGAACTGGCACAGGCGCCGCACCACTTTATCGACAGCCTTTCCGTGCAGGATGATTTCAGTGTCGGCGATTTTGAACGTGCGGCGCTGGCCTTACTGGAAGACATTTTCAAACGAAAAAACGTAGCCATTCTCGTAGGGGGATCGGGTTTGTTTTTGCAGGCCGTATGCGAAGGGCTCGACCATTTTCCGGAAGTATCGGCTGAGATAAAGCAGAAAGTATCGGCCGAATTCGAAAAACTGGGTCTACCCTGGTTGCAGGAGGAGATACGGCGCATCGATCCGGCGTATTTTGCTACTGTGGACCAGCAAAATCCGGCGCGGCTGCGCAGGGCGCTGGAGGTTTTTTATGCCGCAGGACTCCCCTATTCATCATACCTGGGCAAAAACAAGGCGGTGCGGGCTTTTACGCCGGTTTATCTCTTGCTGGATGTGCCGAGGCCGGAACTTTACCAGCGCATCGAGGCACGGGTGGACGACATGCTTGTTGCGGGGCTGGAAAAAGAAGCGCGCAACTTGTTGCCATTCAGGCATTTATCAGCCCTGCGGACGGTGGGTTATGATGAGTTTTTTGAATATTTCGACGGAGACATTACCTACGCGGAAGCGGTAGATAAAATAAAGCAGCATTCCCGAAATTATGCCAAACGCCAGGCGACCTGGTTCCGGAAACATGGAAACTGGATGGCTTTGCGGCCGGGAGACTGGGAGGGGATCCTAAATTATGTAACTGATTTGACCCGGTAGCACTGCATATAGGAGCGAAGCGGCGTACTCTACGCACCTCACTTCTCGCTTCTCGCTTCTCGCTTCTTCCTTATCCCCTTGTCCAAAACGGTCAGCCGCTGAAAAAATGGCCGTCCGTTCAGCCACCACAAAAATTGTGCGCATGCCAGGCCCGCCACGGCGCCCGCCAGAATATCGGCAAGGAAATGCTGCACCAGGAAAATCCGTGAAATGGCCACCAGGATAGCCAGCAGTGCAAAAAACAGCCCCCAGCGCTCGTAGCGGCGGCCCATAATCAGCGTCAGCATACTGTACAGCGCAAAAGCCGACATGGTATGACCGGAAGGAAAACTGGTGCGGCCGCTGTTCAACTTGACGTCGGGCACCACCACCACGTCACCGTAAATGCCTTTGTGTTCAAAAAAGGTTTTTGGCCGCTCCACGGCGATTTTGTCCTTTAAAACATATCCTACCGGCAGGATCAACATCCCGCTCAAAGCAATCAAAAGGGAAAAACGATACCGCCAGCGAAAGGCTGCCAAGATGATGGCGCCATACACAAAACCTTCGCCGAAGGCTGTGCAAATGCGAAAAATGGAATTGTAAGGTTCTTCGCGCCACTTGTTAAAAAAGAGAATTTCATCCCCGTACGGCACCACAAACAGGAGCAGGGTACATGCGACCAGAAAAATCAGTACCGGAACGGCAAACCATTTATTCTCCCACACGCCCTTCATGCCACCTTGGTTTTTCTTTGTTCCAGGCGTTCCCGCAAATAATTGATAACGCGATCGATGCGGTCCGTGCTGAACAACTGGGAGTCGTTCATCGCCTTTCGGGTGAGGAAAGAACCCACGGGAATCAACACAATACAAGGCACCATAGCCGCCCAGAACGAGGACAGGATATAGGATTCCGCGAGTTTTCTGCAAACAATCGTGAGTACAATGAAGATCACGAAAAATATGATGGATACCAGGATCGGGTAACCGAACCCACCTTTCCGGATGATGGCGCCCATCGGTGCTCCGATGAACAGGAAAATAAAACACACCAGTGCAAAACTGTATTTGGTAAACAGTTCATAACCTGTTTTTACGTACTCCTTGCGGCGCGTCTCGATCTGGTTGTTACGTGTTTCGAACTGGTTCAGGTTGATTTTTATCCTGCCGCCGGCCTCTTTTAATAAAGCGGGACGGTCTTCCGCACGAAACACCTGTGAAAAATCGGTATACTGTGTAAGCGGCTTGTCCAGCACCTGTTTGGGCAAATGCGCCCAGCCCGGACGCTCCTGCGGTTTCGGCGGCGTGGGCGGAGGAGTAAATTTTATCCTTTTCCCGCCTTTGGGTTGCGGCGCCGGGGGCGGCGGAATGGCGGGAACTGGTTTAATAGGCTGGCGCTTCAAATTGGCCAGCAGATCATCGGCAAACGACTGCCGCGTCGACTGCATGGAAATTTGCAGGGAATCCATGTTGATTCGCAACTGGTTCATACTCAACATGGAACGCTGCTGGCTGAACCGGTCTTTGTCGGTGCTCACCATTTCAAATTCCCGCATGTCCCACACTTTGGTCAGCGACGTAAAATTGGTTCTGATAAACGGGAATTTCTGTCTTTGCACCTGCGGGCCCTGGTTGCCGGGCTCCTGGTATTGTGTGCCGCGGTAGAGGTTCATCACAAAAAAACGTTTGTCTTTCGTGGTGTACATCTGCCCGCTGTCGGCCAGGATCTGGTTGAATTTTACCTGCCCGATGTTGGTCTGGTCTTCGATCAGCACGTCGCCGATGGTTTCGCCGTCTTCCTCTTTTTTACCGATCTTGATCACAAACTGGCGAAAATCTTCATTAAAAACGCCTTTCTCCAGCGTCAGCGCCGGTTTTTGCCGGCGAATATCGTAAAGCCTGGATTTGAACTCCAGGTTGGAAATAGGAATAATAAAATCGGAACACACGTAAGAAAACAGCCCGATGCCGGCTGCGCAAAAGATCAGCGAACGCATGATCCGAATGAGCGGCACACCCGCCGATTTCATACTCGACAGTTCGTAACGCTCTGCCAGGTTGCCCATTACCATCACCGAAGCGATCAAAACGGCAATCGGCAGGGCCATCGGAAAAGTGGAAACCGACAGGTAACCGATCAGTTCGAGCATGATAAATATGCTCACGCCTTTACCCGCAATGTCGTCGATGTACAGCCACAGGAACTGCATGATCAGCACGAACAATGCGATAAAGAACGACACCGCGAAGGGGCCGATAAAACTGGTGAGCAATAGTTTATCAATTTTTTTCATCGCTTTCGCTATCGTTATCCGTTATTGGTTATTAGTTATCAGGGTGGTAGGGGGCAATCTGTTGATATGCATGGAATCCTGATCGGGTGGTCGAACACATCAACAGATTGCCCCCTACCACCCTGATAAGTAATAACCAATAACTGATAACTAATAATCAAACACTGCTTCAAACGCTTTCAACTGCCGGATCGTTGCCTCGGGGTCTTTCGCCCCGAACACGCTGTTGCCGGCCACCAGCACATCGGCGCCCGCCTGAAGCAGCGATTCCGCGTTGTGCAGCCCTACCCCGCCGTCGATCTCGATGAGCGCCTGGCTGTTGGAGGAAATGATCATTTCTTTCAGTTGCCGGGTTTTAGGAAGCGTCTGGTAAATGAATTTTTGTCCACCGAAACCCGGATTGACCGACATCACGCACACCAGGTCGATGTGCTCGATGACATTTTCCAGTATATTAACAGGTGTATGCGGATTGAGGGCAACGCCGGCCTTTGCGCCGCTTTCTTTAATCTGGTGAATGGTGCGGTGCAGGTGCGGGCAGGCCTCGGCATGTACCGTGATGACGTCTGCGCCTGCTTTACGGAAAGCCTCGACGTATTTTTCCGGTTCGACGATCATCAAATGCACGTCGATCGGTTTGGTGGACATTTTCCGGACGGCTTCCAGAATAACGAGACCGAAACTGATATTCGGTACGAAACGGCCGTCCATCACGTCGTAATGGAGCCAGTCGGCCTCGCTTCTGTTGACGAGGTCAATTTCTTCGGCCAGCCGGGTGAAATCGGCAGCCAGGAGCGAAGGAGCGATCAGATGTTTTCTCATAACGGCCGCAAATATCGGGAATTTTTGCTCATGGCCCTCATGGAGAAACTATGTTTTACAGATGCCTTAACGGGCTTTTATATCCTTTCTCCAAATCTTGCAGACATACCTTAATAATGAGCACAGTAAAATGGTATACGTATTTGATAATATACTTTAACTGGCTGGCCCATGTACAGACCTGGATCCCAGTTTGCTGATTCCGCTAATTTTTCGACTGCGCGCAACGCTTCTTCTCTACAGGCTTCTCTGAATTCCCGTACTATTTCCGCATCACTTAAAGCCCCATCTTCATGAATAATTACGCGAACCACGACATAGCCATTCACATTTTCCTGCCATACCTCACTCGGGCAGGACACTGCTTCTTTTAAAAACTTGTCCATTTCTTGTACCCCACCCGGATAAACGGGAGGGGTCTGTACCTCTTTGTATTCATATACTTTACCAGGGTCGGCGATTGAAGGTTTGCCGCCTTTTTCCTGCAATTCGGCAGGTTCGGGTATGGCAGATTCTTTTTCCGATTGGGCCCATAAAGGGAACAGGATAAAAACTTGCAGCAGAAATATCGAAATGGAGCGTATCATATCAGGTGTTATTTTTTTTACCAAACCACTCATATCAGGTGTATTTTATTACCGCACTACCACCACCTGCTCATTCCGCAACAGCGGTAGCCGCTTCATGCGCAGGAAAAGTTGCGCTGTAGCCAGCACATCCTTTTCGCAATAGGTAGCAATCCGGTCGAGGTCGCGCTCTTCCCAGTACACGCCGGCCACGTCGGCGCCGGAAATATCATCTTTCGGAGAAGGGATATCGAACACGGCCGTCAGCAGGCGCAGCGACGTGTAGTTTTTGAGGTCGCCGAACTTCCACATTTCCAGGGTATCGAGCAAGTGTTTGGTTTCCCAGGGCTTTTTGCCGGCGATGTCGATCATTTTCGGCAGTGGCAACTGGTTGATCATCATGCGGCGGCAGATGTACGGGATATCGAACTCGCGGATGTTGTGGCCGCAGATGGCGAATTTGTCGGGATTGTTGAAATGTTTGGACAATACTTCGCTGAAATCCTCGAGCAGACTGGCTTCCAGGTGGTTGCTGAACGACTTGAGGCGCAGCAGCGGCAGTTCGTTGCCGGGTTGTTTGGTCAGGAAACCGACGGAAATACACACGATCTTGGCGAATTCGGCATAAATGCCCGCCCGCTGGCCGAACAACTCGGCCATTTCATCGTAGGTAACTTCCTCATCGGCGGTGCGGCGCAGCAAACTGCGGCATTTTATCCCCCACAGTTCCTGCAATTCCTCGTTCATCTCCTCGAATTCGGCAAAAGCCGGCACCGTTTCGATGTCCAGAAACAGGATATTATATAAATCGTAGGTATCGAAAGCAGACATTCCGGTAATTTTTAATTTGATAATGTATTGTTTTCTGAAATTAGGCCGACCTTGGCACGCGTTTTTTATACAAGTGATTAAGGGATTATCCGAAAAGTATCCGTGAAAACCCCGACACAAAGATAGGTATTCACCCTTCATCGTCGGATACAGGTTTTCGAGGTAATTTTTGGGAAATGTTTTTTCATTAAAAATTCTTATCCCTGATAATCAATAAGTTACATTTTTTTTGAAAAAAAATTGAAATAAACCACAATAACAGAAACGCAATAAACCCTCCCGAAAACGGTTTTATCTGCAACAACAGCAAACAACGACAACACCAAACAACTGCCAACAGTAACTCCTGAAATACCAACTCCAACTACCAAAGAGAACAGCAAACAATTTACGTTAAACCTTTCACACACTTTTCAATAATTATGAGCACACCCACCAATTACAGTCAGCCCGGAACGCCTACACCGAACTACGGTAACAATAATGACGGCAACAACCAAAAACGTATGACGACCATCATGGGCGTTGCAATTGCAGCCCTGCTCGGTATCTGCGTTTTCCTCCTGGTGAGCAAATACAATACCAGCAAACAACTGGATTCCACTACAATGGAACTCACCCAGCAGAAGGATGCATTCACGGAGCTGGATACGAAGTACAACGAGGCGGTTACCCAACTCGAACAACAAAAAGGTATCAATGCTGAACTGGATGCGAAAATCAACCAGCAATTGCAGGACCTGGAAACTTCCAAAAACCAGATCTCCGGTTTGATCCGCGATAAAAAAGACTACAGAAATGCAATGGCAGGTCTGGAACGTCAGAAAAACGAATTCCTGGCTCAGATCGAGGATCTGAAAAAGCAGGTTGGGGTTCTGACCGAAACAAACACACAACTGACTACTCAAACGCAGCAACTCAGTTCTTCGCTGAACGAGACGCAGGCGAAACTGCAGGAAGAAGGTACTGCCCGTGCAGCACTGGTTTCCGAAAAAACGGCGCTGGAAGCAGAACGCGCTCAACTGTCTAAAAAAGTCGACATCGCTTCTGCCGTACGTGTAAAAAACATCACGACCAAAGCAATGTCCGTTAAAAGCAGCGGTAAAGAAAAATCGAAAAGCAAAGCCAAAAACGTGGATAAACTGAACATCTGCTTCACTACCGAACCGAATGAAGTGGTTCCTGCCGGTGAAGAAACGTTCTACCTGCGTATCGTTGACCCGACCGGCGCTCCGCTGGCAATCGAAAGCCTGGGATCGGGCGTGTCTAACGACAAACGCAATGAACAGGAATTCCGTTACACCACTACTGCTACGACCAACTACTCCAACGGTGAAACCGAAGTATGCGGCTCCTGGCAGCCTGGCCAGAACTTCGTAAAAGGTAAATACTCTGTTGAAATCTACAACAAAGGTTACCTGGTAGGTACTGGCGCTTTCAACCTGAAATAAGTAAAATCAGTGTGAAGTCGACAGAGCAAAGTGCGAAGTCGACTGAAACTACAAGAGCAATAAGAAGGAAGGAACACCCTGTTTGCAATATTACTGCGGGCGGCAGAGCGTAAGCTTTGTCGCCCGCAATTTTTTTAGAGAGTGAGAGAGTGAGAGAAGTGAGAGGGTGAGAACCGACTTCGACTCCACCGCTTCGCTCCAGCCATTTCAACCAAAGAGCAATACGGTGGAATCGAAGTCGGTTCTCACCCTCTCACTTCTCTCACCCTCTCACTTCTCTGTTATTTGACCGCATTCGCCTGCCCGATCAACCTGCACAATTCCGTCCGATACCCGAAGCGGTCGTTTTTGGCGGCCGATTGCGCCAGTAAAAGCGTGGAGGAAAGTGTAGCCGAGCCTTTGTACGTGGAGTTGCGGAGTACCATACCGAAAGATGCGGCAGCGGCGGCCAGCGTGAGGTTTTCGCTCATGGTTTCCGACACTTTATCCGGCACAACCGTTTCGATGAGTTCGCTGGAAGCACCGGCTTTGGGTTGTTTGTAACGCAATTTCAGGGTCAGCAGGTTGGCATTTTTCGAACCTGCGGAAGGTTTTGTTTTTTCGTACTTCAGGTCGCCTTTTTCACTCGCCACCGGCACATCCTGTCCGGCAGGAATAATTTCGTACAGGGCAGTTACGCGGTGGCCGGCGCCCATTTCACCGGCATCTTTGGTGTCGTCATCGAAATCTTCACGCGCCAGCAGGCGGTTTTCGTAGCCGATGAGGCGGTAGGCGGCCACTTTATCGGCGTTGAATTCAATTTGGATCTTGACGTCTTTTGCAATGGCGAACAGGGTACCGCCGAATTCGCTGATCAATACTTTTTTGGCTTCGGAAAGTTGGTCGATATACGAGTGATTGCCATTGCCTTTATTGGCTAGTTGCTGCATTTTTGAATCCTGGTAATTGCCCATGCCAAATCCCAGAATACTGAGGTAAATGCCGCTTTCCCGTTCTTTTTCAATCAGTTTCACCAGGTCTTCGTCACTGCTGATGCCTACGTTAAAATCGCCGTCGGTGCACAAAACGACCCGGTTGTTTCCACCTGCCGCGAACGCCTTTTGTGCCGTATTGTAGGCCAGTTGAATACCTGCCGCTCCGGCTGTACTTCCACCGGCGCCCAGCGCTTCAATGGCGGCTTTTATCTTTTCTTTCTGGTTTCCGGGTGTGGAAGGTAAGACCAGGCCGGCAGCCCCCGCGTAAGTAACCAGCGCCACCCGGTCCTGCGGGCGCAGATAATCAGTCAGCATGGCAAGCGATGACTTCACCAGCGGCAACTTGTTTTCATCTTCCATACTGCCCGATACATCCACAAGGAATACGAAATTCGAAGGCGGCAATTGGCCGGTTTCAATTTCCCGGCCCTGCAAGGCGATGGACAACAACTGGTGTTCGGTGCTCCAGGGGCATTTTGCCAGTTCGGTGTATACGGAGAAGGGTTTTCCGTCCCTGGGTGACGGGTATTTGTAATCGAAATAGTTGATGAATTCTTCTACGCGCACCGCATCGCGGGGTGGCAATTGACCTTCGTTCAAAAAACGGCGCGCATTGGCGTAGGAAGCACAATCCACGTCGATTGAAAAAGTGGAAACCGGCGTGGTGACGGGTTTGATAAACTGATTTTCAATGATCGTCGCGTAGTGTTCCGGTGAATTGTCGTGCGGGGGCCTCTCGAATTCTTCTGCCGGGACCTCTTTCTTGTCATACATCTTGGCGAAGTCTGTTTTCCGTCTGGCCGGTACATACCTGACATCCGACCTGGACACAGGCGCGTTCTGTGAGTATGACTTAGGGCTGGGGTATCCGGTAACCACCGTTTCAGACATTACCAAACCTGCTTTTAATGCAAAGTCGAAGGTATTTTTCTGGCCTTCCACCACTTTTACGCCCGTCTTTTTTTGGGGTTCATAACCGGTATAATTCACCTCGATATCATAGGTGCCGGGTTCTATCGATACGGTATAATGCCCGTCAATATCAGCAACAACACCTTTGACGAATACGGAATCGCGCGAGATGCTGACGTTCGCACCGGGAAGTGCCTCGCCGGCGTCCGCGCCTGTTATCGTTCCCTGAAGGACCGTATTATTTTGTACGAGAAAAAAGCCGGAAACACACAATCCGGCCAGCATCAAAAGAAAGGTTTTCATGTTAATTTGATTTTGCGCAGTCCACTGGCACTCCGGCTCTTGCAGACATGCAACAGACAGAGCGCAGGGTATGCGCCGGTGAAAAAAATGAATGGGATGAGTGGTTGATCCGGCCGGATCGTATTTCAGTTATTGCAAGATGCACATTGGAGGAAAAGTGCACAGGAATGGGAAATAAAAAATATTCAGTAGTAGTTAGGCACTCAGGTTTTTTTGAATATTCGAGGATGTGAGATTCGAGTATCTGACTTACAACCAATCATTTATACTCAAATTCCCGCATCCTCGAATATTGAAATATTTAGATGAAACTGTAGTAGTTGCCCCCTTCTGTTTTTACCGCACCATTTGTGCGTGTTGAATCAATTTGCACAATTCGGCCCGGTAACCCGAAGCATCGTTCGCAAGGCTTGCCCGGGCCAGCAAGAGTGCCGATTCGAACGTCGCATCGCCCTTGTAAGCGGAATGGCGAAGAACGAGTCCGAAAGAGGCAGCAGCGGCGGCAAGTGAAAGGTTTTCACTCATGGTTTCTGATTCTTTATCAGCAACAACCATTTTAATGAGTTCGCTGCGAGCACCGACTTTAGGTTGTTTGAAGCGCAATTTGAGCGTCAGCAAATCGGCGTTTTTCGAGCCCGTTGCAGGTTTCGTTTTTTCGTACGTTAAACTGCCATTTGCGCTCGCTACCGGAATGTTTTGTCCGGCAGGAATGATTTCGTACAGTGCCGTAACCCGATGTCCCGCGCCCATTTCACCGGCATCCTTGGTATCGTCGTCGAAATCTTCACGCGCCAGCAGGCGGTTTTCGTAGCCGATGAGGCGATAGGCAGCCACTTTATCCGAATTGAACTCGATCTGAATCTTGACGTCTTTTGCTATGGCGAACAGTGTGCCGCCAAATTCGCTGATCAGCACTTTTTGCGCTTCGGCCAACTGGTCGATATAGGCGTGGTTGCCATTGCCTTTATCGGCCAGTTGCTGCATTTTGGAATCCTGGTAATTGCCCATCCCGAAACCGAGGATGGAAAGATAAATACCTGTTTTTCGTTCATTTTCAATGAGTTGCACCAGTGAGGCATTGTCGCTGATGCCTACGTTGAAGTCCCCGTCCGTACAAAGTATCACGCGGTTGTTGCCACCCACGGCAAAATTTTCCCTGGCGGTCTGGTAAGCCAGTTGAATACCCGCGGCACCTGCTGTACTGCCGCCTGCGCCCAGCGATTCGATAGCGTCTTTTATTTTTTCCTTCTGGTTCCCCGGTGTGGAAGGCAATACCAGGCCCGCGGCGCCGGCGTATACGACAAGTGCTACCCGGTCCTGCGGGCGCAGGTAGTCGGCTAGCAGCATCAGCGAAGATTGTACCAGCGGCAATTTATTGGGCTCGTTCATACTGCCCGACACATCCACCAGGAACACGAAATTAGACGCCGGCAACTGTCCGGTTTCGATTTCGCGGCCCTGCAAATTGACTGACAGCAGCTGGTGCTCCGAATTCCAGGGGCATTTTACCAGTTCGGTATGTACGGCAAACGGCTTTCCGTCGCTGGGCTGCGGGTATTGATAATCGAAATAATTGATGAACTCTTCGACCCGTACCGCATCGCGCGGGGGCAACTGGCCGCTATTCAGAAACCGGCGCGCGTTGGCATATGAGGCGCCGTCCACATCGATGGAAAAGGTGGAAGTGGCATTTCCTTTCGACTTAATAAATTGATTTTCAATAATTTGATCATAATTTTCGGGCGACTCATCATGCGGGGGAGCAACTATTTTTTCCGTTACGGAAATATCCTGTCCCGGAGGCAGCAGTTCCTGCACCGGAGGAGGTGAGCCCTGCACCCGGATGCCGTCTATGTAGTAGTTGGTGCTTGTGCTTCTGGTGCCCTTGATATTGATCTGGCCACCATCTATAGACGTATTGTTCCGCGCTGATTGTGATTGTTTCCGTTTTCCCTTGCCTTCTTTTTTAGCAGACGATTTGCCGGTGGGGAGGGAACGTATCTCTTCGGAAGTGAGCGTTTGACCGGAGTACGTTATGTCTTTTTTAATAATGGGTGCTTTGCACACGATCTCGACCGTATTCAAGGTTTGATCGTCTTCCATGGCACAATCGAATTGATTTAACTTGCCTTCCAGCACTTGTACGCCGGTGGTTATTTTAGGAGCAAAGCCCGTGTAAGTAATTTCAATATCATAAGTACCGGGTTCTAATTGCACCCGGTACCTGCCTTCATAGTCGGTAACAGTTCCCCGGATCATTACGGCATTTTTGGAAATTTTTACAGAAGCACCAATGAGCGCCTCACCGGTACTCGCCTCTGTGACGATGCCCTGTATAACGCAGGTGGTTTGAATTCCCCAGAAAGCAGCGGAGCACAGGCTGCCCAGCATGAAAAGTAAGATCTTCATATCAGATTGATTTTTTGCGCCAGGAGACTTGTCGGAAGTAAAATGATTCAGGCAGATACTCTGTAGCGCCGGTGGAAAAGATAGATTGAGCGATTAGAAGGAGCATGTCGATCACGATGCTTCTCCACCTGAAAAGTGCACACTGGCAGGGGAAATAAAAATGCCCGTTTCGTGAAACGGGCATTGGGAGGGTCGAGCCTTGTGGCTCAATGAGTTAAAGCAAATTGAGTTATGTCGTATAAATCTCTTTTTTGCACGCCTTCAACGTATTCATCAGCAGCGCCGTCACCGTCATAAGCCCTACCCCGCCGGGCACTGGCGTGATATGGCTGCACTTGGGCGCCACGGCGTCAAAATCGACGTCGCCGACCAGGCGCGTGCCCGATTTGCGCGAAGAATCTTCGATGCGGTTGATGCCCACGTCGATCACCACCGCGCCTTCTTTCACCCAGTCGCCCTGAATAAAATTGGGAATTCCAATCGCCGCCACAACGATGTCGGCACGGCGCACTTCGCCGGGCAGGTCGCGGGTACGCGAGTGTGTGAGCGTTACGGTACAATCGCCGGGATATCCTTTTCGGGAGAGCAGGATGCTAATGGGCGTACCGACGATGTTGGAACGGCCGACGACCACGCAGTGTTTCCCCGCCGTTTCGATGTTGTAACGGCGCAGCATTTCAATGATGCCATACGGTGTGGCTGGCAAAAATGCCGGAAGCCCCTGCGCCATACGGCCGAAATTGACCGGGTGAAATCCGTCCACGTCTTTGCGGTGGTCGATAGCGAGGGTGATTTTTTCCTCGTCGATGTGTTTTGGCAGCGGCAACTGCACGATAAAACCGTCCACGTCGTGGTCGTCGTTCAATCCCTGAACGATGTCCAGCACTTCGGCTTCCGAAGTGTCGGCAGGGCGGCGGATCAGGGTGCTTTTGAACCCAACCTGTTCGCAGGATTTGATTTTGGAGTTGACGTATACCTGGCTGGCGGCATTTTCGCCGATCAGCACGGCAACCAGGTGGGGGATTTTGTTTCCGCGCTCGCGCAGCAGATCGACTTCGGCAGCGAGTTCGGATTTGACATTTTCGGAAAGCAGTTTTCCGTCGAGCAGGATCATGGGCAAAATATGTGGTCTGAATGAGGGCACAAAAGTATGTAGATATTTGGAAGCTGCTCTACCCCGTGTTGGGCAAAGCGCTCCTCTATTTGAGAATGAAGGATTTTAAGACATATTTCTGGTGTTGTGGCATGGACTTTTTACCTGTAGTGTAGCACAACATGCTTCATTCCTTTCACCAAATCTTTAAATGCCATGAAAAAAGATAAGGAAAAAGATGCTCGTTCGGACGCCAAAAACAGTGATAAAACCACCCATGTACCAAGTGGAAAAACGGGCGTTCAGGACAAATCTGCCACTACTTCGCGGAATGCAGGAAAAGATGATGATGATCATCATGCCCGCTCCTCTACCAACAAGGGCTAAATGATTGAAAAGGTAGTTTTTTCGTTTATATTACTTTTTAGTTAGTAGCAATACGAAGCCTGGCAGCATGACTGCTGCCGGGCTTTTTTTAAGAATGAGTGAATGCCCCTTACAACTGCAGAAGTCTTTCCGGATTTTTAGATCGCTACAATCTACATAAACTGAACATTTTCAGTAAGATACCACAGTTGTAAGGCTTAAAATTCCGGGAGGCTTCTGTTTTTTAGTTCCCCTACCCGATCCCTGAATTCGAGATAGGCATTCGAGTATACACTCGCCAGTACCGTGTTCGGATCGATACGCCTGGAAAGTGTACTTTCATTTTGCCGGGACAGTTTCAATGCCTCCTGCGCACACCGTATGGCCCCCAAAAGCGAGGCATCTACGTTTTCATCGGGCAGCACCACCGTTTTCTGAAAAATATCGGCCAGCATCTGCACCCACAGCGGGTTACGGGAAAACCCGCCGCCTGCATGTAAAGTATGCACCGGCCCGTGCGCTTCCAGGGCTTCCGCAATTATTTTGACGTTGAACAAAACGCCTTCCATCGCCGCGCGCACAAAATGTGGTTGCGCATGCTGTGCCGCCAGGTTTTGAAAACTTCCTCTTACCTGTGCATCATACAAAGGCGCACGTTCTCCCCATAAATAAGGTAAAAAAAGGAGACCTCCCGAACCTTCGGGGACCTCCGAAGCCATTTCCGCAAACGCCGCCGCCGTCAGTGAAGATCGGAATACCGATTTCCGCAGCCATTCCAGCACGTTGGTGCCATTGTTGCTGGCGCCCCCTACAATATACCGCTGCGCATCTACACAATAACAGAACGTGCGCATCGATTCGTCCAGAACCGCCTGTGAAGTGATCATTCTGATGGCTGCACTGGTGCCAATTGTGATGGCAATCTGACCGGGCTGCGTGGCATTGGAACCAATGTTGGCGAGCGCGCCGTCGCTGGCGCCGATGATATATGGTACGTCTGACGGAAGGTTGTACCGGCCTGCTACTTCATTCAGAACACTTGCCGTGTGGGAGGGTGCAACCAGTAGGGGCAGCCGCGCTTCTTCTATTCCGGCAAGTCCCAGTGCTTCGGCGTCCCATTTTTTTTGCCTGATATCCATGAGTCCGCTTGCGGAAGCGACTGCCAGATCGCAAGCAAATTCGCCGGTTAGTCGGTTCCATATCCAGGATTTGATGTCGGCAAACAGGTGTGTTTTTTTGAAAATTTCCGGCCGGTTTTGCCGCAGCCAGATCGCCTTGCACAAAGGCGACATGGCGTGAATCGGCACTCCGGTGCGGCTGTACAGGTTCAACCCCGCTTCTTGCTGCCGAAGCGCGCCGGCAATCACACTCGAGCGCAGATCCGACCATAACAAAATGTTTGTCAAGGGTTTGCCTGCATCATCCAGCGCAAGTAACCCGTGCATGGCCGACGAAAAAACTACGCCGTGCAGTATTTCCCTGCCTTGCACAACCTGCCAGGTTTCCGCCAGAACGGCTGTAACGTTTTGAAAAATATGCGCCGGATCCTGCTCCTGCCAGCCCGGCTGATCGCTGCGGGTGGTGTTATGGCGCTCCGCCTGTGCAAGCAATGCTCCTGCATCGTTCAGGGCGACGGCTTTTATGTTGGTAGTACCTATGTCGACGGCGATGAGCAAGGGAGTGGATGTTGAAGGGGTTGAGATTGTTGAGGGGTTGAGATTGTTGAGGGTTGAGGGTGGTTGAGTGGTTGAGGAGTTGAGATTGTTGAGCGAAGCACCCTCAACAATCTCAACTCCTCAACATTCTCAACAACCTCAACCTCCTCCCAAAACGTTAATCAGCAACGCCCCCAGCAGCCCCATCACGCCGATGATCGTTTCCATAAGCGTCCAGGATCTAAACGTATCGCGCAGGCTGAGACCAAACCATTCCTTAAACATCCAGAATCCGGTGTCGTTGACGTGCGAGCACATCAGGCTGCCGGCGCCGACTACCAGCGTCATCAGTTCGGGCGAAGCGCTGCCATTCGCTACCAGCGGCTGAACGATACCTGCGGCGGTCATACCCGCTACCGTAGCCGAACCGACCGCAATGCGCAGCAGCGTGGCAATGCTCCAGCCCAGAATCAGCGGCGACACCGGTGCGTCGGTCAGTTGTGCGGCCAGTTCCTTGCCGATACCGCTGTCTACCAGCACCTGTTTGAAAGCGCCGCCGGCCGCCACAACGAGCAGCAGAGACGCGCCCGCGCCCATGGCGGCAGACGATTTTTCCAATAAAGCACTGGCTTTCTGGTAGTTAGGGTTAGGCGACAAGGGATTTCTGCCCAGCAGCAGCAGCCCGAGGCACACCGAAACCAGCATGGTAATACCCGGGTCGCCGGCAAATTTCAACCACGCAAACGATTCATTTGCCTGCGGAAAATTCAAATCCACAACGGTTGAAAACGCCATTAGCACCACCGGCGTGAGGGCCACCAGCAGACTTTTGGGAAAACCGGGTAGAGCAGCCGGGTCAATTTCTTTTACCTGAAAAAGGCCGGCCGGCGGTTTGGCGGGAATGTTTTTTAAAAAAGACGGAAAAAAAACACCCGCCACCAGAATAGAAGGTATGGCGATTGCCAGTCCCAGCAACAACGTGCGCCCCAGGTCGGCGCCGAACAAATTGGCTACTGCCGTAGCGCCCGGGTGCGGGGGCAGGAACCCGTGCGTAACCGACAACGGCGCTGCCATGGAAATAGCCAGCGGCACGAGCGGCTGTCCGGAAACGGCGTTAATGGTAAAAACCAGCGGCGCCAGCACCACGAATCCCGCATTGTAAAACATAGCGATGCCGACGACGAAACCGGTGCAGAGAATGGCCCAGTTGGCCCTTGTAGGCCCAAAAACGCGCAGCAATCGTTGTGCAATGACCTGCGCAGCGCCCGTTTCGGCGAGGATACTTCCCAGAATAACGCCGAAAGCCAGTACCATCACCAGTCCGCTCAGGGTGCTGCCGATGCCGTTTTGGATCGACTTAATCAGATCGACCGGCATCATACCTTTTGCCAGGCCGACAAACAACGTGCTGATAATCAAGGCCATAAAGGCATTGAGCCGGACCAGGATGATCAGGGCCAGCAAAAGGGCGATACTGAGTAGCAGTAGGATCAAGGCGGGAAGGTTTTAGTTATTCATGCATTTTCCAGGCATCAAATCATGGCAATCATAGTCATCACCTGAAAATCATAGTCAAAAATCATCGTCTACTTTCGCTCCACCGCATGCCCGCCGAATTCATTCCGCAGTGCTGCCACCACTTTCCCTGAAAAAGTATCGGCCTGCTGGGAACGGTACCGCATCATGAGCGACAAAGCGATGACCGGCGTTGGAACACCTAGATCGAGCGCCGTTTCGAGGGTCCATTTCCCTTCACCGGAAGAATGCATCACGCCCCGGATGGAGTCGAGATTCGGGTCTTTGGAAAAGGCGTTGGCAACCAGTTCCATCAGCCAGGAACGCACCACGGAACCGTGGTTCCAGAGTTCTGCAATCTTTTGAAAATCAACATCGTATTGCGACTGCTCCAGCACCTCGAAGCCTTCGGCGATGGCCTGCATCATACCGTATTCGATGCCGTTGTGCACCATTTTGGTAAAATGCCCCGCACCGGGACCACCAACGTACAGGCTACCGCCGGGCAGGGAAATGTCATCAAAAATGGCTTTGCAATAGGCGAAAACTTCCGGTTCGCCGCCCACCATGGTGCAGGCGCCGTTCAGTGCGCCGGAAGTGCCGCCGGAGGTGCCGCAATCGATAAAATCGATGTCTTTGCCTTTCAGGGCCGTATAGCGCCGAACGGAATCCTTGAAATTGGAATTGCCGCCATCGATCAGGATATCGCCAGGCGCTAGGTGCGGCACCAGCGAATTGATCACGTCGTCGACAATCGGTCCGGCCGGAACCATCAGCCAGATGACGCGGCGACCGGTAAGTCGGCGACACAAGGATTCGATGGTTTCACCCGTTTCGATGCCCTGCACGGTACCAATACTGGCCGTCAGTTCTGCCGAAACGTCGTGCGCCACTACTGCATGGCCGTGGTTGTTGAGGTTGAGGGCAATGTTGTAGCCCATTTTTCCGAGGCCGATCAGACCGATTTGCATGATAGTGATTGTTAATGGGTTATAGGTTTATGGGTTATAGGTTTATGGGTTATAGGTTTATGAGTTTATGGGTTTATGGGTTTATGGGTTTATGGGTTTATGGGTTTATGGGTTTATGGGTTTATGGGTTTATGGGTTTATAGGTTTATAGGTTTATGAGCGGCCAAGCCATAAACCTATAAACCCATAAACCCATAAACCTATAAACCAGTCATCTCGACCACTCCAAAAATGCTCGCATTCTTCCAGCCCTGGTTTTTGTCTTCGCCTTCTACGACGACGTTGCCCATAAAATTTTCGCGTTCGGCAGAATGGTCGTTGTCGCAGTAGGCCAGCGCGAAGCCGATTTTTTTGCCGTTTGAAAGCATTTTCGGGATGTTTTCGCCTTCCTCTTCGTAGTTTTTATCGAACAGTTTAATTGCCACTTCCCACACGGAGGTATTGCCGTCGGTAACGCGGCGGCTGATGCAATGGTCGTTGAAATAGCCCGCATGGTGATTGGGTCGGGTGTCGACTACCTTCCCGTCCAGGGCAATATGATAGGCAAATGCGCTGTAGTTGTACTGGTGGTCGCCACCGGCAGCGTCTTCGTCCACAAAAACTTCCAGGCAATCGTCGTCCCAGAAATGCTCGAGCCCGTCGGAATGGATATCGATCAGCGTATCGTCGGTAATTTCGGCCAGCAGATAAAGGTTGCTTTCATCCCAGGCCAGTTTGTAGCGACCGGTAAAATCTGCGGGTGTAGGCGCTTTTCCGATCCACAACTGGTCGAGCGGCAGCCATTCCGACTGCTGCCAGGCCTCATCGGCGCCGTTGCCGTCGATGGTAGGCGAACCGTAAGGAGCGGTAAATTGCTGGCGTTTGGCCAGTTCGGCCGGATCGGGGCCTTTTTCCTTTGATTTGCAGGAAGTGTTGAAAAGCGAGGCCGAAAAAAAGGCAATTGAAAAGGTGAAAAATAACGGACGCGACATAGGGTAGACAAGTTTGGGGCAAATGTTGAACTTTTCGGAGAATTATCGTGGAAAAATTCCAAATAGCATACCTAAGTGTCATAAGTACAATTTATAGTTAACAAACTTTGAAGGGCTTTTTGGTACCTTTGCGCTGCAAGGAGGCAGGGGTTTGCAATGCATTTAAAAAGCGTGGATGAACCCTGCCCGCTCCGGTCTGTTTAAGTAAGTGATTTAAAAGCGTTTATGGAACCTTTAGGATATTTTCCCATAGTAATGCAGGCGCTCGTGGCGCTGGGTTTTGTTGCACTGGTACTCATCGTGGTACCGATGCTGGGGCCACGCCGCAAGAGTGCCAAAAAAGATCAGAACTTTGAATGCGGTATCGAATCGCAGGGAAATGCGCGGATGCCGGTTTCCATCAAATACCTGATGACTGCCATCCTGTTCGTGTTGTTCGACGTGGAAGTCATCTTTTTTTACCCTTACGCCGTGAATTTCAGGGCTATGGGTTTTCAGGGCTTTTTTGCCGTTTTGATGTTCGTAGGCGTTTTCCTCATCGGATTCTTCTACGTGCTGAAAAAAGGCGCCTTCGAATGGGACAAATAAATGATGAATGATGAACGATGAATGATGAATGCCGAGCGTATCCATCATTCATCATTCATCATTCATAATTCATCATTAAAAATTGAATTATGGCAGATATTGCAGAAATGCCGGATGGTTTTGGCGGAGAAGGCTTTTTCGCCACCTCCCTGAGTAAAGCGGTGGGTTTGGCGCGTGCCAACTCTATTTGGCCACTGCCTTTCGCTACCTCTTGCTGCGGCATTGAATTTATGGCTACCATGGGTACCAACTACGACCTGGCCCGTTTCGGTATGGAACGCCTGTCGTTTTCGCCCCGTCAGGCCGACCTGTTGATGGTAATGGGTACCATTGCCAAAAAAATGGCGCCGATCCTCAAACAGGTGTATATCCAGATGGCCGAGCCGAAATGGGTACTGGCCGTAGGCGCCTGTGCCAGTTCGGGCGGCATTTTCGATACCTATTCCGTATTGCAGGGCATCGACAAAGTCATTCCGGTCGACGTATACGTACCGGGCTGTCCGCCGCGCCCCGAGCAGATCATCGACGGTATCATGAAAATCCAGGAACTTGTGAAAAACGAGCCCCTGCGCCGCCGGAATTCACCGGAGTACCAGCACTTGCTGGCCAAATATCAAATCGAACTTGATTAATTGCCTGTGCCTCCGGGCATTTGATGCACTTTACAATGAACTTGAATAACGATATCGTTCTGGCCGCCATCGAGCGCCGTTTTCCGGGAGCCATTCTGGCGCACAGTACACCTTACGGGATGCTGACCCTGGAAACCACGCGGGAGAACATTCTGGAAATGATGCGCTTCGTAAAAGAAGACCCGGAATTACAGGCCGGTTTTTTGACCACGCTGTGCGCCATTCAATACCCGAATAACCCGGGCAGGGAAATGGGCATGATTTACCACCTGCACAGCCTGGTACACAACTTCCGTTTCCGCATTAAGGTCTTTTTCCCGATTGCCGACCCGACCATCGCGAGTATGACGGCCCTTTGGCCGGCTGCCAACTGGATGGAACGGCAGGAATATGACTTTTTCGGCGTGCAGTTTATCGGCCACCCCGACCTGCGCCGTATCCTGAACGTGGATGACCTGGACGTGTTCCCGATGCGGAAAGAATACCGCATGGAGGATGGCACCCGGACGGACAAGGATGACCGGTTCTTTGGCCGCGACGGCCACGAAGGGCGGGAATTTGATTAATCGAACGAAAACTTGACTTAAATGCAAGTCCAATCATATTTTTCCTCCCTCGACAACCTCGACGGAGAACTTTCTACCCTCAACCTGGGGCCTACGCACCCGGCTACACACGGTATTTTCCAGAACGTCCTGAAAATGGACGGGGAAAGGATCGTGAGCGCCGAGCCGACCATCGGGTACATCCACCGCGCTTTTGAAAAAATCGCGGAGCGCCGGCCGTACAACCAGATCACGCCGCTGACGGACCGGATGAACTACTGTTCTTCGCCCATCAACAACATGGGCTGGCACATGACGGTAGAAAAACTCATCCAGTGCGAACTGCCGAAACGCGCCGAATACATGCGCGTGATCATCATGGAACTGGCGCGTGTTTCCGACCACCTCGTGTGCAATTCGGTTATCGGGGTAGATACCGGCGCTTTGACGGGCTTTACTTATATGTTTCAGGAGCGCGAGCGCATCTACGAAATGTTCGAGGAAGTATGCGGTTCACGCCTCACTACGAATATCGGTCGCATTGGCGGCATGGAACGCGACTTTACGCCGCGTTTCCACAAGTTGTTCCGCGATTTTATGGCAACGTTCCCGGCCCGCTTCGAGGAATTTAACAACCTGCTCGAACGCAACCGGATCTTTATGGACCGCACTATCGGCGCGGGTCCTATTTCTGCCGAACGCGCACTGGCATACGGCTTTACCGGTCCCAACCTCCGTGCAGCAGGCGTAGATTACGACGTACGGGTCATGACGCCTTACAGCGCTTACAACGATTTTGAATTTGATATTCCTGTGGGCAAGGACGGCGATACGTACGACCGCTTTATGGTGCGTCAGGAAGAGATTCGCCAGAGCCTGCGCATTATCACGCAAGCATACAACAACCTGCCGGAAGGACCGTACCATGCTGACGTGCCGGATTTTTACCTGCCGGAAAAACCGGATGTGTATACCAAAATGGAGGCCCTGATTTACCACTTTAAAGTGGTGATGCAGGAAACACCCATTCCGGTCGGAGAAGTGTACCACTGCGTGGAAGCCGGCAACGGCGAACTGGGTTTTTACCTGATCAGCGACGGTGGCCGCACGCCTTACCGCCTGCATTTCCGTCGCCCCTGCTTTATTTACTACCAGGCGTATCCGGAAATGGTGCGCGGTTCCATGCTTTCCGATGCCATCCTGACAATGAGTTCGATGAATGTCATTGCGGGCGAACTGGATGCATAAGATCAAAAACAACACGAATAACGAATAACTACTAACGGATAACTACTCGATGAACGCAGTTGTTGGAACAAACGGGACCCCGTTCCGGTATTCGGAAGCCGCATTGGAAGAAGTGCGCGGCCTCATGAACAAGTATCCTGAAGGTCGGGGTAAAAGCGCCATTTTGCGTGCCTTGCACATCGCCCAGGAGGAAAACCACGGCTGGCTGAGCACCTCGGCCATGGACCAGGTAGCGGAAGCCCTGGGCATTACGCCGATTGAAGTTTACGAAGTGGCTTCCTTTTATTCGATGTACAACCTGGAGCCGGTTGGCAAATATGTACTCGAGTTTTGCCAGACGGGGCCTTGCGCCATCGAAGGCGCCGAACGCATCATCGAATATACCAAGCAAAAACTCGGTATCGGCAAAAATCAAACGACACCGGACGGGCTGTTTACCATCAAACAGGTGGAATGCCTCGGCGCCTGCGGATACGCACCGATGATGCAGGTGGGTGAATTTTACCACGAGCATCTCGACGAAGCCAAAATGGACCAGTTCATTGAAGACTGCCGGGCCGGAAAGATTGATAAAGGCACCTGGAAAATGCACTGATTTTTAATCTAGTAAACCGATCTGACGATGTTGAAATACGTGTTTGCTTTTTTTATCTTGTTATTCGGCCTTGCCTACTCTTGCGGTGGCGACCCGTCTAAAACAAATAAAACGGCTTCGGAAACGAATCCGACCTCCAACGATGCCGGTGCGCCTGCGAATCCAGGAAATTCTGCCGCAGCACCCGCATCCAACGCAGGCAAACCCAAACACCTTTCTATCGATACCAACAGCAATGCCAGCAGGGCGGAATACGATAAACGCACGCCTGGAAATAATACCCCGCTTCCGATCGTCCATCCTGAAAAAATGCAGGAAAAGCCGGCCGGACCTCCGGGTTTCGTAACCAGAGACGGTACCGTTTTGTACGCAGAACCCAGTACCAAATCTGCGCAGATTGCCACCATGAAAAAAACGGAGAATGTGTACATTCTCCAAACTTCCATGATGGACGAAAACGGAAAAGAGCAGCCCTACCCTACCTGGTTTAAGGTGCAGCGAAAAAATAAAGAAAAGCAGACGGGCTGGGTGATCGGGAAAATGCTGGATTCGGGAGGCGGAGGGTAAAATTAGAAGTGAGAAAGTGAGAGGTGAGAAGTGAGAGAGCGGCCGGCGCTTGGGCGTTCCAGGAATTTAGCAGAAAACAAGCCCTGTAAGGGCGCAAGCAATAACCTGCGGCACCGCCGTAGGGCGCAAGCAAGAAGGCAAGCCTGTAAGGGCGCAAGCAAGAAAAATCAGCCCTGAAGGGGCGCAAGCAATAACCCATGGCATCGCCATGGGATACCCACGAAGAAAAATGCCACAACTGTCGCAAAAACAAATCGAAGAAATTCTGGCCAAAAAGCCGGAAAAAAGATACAACTACTTCATCAAAACCGTGTGTGCGGAAGAGGAAGTATGGGGCCTGGCAGACGACGAAGGATGGCTGCTGCTGGAAGACGATGAAGATGATACGGAGGTGCTGGCCGTTTTCCCCAGCCCCGAATTCGCGGAAATTTTCCGTACCAAAGGTGAATTCGACGAGTTTAAAGTAGAGTCACTGGATTTATATGAGTTTGTGGACTGGCTGGACGATTTTGAAAAAGAAAAAATGAAAGTGGCGGTTTTTCCGACACCCGATTTTCAAAGCGCCGTCATGACGCCTCAACAATTGAAAGATGACTTTCAAACAGAATTTGACAAAGAAACAGGAGAATGATGAACGATGAATGATGAATGATGAATGCCGAGCGAGATGTCGCTTTTTTATTCATCGTTCATCATTCATCATTCATCATTCATAACTCAAAAGTTATGGGTCGCAAATTATTACTGGAACACGCCCACGTGGAGGGCATTCGGACCTACGAAGTATACCGCAAACAAGGCGGCTACCGCTCCGTGGAAAAAGCGCTGAAAACCATGTCGCCCGATGCGGTGGTGGAAGAAGTGAAAAAATCCGGACTGCGCGGCCGCGGCGGCGCCGGTTTCCCTACGGGTATGAAATGGTCGTTTCTGGCCAAACCCGAAGGTGTGCCGCGCTACCTGCTCTGCAATGCCGACGAATCGGAGCCGGGCACCTTCAAGGACCGCTTCCTGATGGAAAAAATACCGCACCTGCTCATCGAAGGCATGATCACTTCGTCGTATGCGCTGGGCGCCAACACATCCTATATCTATATCCGCGGGGAGTATTCCTGGATCGTATTTATCCTGGAAAAAGCCATCAAGGAGGCATATGCCAACGGCTGGCTGGGTAAAAACATCCTGGGTAGCGGCTACGACCTCGACCTGTACGTCAACCCCGGCGCGGGCGCTTACATCTGCGGCGAAGAAACGGCGCTGATCGAAAGCCTCGAAGGCAAACGCGGCAACCCGCGTGTGAAACCCCCGTTCCCGGCCGTCAAAGGCCTGTGGCAATCGCCAACAGTGGTGAACAACGTGGAAACCATCGCGGCAGTCGTACCAATTATCAACGACGGCGGCGAAGAATACGCCAAAATCGGCATCGGCAAAAGCACGGGTACCAAACTCATCAGCGCTGGAGGCAATATCAACAAACCGGGCGTGTACGAGATTGAACTAGGCGTTTCAGTAGAAGAGTTCCTCTACTCCGACGAATGGTGCGGCGGGATCAAACGCGGCAAGCGCCTCAAGGCCTGTGTGCCGGGCGGTTCTTCGGTGCCGATCCTCCCCCATTTCCTGGTGACCAAAACGGCCGCTGGCGAAAACCGACTGATGACCTACGAAAGTCTGGCCGACGGCGGGTTTGCTACGGGTTCCATGCTGGGTTCCGGCGGGTTTATCGTGTACGACGAAGACCAGTGCATTGTGCGCAATACCTGGAATTTCAGCCGTTTCTACCACCACGAATCCTGCGGACAGTGTTCGCCCTGCCGCGAAGGCACCGGCTGGATGGAAAAAGTGCTGTGGCGCATGGAAAACGGACAAGGCAAAATGAGTGATATCGATATGCTGGCGGATATTGCCAAAAAGATCGAAGGAAATACGATTTGCCCATTGGGTGATGCGGCGGCCTGGCCGGTAAGTGCGGCCATCCGACACTTCCGGGAGGAGTTTGAGTGGCACGTGAATGAGCCGCGGGTTTGTATGGAGCGGAATTATGGGTTGGTGAAGGAGCCGGTGGCAGTAGTTTAGTGGATTATGTTTTGCAAGAAATGTGGAGAAGAAAACTGGAGCACTTGGATATCTTCTTCAACCCTAAAAGAACATAAGTATTGCAAGACTTGTAGGAGAGAAAGGGCATGGACCTATAGCCAAAGGAAATATTCTGCTGAAGGAAAACATACCCGTAGAGAATGGCTCAGTAAGTGGTTCAGATGACATAAATAATATTCAACCCTTGTGCTACCAATGTAATTTTGGGAAAAGGTGAATACGTTTTTCATCTTTATTCTTAAAAATTGATACAATGACTGAACAACTCATCCTCCGTGAACTGCACGAACTACCGGAAGCAATGAAGGTAGAAGTCTTGCATTTTGTGCAGTTTTTGAAAGTTGAGTTGTCGAAAAATAAGCAACCTAAGCCAGAGAGAAAAGCGGGAGGATTAAAAGGAAAGATTTGGATAGCACCGGATTTTAAATCTCCTTTGGAAGGACTTTAATCAAACACAAGTAATTGACAATCAATCATTAGCCATGGCTAAAGTAACCATAGACGGATTTGAGACCGAAGTGCCCGACGGCACCACCATTCTGAATGCAGCCCGGCAGATCGGCGGCGACATTGTGCCGCCCGCCATGTGCTACTACTCTACGCTGAAAGGCAGCGGCGGCAAATGCCGTACCTGCCTGGTGAAAGTGACGAAAGGCTCCGAAAAAGACCCGCGCCCCATGCCCAAACTCGTGGCTTCGTGCCAGACGACGGTGATGGACGGCATGGAAGTGGCCAACATCACCAGCGACGAGGTGGTGAAAGCCCGCGCAGGCGTAGTCGAATTCCTGCTGCTCAACCATCCGCTCGACTGCCCCATTTGCGACCAGGCGGGCGAATGCTCCTTGCAGGACCTCGCGTTCGAGCACGGCGCTGCCGGCACGCGTTACGAATTCGAGCGCCGTACCTTCGAAAAAATCGATATCGGCCCCTACATCAAACTGCACATGACGCGCTGCATCCTGTGCTATCGCTGCGTTTTTGTGGCCAATCAGTTGACCGACAACCGCGTACACGGTATTAT
>Ga0209717_1000319_pt1 | contig 60710 bp, 57 predicted proteins | sample AD_UKC048_MetaG_FD_184418 | JGI IMG/M metagenome (GOLD analysis project Ga0209717, IMG submission 184418) | Active sludge microbial communities of municipal wastewater-treating anaerobic digesters from USA - AD_UKC048_MetaG (SPAdes) (version 2) | ecosystem: Engineered > Bioreactor > Anaerobic >...
GTTATTGCGGAAAAGCAACAGCAGGAAACCCGGCGCCGAATCCTCCGGTTTATAATACGGCCATATACAATATTGATAATGTCATCGTGATACTCAAAAGTTATCCGGCCGGAGTAGAGTTGGCAAGGGATACCAGCGATGCCTGGGGCAACTACCAGTTCCTTGATGTACCCGACGGAAGTTATTTGCTTTCGTACGATAAGTATACAGCCGATACCATGCAGTGGGGCAATGATATAAACGTGGCTGATGTTTCTATGCTAAAATATTTAATTGCCAGTGATACGCTTCAGGATCCTTCGAGGTGTTTTGCATCCAGATACAGAAAAGCAGGGAATGTTGATAATAATCAGTATTTGAATGTGATAGATGTCTCTAGGATAAAATCAAAGATAGCTTCTCCATATCTGGCTGATAAAAACTTCCCCAAAGGCAACTGGGTAGCTTTAAATAAAGCCGTCACGGTATCCGGTGCTGATGTAAATATAGATCTGGAGACTATATGTTGTGGAGATTACAATGCTTCCAGTACAAAATACCGTGATTCTGTGTATACCTGGAATAATACAAAGTCATTGGAACAGGAGAACATAATCTATACTTCTGAAGAAAACATGATGCTCAATAATGCCTCATCCATTGAACTGCCTTTATCGATCAGCGAAAAAATGAATGAGTTTTCTGCTTTGGGCTTGGAATTGAAATACCCGTATCATGAGTATCAGCTGGTGGATGTAAAAATACCCAAAGCTCATTCAAAAAACAATGCTGTTAAGATCAATCCTTCATTAGAGGAGATCATTGCTGAAAATGACGACCTGCTGGTAACCGATGAAAATGGTACAATCAGGATTGTTTATGCCACTACAATGCATTTTGATGTGGAAGCCGGCGAAACATTGATTGTTTTCAGGTTTCATCCTTTGCAGGCAATGAGTCCGGGAGAACTGGATTTCAGCCTGACAGGGTCAGGATTGTGGGCAGATCAATATGGCGAAACTAATGATGAGGCATACCTGCTGATGCCCAAAATCTTTGTTCAGGGTGATGATAGTGATTCGGGATTTGAGTTCGCAGGTTACCCCAACCCGTTTGATGGCGAAGTGGAAATCAACTATAGCTTACCGGAAAGCGGAACGGTGAAACTGAATGTGTATAATGTTTTAGGGGAACTGGTTTCAGAACTTGTGAATGATATCCGGGCTTCAGGGAAGCATAGGGTGCTGTTTCCCTCTAAGGAATTGCCTGCAGGTATGTATACATTCAGATTAGAATATATAGGGTTGAATAGTTCAAAATGCGTGATAATGAAATTGGTACACCATTAAGTCGGTCACTTCTGAGCATTATGGTTTGAGTTTGCACCTTATAAGTCTATCTTGCTGAAAACATGCCTTATAACAAATTTTTTTTCGCACTTCACCAATTAACTTACTGTTGTGTTGTTATCACATAAGAGATACAATAACAAATTAACGGTAAGTGTGATGAATTTATACCGTTCATGCTGGAAATTGTATTTGACGGAATGTCAGTCCGGATTTTGTTCACCGGCATCAAACGCATTTATTTATAAACGCATTTTGGAGGGGCGTCCTGCATCATTCGTATTTAAATACAGATATATTGTTGCCGGAAACGCCGAATAAATATCCGATAGAAAAACTGAACGACGACAGATAATCTTTTTTGTAAATCTCCGGATCCCGGTAATTGAGCAATCCTTGTGTGTATCTTATACCAATAATAAAATTGTTATCTAAATGATAAGATACATCAGCCATAATGCCAAAATCCACTTTCCGGATATTTTTATCACCGGTAATGTTTTGGTTAACCGCTGCGTTATAGCCCGGAAACATACCATCAATGATGCTCGTATAAAACGGGATGGTATCAAGCCCTGTGAGCGATTCCACGATAGGAATGTGTTGCGAAAACGATTCTTTGCTCTTGTTTGAAACTAAAAATGAAATATAAGGCCCGGCAGAAAAATATAATGACTCATAGTTAAACGTAAGCAGTATGGGAATCTTGATATAACCAAGATTTGCCATACCGCGTGTAGTATTATACACCGTATCGTTTACATAATTTTGAATAGTACCGAGTGAATCTAGGATATCATTAATGTCGACACCCAACATGGCCAACATCGGATTAGCGCTTAAGGTTCCAATGAATGAACCGGTACTATTTAGTTCATATGTTTTTTTGCGACTTGTATAAAGGGCTTCTGCCGAAACCGAAAACCAGTCGTTGATTTTATAGCTGGTGATAATCCCTGCATGACCTCCAATGCCAAAGAGTTGTCCGTTAAGATCATCTTTTTTAAATGGCATGACATTCAATCCTGCCCGGCCGCCAATGCTGAAATTCTGGCCATAGGAAATACCGCATAAAATAAAGATTACAATAAATAAGACTATTTTTCTTTTCATGTGAATTTGATTTTGAATATCCAAAATAATGAAACAGGGTGTGAAAAATTTCTTCGCAATGAGTGTGCCTTTTTTCAACCTTGTCCGGAAATGAGGTTATAGCTGACGCGGCGTTTCTGTACAGGGATTTTATGGAGTTCAATGAATACCAACGCATTACCAATTCCGTCAGGGTGTAATCATAAGCCGGAAAGTTGATGAAAGTATATTCCATGAGCAAGCAGAACGATTCTACAGGGTTAATGTTTTTATAAATTCCAGGCGCAAAATTAGTAAAGCCGGTGATATTTAAAGAAAATATCATTAATGTATTCATAATCAATCTCTTTAATTATGTATTTGATTTGTATAATAAAAACTTTAATCCTGTTTCCAATCTGTTTATATGATAAAAATCCGTACATCCCTTTGCTGAAAGGCATGAGCAGGGGGAGCACGTTAATTGTTTGACCAGCTCATATTTTTCAACGATGCTCACCGGGATTAAATTTAAAAGCCAACAAACCTGACTTTTTGACAGTAGAAACTGAATTGTTAAACACCTATCCAAAAACCACTGAATACCACAGGGTTAATTATGCAACCCATGACAATACATATAAATCCCGAATAACAATGTCGAAAAAAAAATCAAAAATACGGTACGTTTTTATGGTTTAGCATTAAATTTGCAAAGAATCTCCAAAAAATTTTTATATGATTTCTTTTATTTCAAATGTCATATTATCAGCGCTTTTTATGGCAAATTTTGCTTTTTATCACCCCAATAAGATTTCAAATGAGTATGCCGGGGGTTATAAAATTCACGCTAAAGTTACTGGCGTGGTGAGCGATACCTGTTACCTGGGACATTATTATGGCCAGCATCAGTATATTGACGATACGCTCATTGCCGGCCCAAAAGGAGAAATACTGTTTCAGGGCAAGGAGCCTCTGCCCGGAGGTATTTATTTTATTGTGACACCTACCAAAAAGTTTTTTGAATTCATTATTAACAAGGAGCAGGAATTATGGCTGGAAACGGATACGGCAGACCTTGTGAAAAATATGAAAGTTAAGGGTTCAGATGAAAATAAGGTTTTCTACGAATATCTGAACGCAGCCAATCAAAATCAGAAAATTTACGATAAGCTGAAAAAGCGCCTTGATGACAATAAAGACAATAAGGATTCTACTGCTATCATAAAAAAAGAAATTGAAAAAATTGACGAAGCCGTTAAAAACTATAAGATAGATTTTATTAAAAAACATCCGGAAACTTTTATTTCAAAAGTTTTTGTTGCTTCGCGTGACCCTGAAATTCCTGAAGCCCCGATCTTATCAAACGGACGCAAAGATTCTACCTTTACATATTTTTACTTTAAAAATCATTACTGGGATAATATCGATTTTTCGGATGATAAAATTCTGAGAACTCCTGTTTTTTATAATCGTATCAATAATTTTTTCAATAATGTTATAGTTCAGCAGCCCGATTCTATTATGGTTGAAGCGGACAAGCTGATCGAACGTGCCCGTGCCAATAAAGAAATGTTTAAATATGTGGTTTGGTTTATCACATATACCTATGAAACTTCGAAGATAATGGGGTTTGACGCCATTTTTGTACATATGGTTGAAAAATACTATATGACCAAGCAATGTACCTGGATGTCGGAAACTTTACTCGAAAATATTACCAAACGTGCCATGAAGCTCAAACCCATATTGCTCGGAAAAGAAGCTCCTCCTATGATCATGCAGGATACCAGCCTTCAGCTTCATTCCCTGTATGCCATCAATGCAAAATATACCGTAGTAATGTTTTGGGATTATGAGTGCAGCCATTGCAAAGTTGAAGCACCCAAAATGGTTGAGATATATAATACAAAGAAAAATGATTTGAATATGGAGGTTTTTGCCGTGTGTACGGATACGAACATGGCTGAGATGAAAAAATTCATACGGAAAAACAATATGCCTTTCGTTAATGTAAACGGACCCAGGGCACTTACGCCTCATTTTGCTGAAGCCTATGATATTTACAGTACTCCGGTTATATACCTGCTTGATGAAAAGAAAATTATCATTGCTAAACGCATTGATGTTGACCACATTGAGGATATTATCAAATATAATGAAAAGCAAAAGAAAGATCAGAAATAGTGCTTCATCTGGTGGTTTCTGATTGATACAATTTCTGGTTTCCCCGGTAAAAATTCATTATTTATTAATTTATTATCTAAATATGAAACACAGTATCCTCATTCTGTTTATTTTTTTATTGAATATCTCGATCATATTTGCTCAGCAAGCAGAAAAAAAAGTTCTGGACGAAAGTGTTTATACGGCCTGGAAAACCATAAAGAAACCGGCTATCTCCGACGACGGGAAATGGATAATCTATGAAATCAATCCCCTGAAGGGCGATGGGATACTGTATATCGTCAACGCGGCCAACAACTCCAAAGACTCAATTCCCCGTGGCTGTGATGCTCAAATATCGGCAAACAATGAATTTGTTGTTTTTAAAATCAAACAGCCTGCCGATAGTGTGCGAAAAATGAAATTAAAAAAAACAAAAGATGAAGATCTTCCAAAAGATTCGGCAGGAGTCTGGATGCTTAAAACACGAACCCTAAAAAAATTTGATAACGTAAAATCTTTTAAATTAGCTTCTGACGGCGGCTCCTGGGTAGCGTTGCTGCTCGAAGAAAAAAAAGAAAAAGTCGATACAAAAGATACTGCCAAAGTGACTGATACCGCGAAAGTTCAGCAGACAGAGCCAAAAAAAGACAAGAAAAAAACTCCGAAACAAACCGGAACCGACCTGATTATTTACAACCCGGCAAAAGATATCAGTCTTACCAATAAACTGGTTACGGAATATGATTTTTCGAAAAACGGAACGCTTTTGTCGATGATCTCCCTGAAAAAAGATTCAATGGACACGGTGGCTGTAAGCATTTTTACTTCAGAAAAAGATAAGCCCGACACCTTGTTTTTAAACCCAGGAACGGCCAAAAATATTGTGTGTGATGATGTCGGACAACGGATGATTTTTCAGTTTTCACTGGATACCGGCAAAGTAAAACAATACAGTATCATGGGCTGGAATACGAGGCGAAATGAGGTTCATAAACTTGTAGATACTACCGAAGCCCAATTTCCTGGCCGATGGCGTATTAGTGAATACCAGCAACCCAGATTCTCTGAGGATGGCGCACTGATCTATTTTGGAACGGCACCCCGGCAATATCCCGAACCCAAAGATACCCTGCTGGAGGAAGAAAAAGTTAAACTTGACCTCTGGAGCTGGACTGACGGCCGCCTGCAGCCGCAACAGGTCAAGGAACTCGAAAAGGATAAGAAAAAAACATACCAGGCAGCATATTTTTTTAATGAGAAAAAAGTTGTCCAGCTTGCCGATACGCTCGTAGACCGTATCAGCCTGCTCAAAAAAAATACGTCTGTTGCGTTAGCAAGCACCGGTTTACCCTACGAGAAGCTATCTTCCTGGGAAGCAGCTTACGCTGATTATTATATTGTGGATGTTCACACGGGCCGGAAAGAGCCGGTGTTGAAAAAACAACAAAATGAAGTAAAAATGTCACCCATGGGTAATTACCTGCTTTATTACAATTTCAACGATTCTACTTGGAATGTTTATTCCGTGAAAAACAAAACGTATACCTGCCTCACCAGAGATATTCCGGTAAAATTCTTTGAGGAAGATCATGATGCTCCGGAACAGCCTTCTCCGTATGGCATAGCCGGTTGGACAGAAGATGATGCCTTTGTGCTGGTGTACGACAAGTATGATATCTGGAAAATTGACCCGCAGATGATTGCTGCCCCTGCAAACATCACCGGAAACGGAAGAAGCACCAATACCGAATACCGCTATGTGCGCACCGACAGGGAAGCAGAACATATCGACTCCAAAAAGCCTCTGATGCTATCCATGTTTGATACCCATACCAGGCAAAGCGGCTTTGCCTCTTTTAGCCTGAAAAATGGCAAATCACCGGTAAAACTTATTTTTGGCAATTATCAGATGAACTTTATTGCAAAAGCCCGGAAATCTGAAAAACTCATATTCACCAAAGAATCTTTTACACAATATCCTGATCTTCAGTATACAGATATGAAATTTTCTGATCCTGTGCAGGTTTCCTTTGCCAACCTTCAGCAGAAAGACTATTACTGGGGCAGCGTGGAACTGGTAAACTGGACTTCGTTTGATGGAATTGAACTGGAAGGCCTGCTATACAAGCCGGAAAACTTCAATGCTTCAAATATATACCCTGTCATTGTATATTTTTATGAACGTAATGCCGACAACCTCAACCGGCACTGGATACCTTCGCCGAGCCGTTCCATAATCAATCCTTCTATCTATTGCAGCAACGGTTATATCGTATTCATCCCCGACATCAGGTATAAAGCCGGATATCCGGGGCAGTCGGCCTATGACTGTGTGGTAAGCGGTACGGAATTTATAAAGAAATTTAATTATGTTGATAAACAAAATATTGGTATTCAGGGTCAGAGCTGGGGTGGTTACCAGGTGGCCTATCTGGTTACACGGACCGGTATGTACCGGGCTGCTATGGCCGGTGCGGCTGTTACCAATATGACCAGTGCATACGGCGGTATACGCTGGGGGACTGGAATAAGCAGGATGTCGCAGTACGAAAAGTCGCAGAGCAGGATAGGAGCCAATTTGTGGCAAAACCGCGAGTTGTTTATTCAAAACTCTCCTTTATTTTATGCCGACAAAATCACTACACCTTTGCTGATGATGAACAACGACAATGACGGAGCCGTGCCTTGGTACCAGGGCATAGAACTTTTCAATGCACTGCGACGTCTGGACAAACCCGTGTGGATGCTGAATTATAACGGTGACGAACATAACCTCGAAAAATGGCCCAACCGTATCGACCTGAGCATACGCATGATGCAGTTTTTTGACCATTACCTGAAAGGCAAGCCCATGCCTCAATGGATGAAAACCGGCATACCGGCAATGGAAAAAGGAAAAAAGACAGGTTATGAATGCTCAGAGTGATAAGGATAATGATTTATCAACTATGCAGTATAAAGCATTTTGACTATCATTTTCTGTTTTTTTTCAGCACTTTTACCGCCCTGTTGCGGAACCCCGCCGGCGCTTCATCCAGGCAATATTCCAATGTATTCAGAAATTCACCAAGAAGCTCCGGTTCATAATGGCAGAACTTCTCGATAATGCCTATACAATAATACTGGGTGGCCAGAGCTTCGGCAGGATTTATCAGCCAGTCGAAGCATGTCTGCAACAAAAGGGCGTTATCTTTAACCAAACTGAAATCGACAAATTCGGCGATGATCTTCAGAATATTTCTTTTTACACCTTCAACCTTTGAAATCCGGAAATTTTCGATCACCTCATCCAGATATGGCAAAATGAGTGTTATGTTCTTTTCGCAACAGAGCTGAACCACTCTTGCAGCACGCATACACATGGGGTAGGAGGTGGTAAAGCACATATTAAGCAGCAGGGCAAAACGTTTAGGATCGTTTCCTACGGCTTCCACAGCCATATCGGCGGTTTTCCGGCCGGAATCATAAAGCCCTGCCTCAAAATCGGGCATCTTTTTGTTTTCAGCCCTGCTTTTCATTTATCATGGAGCTTTTTACGCTGAGTGAGTTTTTCAATAAACAGGGCAAGCCTTTGATCACGGGTTTCCTTTTTTTTTGCCGAAGTTATCCAGAAGATATATTCCTTCCGGTCTGTAAATGAAAGTTTTTCAAAAAATAGTTCAGCTTCCTGATTCTTTTTCAGCAAATCGACTACGTCATAAGGAACAGCAACTTCCCTGACTTCCTTGTCTTCTTCTATGCTCACCGTCACCTGGTCGCCAAAGGTTTTATTCAGTTGTTGCCGGATGGCTTTGGTGAGGCCCAGTACAGGATGTTGGCCTCCCATATTGAACAAACTGCCTCGGTACACCACATGGCCGTCAAAAACAGCTTTTACTTTTAATTTACCTCTCCTTCCGAAAAAACCTTCAATATCAAATGGAAATTCAACATAAGCAGCATCCATGTCTTTATGCTGAACAATGGTAGCAGTATATTCTATGCTATTTTTCTTCATATATAATACTTCATGTATTTTCGAAAGGATGTGTATTCCTGAAATCAGGCCGGTAATGGTCATGACTCGACAACTCCTGGATCCAGCCGCGTGTCAGACCGAGTTTTTCCGCTTCATTCACTACTGTATCATACTCCTTCCGGCTCAGCGACCGGTTTATTGTGTCATTTTCCGTTGCTTTGTACACAGGATAATACTGCGACATAAGTGAAACGTGGATTTTTGGTGAGAGTTCTTCAGCAATAAAATGTAATACATCCAGACTGTTCTGTATATGTCCGGGCAGTACAAGGTGGCGTATAATAATTCCGCTTTCGGCCTGACCCGTATCCAAATAATGCAGCGCGGCGCCTTTCTGCCTGAACATCTCTTTTAGCCCTTTTTGGGCAACCTCCGGATAATCCTTTGCATCAGAATATGTTAACGCTAACCCGGCATCCATGTATTTCAGATCAGGCAAATAGATGTCTATCAGGCCTTCCAGCTTCCTGAGGGTTTCCACCTTATCATAACCATTTGAATTATATACAAATACAGGTCTGGGCTGATGATGCTCAAAAGCCCTGATAATGGATGCCATCTGCGGAATCTGATGCGAAGGCGATACAAAACCGATAGCTCTGCATCCCGAATTGAGATGATGCTGGATATCGGCAAGGATCTTTTCAACATCCCTGTATGCCGGCTGATGTGCTGAAGCGTTTTGGCTAATCTGAAAATTCTGGCAATAAACACATTGCAGGTTGCAGTGACTGAAAAAAATATTACAGATGCCGTGTTTGCCGCTGATGACAGGCTCTTCACCATGGTGAGCCACAACAGCACTGATATTATAATGATAATCAGAATGGCAATATCCTGAACTTCCGGCAAACCTGTCAACGCCGCAATTACGGGGACATAGCAAACATTTTGCTAAGGATTTAAAGGAAATATCCATTGAACAACATCAGTTGGAATTCATGTATTCGCTGGAAAACAAAAAACGGATCATCACATTAAAATGCGGACGGAAGGTGTTGTAGTGCTTCAGGTTGATTTTTGACCAGTAGACACTCCCCAGCACATCAATACCGATATGCTCACTGAACTTAAACCTTACGCCCGGCGATAAAAAGGCGCCAAGCCCTATGCCACCCTGACGAACAGGGTATTCCTGTAAGGTGGTATTTGGAATGTATTGCTGATCTCCATATATATTAATAATACTGTATTCAAGGTTCTGGATGGCTATTTTATTTTCCCTGACTTTGGTGTTGTTCAGATTAAAGCCGACCTCCACAAATCCAAAGATTTTTTCATCAATCGGAAATTCATAGCTTGCGCCAATATCTATATTAATCCGGTCTTCCGAACCCCATATCGGGCAATCCAGCGTGGAGTCAAATGCCTGCGTAGATGGTGTGGCGCCAATTTTTAACGAAAACGCACTTTCGGTGGTGAACTTCGAATAGTTGAACTGCATAAAAGCGCCGAAATGGTTATTGAAATTCTTTTTCACATAGAATCCCACGCAAAAGGCTGGTTTGTACTTCATATCGGCAGGCATGCTGTATATGGCAAACGAATCGTTTATCACCTGGTAAATCTCGTTGCGATAATACTGGTTGCTGAAAATATAACTCAGTTCATTTTGATTTCCTTCGGCGCCGTTATAAAAATCGGCATGGTATTTATTGGCCCAGGCCGCCCCGCAGTTGATGCCAAAACTCCACGCCCGGTTTTGTATCGTCGAGTCTTCCGTGATGGTATACGCTGAAACATGAGTATTTATTAAACAAATAAAAAATACCAAAACAACGAATACCAATGTTTTTTTTAGCTTTGTCATATTTTCTTAACGGTAAATACGTTAATAATTATATGCAAAATTAAACTCTTTGAGCATTTTTATTATAAAGTTTTTTATTATTTTGCAAAAAAGTTTTTTATGAAGAACCTGGCTGTTTTGTTTTTTTGTGTCCTTTTTACCTTTTCCTTACCGGCCCAGGATACGGTGCAGGCAACGCAGCAGGAAAAAAGTCCTAAAGTGAGGCTGAGCGGTTTTGGAGGACTGATATCTGAAACATTTATACTGAAGAAACAGGTTTCCGAAGCCCTGGGCGCCGGAGGTGCTTTGATGATTAACAATTATTTCTTCCTCGGCGCTTACGGCCTGACTACCGTTTCAAACCACACGATCAAAGACCTGATCATTCCGGATGAATTTCTGCTGGATGGACGGCCGCTGTATTACTACGGAAAACCTCTGAGAATAAACTTCGGTCATGCCGGAATCTGGCTGGGCGGCATTTTTTATCCCGGCAAAAGAGTTCATTTTGGTATCAGTTCACGATTTGGTTGGGGAAATATACATCTGACGGATTCGGTAAACAATTCCTACATAAACAATGTGGATTACCGCCTGGAATACACTAATGACAAGATTTTTGTAATTTCACCCCGTATTGAACTTGAAATTAATATTACTTCCTGGCTTAAGACAAATATTGGATTGGGTTATAACTTTGTTACCGGCATAGGTTTCGATCGTTATAAAGATTGCAGATTCAGTTCCCCGCAGCTAACCATAGGATTGTATTTCGGCGGTTTTACCTTTAACGATGATGGTGAAAATATCCCGGAAACAGAGGATGCAGATGAATACTAATTATGAATTCAAAATACAAAATATTGAATGATGTATACCCGGGAATTATTTGACGAGATCAGGCCCTTTGAGGATTATGAAATAAATGATGCCATTGGCCGGCTGATCAGAAATCCTGAATTTGCATTGTTTGTGCGTTATCTTTTTAAAGGGGTAGACAGGAACGAGGTTTTTAACTCTATAAAGGATATTTCAAGCATAGCCGAATTCCAGGACAAATTTGTCAGAGCTGTGCTTGATGTGGTCATCAGCCGGAGCGTCGACAGCCTTAACGTGCAGGGTATAGAACATCTGGCGCCGAAGAACGCCTACCTGTTTATTTCAAATCACCGCGATATAGTGCTGGATTCTGCATTTATTAATTTATTATTACTGAACAACGGATATAATACAGCTCAGATCGCCATAGGAGGGAATTTGCTTATTTCGCCCATGATAACGGATCTTGTCAGGATCAATAAGAGCTTCATCGTGAAACGCAATATCCCTCCGCGTGAATTATATAAATATTCCCGTATACTTTCTTCTTATATCTCGTATGCCCTGACTGAAAGAAATGAATCGGTATGGATAGCTCAGCGTGAAGGCCGTTCAAAAGATGGTAATGATAAAACACAGACCAGTCTGCTCAAAATGATCATCATGAACAATGAGGATAACTTCATTGAAGCATTTGCAGGGATGAACCTGGCTCCCGTAGCCATTTCCTATGAATACGATCCCTGTGATGTGATGAAGGCTGTGGAACTGTATTCCATAAGTAACAACCTTCCGTATGAAAAAACACAGGAAACGGATTTCAACAGTATCAACACAGGATTGCACGGTTATAAAGGCAGGGTAGAGGTATCGTTCTGTGATCCGTTCACCTTAGATGACTATAAGAGTCTTGGCGGAATTCATCTGAATGATTGGCTGAAAAGCCTTGCAGTCAGGATCGATGAAAAGATCTATCAGGCATACCGCTTGTGGGATACCAGTTATATAGCCTTTGATATGCTCAGCGGAGAAGATACATTTATCAGCAGGTACAGCCTTTCTTCAAAAAATAAATTCACTGAATACCTGCATGAAAAAACCGCAGGGCTGGAACCTGTTTACCCCGGAGAGGCTATCAGACATCTTGTGATGAATATGTATGCCAATCCACTGAAAAACAAATTAATACATCATTTTTCAGTCTGATCAGAAAACTTCCAGTATCTTATTTTTTTCACCGCGGAACTCAAAAGTATCACCTGCTTTTAGCCCTTTGATAGCATGGTATAAGGGTACCGTGGGTGATATGGCATGGTAGGTTTCATCATCAATGATTATTTTTCCCATACCTGTAGCGATGATCAGTTTTTGTGTTTCCGTGAACACTACAGCGCCAAAAGTAACTTCATCAATAATGATCGAGGGATCGATGCGTTCCAGAGTCTTTATTTCTTCAATGATTTTCTGAAGCTGAACACCGCAGGCATCCCTCTTATTGAGCATATCCATTTTATAAGTGTCCAGCCAGTCTTCCGGAGTGCCGTATTCTTTGGCATTCTGAAATGCTTCATGCATTTCTTCCTGAACAGATTCCATCTGTCTTACCTGCAGCTGCATACAGAAATCAAATATTTTTTTCTTCAGTTCTTTCCTGTCCATGTCATTATAGAATAGGTTATAAAAAGCAATAGTTATTCCCTGATTTCTGGTATATCCCGCGTTATCAATATTATAAAACGAAAAAAAAGATAATTAAAAAAAAATAACCTGATCAGAAATCAGAAATTCAAAAATTTATGTTTTTTTTACTTGAGGAAACAAATATATGTGTTTTTTTGGATAAAAGCAAATTTTTAAACAAATTTGCGGTTTTATTAGAAACTGTTTTGATTTTATGTTACATAAGATTTATGATGGATTTTATAGCGAAACGAGGCAGATTTTGCAGACATAGTTTATCCTATGTCGAAAAATCTAATGATTTGCAGCAAAAAAGACGCATAAAGATATGAGAAGATAAAATCAAAACAATTTCTTAATGTAATAAGAACAAATTTATTGGAACATCCCTTTATTCTGATTATTTTTGTTTACAGAAAAAACCTCCTTATATGGGAAAAAGATTTAATGAAACGGTTCAATCCAAAAATGTACTGGAGTTTATAACAGTAGTCAATGAGTTATGTTTGTTCCTCGAAGAGATTGAGAAATATGACCTGGAGTTTATTCTGGCCTACCTCAACAAAGTCCTGCCGCTCACCTATCTGAAAGGGACGATGATGCCGGATGTTGTACTAGAGGATGAGGATGGTAATGTGCGTTTCGTAACACTGGAACAGTGGGAAAAGATCTACCTCGGCCTGCTTGACAAGACCGGATCAAAAGATATTTTCTACTATATCGATTTCGCTGATGATGCTGATTCAGAAGGTGAAAAAGGGAGCATTGCTGAGAATCTATCCGATATTTACCAGGATTTGAAAGATTTTATTCTTTTATACCAGAAAAACACCCTGACAGCTCAGCAAAATGCCGTTCATGCCTGCAAACACCTGTTTGAAACAAACTGGGGACGTAAAATGATTGATACACAAAAGGCCATACACAGCCTGCTGTACAGCAAAAAAAAAAGTAAAGATGATTTATTTCTGGGATTTTCACCTAACTAAACTTTATGTATCTTCAAAAACTTATATTAAACAATTTTAAAAATTATCAGGAACTGGAAATAAGTTTTTCAGAAAAGATAAATTGTTTTGTTGGAAATAATGGCGTAGGTAAAACCAACCTGCTCGACGCGATCCACTATCTTTCTTTTTGTAAAAGTTTTTTTAACGTCATTGACACCCAAAATATCATGCATGATAAAGAGTTTTTTACCATACAGGGCGTCTGGTACAAAAACCATGATAATCCCGATACTCTTTTGTGCAGCCAGAAACGCAATCATCACAAAGTCTTCAAACTGAACAAAAAAGAGTATGACAGGCTGGCCGACCACATCGGGTTATTCCCTTTGGTGATGGTATCTCCGCGAGATAATGATATTATTTACGGCGGCAGTGATGAACGCCGAAGGTTCCTGGATAGTTTTATAAGTCAGTTCGACCATGTTTACCTCGATGATCTGATCAATTATAATAAAGCGCTTTTTCAACGTAATAAACTGTTGAAAATCTTTTTTGAAGATCACTTTTTTGCAGCTGATTCCCTTGAAATATGGGATACACAATTGATCTCCCTCGGAACAAAAATCCATGCCAAAAGAACCTCTTTTATTCTGGATTTCATTCCATACTTCAATCATTATTTTAGTCTTATCACCGGAGAAAAAGAATCAGTTACCCTCGAATATGTGTCGCAGCTGAATCAGGGACGTTTTGAAGAATTACTCAAGTCAAGCCTGGCCAAAGACAGGATCATGCTTTATACTACCTGCGGTATACACAAAGATGACCTTGATTTTGGCATTGAGGGATACCCATTGCGAAAATTCGGCTCACAGGGACAACAGAAATCGTATACCATTGCCATCAAATTAGCCCAGTTTGAATATATTAAAAACATGAAAGGATTCAAACCCGTTGTGCTCTTTGACGACATCTTCGACAAGCTGGATGATGAAAGGGTGGAACATATCGTAAAACTTGCCGCCGACAATAATTTCGGACAGGTTTTTATAACCGATACCCAGAAAGAACGCATCATCAGCACGATGAAGAAAATAAATTCACCGGGCAAGGTTTTTTTGATCAGTGATAACAATGCCAGAGAAATAAAATTCTGAGATGCAAAAGGAAAAACCACTGAAAGAGATACTCAGGGAGTTTGTGGAGTATTACCGGCTCGAAAAAAAACTCAACCAGGTTACCCTGATAGAAAAATGGGAAGACGTCGTGGGCAAAATTATTGCAAGACATACCACCAATTTACATATTGACAAAAATACCCTGTTCGTGGAAGTGGATTCATCGGTTATCCGGAGTGAACTAAACCTGAATAAATCAACCGTCATCTCACGCCTGAACAGTTATTTTAAAAAACCTGTAATAGACAAAATCATTCTTAAATAATGTTATTAATATAATGAAAATATTTTTTTATATAGTTAATTTACTTTTAATTACAGCTATCATTTGTAGTATTACTTCATGTTCAAATCATGACCCGCTTAAAGGAAACGGTAAGCTCCTCACCAAAGATGTTCAGGTCGGGGAGTTCAGCAAACTCGAAATAGAAGGTTTTTTTAAGGTCATATTAACCCAGGGCGAAACTCCGAAACTCAGCATAGAAGCGGATGAAAATCTTATAGAATACATCAATGTTAAGGTAAGCAATAAAAAACTGAAAATCAGAAGTAAAAAAAACATCAGAGGATCAAAGGATATCAGTATTTATCTGACTTTCAACAGTCTTGACCAGATCATGGTCTCAGGTTATACCTCTGTCAGTTCGGCTGCCGATCTGAATTTTGACAAACTTAATCTTGAATTATCGGGTAACTGTAAACTTGACATGAACCTCAACTGTGTGGGTCTGAACGCAGAAATCAGCGGAAACAGCAATGCCGCATTATCAGGCGCAGTATTAACGGCAAATTTCGATGTCTCCGGCGCATCAAAGGTGGAGGCTTTTGAATTATATATTGATGATTTAAAGCTTAATGCGTCAGGTAATGCTTCAGCCCGTGTGAACATCATCAACAAATTTGACGTGAACGTTTCCGGTGCAGCAGGTGTCGAATACCAGGGCACGCCGGAGATGAAACAGGAAACATCAGGAACAGCAACAGTAACAAAAATATATTAGATATGGACAAAGAACTTACCGTCGGCACACGCGTCGATCACGAAAGATATGGCGAAGGCGTGGTCAGCAAGGTTAATATTTCGAATTACGAGATCATTTTTACCCGTGGAGGGAAAATGGAATTCTCGAAAAGTAACAAAGAATTAGAGATTCTGGAATACAACGAGGCCGCTGCAGGCAATAATACATCCGTTGATCTTGAAGCTTTTGAGCAGTTGATGAAACATTTTCTCGACCGGTACGGAGCTTTTCAGGAAGTGATAGCAATGGGTGAAAAATGGGAGGGAGGCCAACTCATTCTTCAACCCGGAAAAGCCGGGCTGAAACCCAAAGAGATTCCGATTGAAGCTTTTTTTCACAAAATTGTGATGCTTCGCGACCGCCTGCGCGTACTGGAGCAAAACATCAACAGCCATCCCAAACTGACAGACCAGGACAAGGTCGAGATGCAGCAGTATATTACCCGGATCTACGGCAGCCTCACCACATTCAACATCCTTTTTGACAACAAGGAAGATTATTTTGTCGGAACAGGAGGAAATTAGGTTATACGAATAGATGCGTATCAATGCGAATCTACGAATTATGAATAACTGTTTAAAATGCCTTTTATGAAACCAATTGTCAGAAGAGATGATCTTTTGCATCCAGATTTGAGTTATAAGTTGGTAGGGTATTCTTTTAAAGTGTTTAACGAACTTGGGCCGGGTCATTTTGAGAAATCATACCAGATGCATATGCTTTAATGCTTCGTAAAAAGAGTCACAACTTTGCGTAACAGGCATATTATCCTGTTAGATTCAAAGGTCAGGTAGTAAGCAAAGGATTTCTTGATTTTAAAATTGAAGAAAAGGTGATTATTGAACTAAAAAAAACAGTCGTTATTCAAAAACACGCATGGATCAGGTTCTGACTATCTCAAATGTTCTGGGTTAAAGCTCGCGCTGTTGATTCAGTTCTCAAACGAGGGAGTAATATTCAAGCGTATCGAAATGTGAACATCTTTGATGAAGCAAATCCTCCAAAAAAATTATAAATATCTAGCCTTTCATTCGTACATGCGGACACCAATTCATACACATTATTGGGCATTGAAAAAGTTTTTCCCAAAATTCATTGTCACCTCGTAAATTATTGATACTTTTGCACTCCAATTTATTTTTGTAATTAACATTATTATTAACCCCTGTCTGTAAGCAGATTGCAGGCATACAAAGAAAGAAACATTACATGACCGACGAAACAAATTTGAACGATCAGGAAAACGTTCAGGAAAATCAGGAACAACAGGACAACCAGGTGGAAACCAATGTAGAAGCTGAAGCTCAGGAAACCCCTGTTGCAGAAACTGAAACAAACGAAGTTGTTGAAAAAACAGAAGCTGAAGCTCAGGAAACCCCTGTTGCAGAAACTGAAACAAACGAAGTTGTTGAAAAAACAGAAGCTGAAGAGCAGGTTGAAACCCCTGTTGCAGAAGCAGAAAAGGTCGCTGAAAAACCAAAGAGAGTGGTGAAAACAGTGGACGAAAATTTTAACTGGGAAAATATCGGCAAAAAACATGATACTTATTCCGGTGATGAACGCAAAAAACTGGAAGATATCTACGACAAGACATTAAGTTCCATCGTGGAACAACAGGTTGTTGATGGAACCATTGTGGGAATGAACAGCCGTGAGGTTGTGGTAAACATAGGTTTTAAATCCGACGCGGTGGTCAGCCTGAATGAATTCAGGGACATACCCGACCTGAAAATTGGCGACAAAGTGGATGTGTACGTTGAAAGCCAGGAAAACCTTACCGGACAACTTATCCTTTCACACAAAAAAGCCAAACTGCTCAAAGCATGGGATCGTGTGAACGAAGCCCTCGAAAAAGACGAAATCATTACCGGATTTGTTAAATGCCGTACTAAAGGCGGCCTCATTGTAGATGTATTTGGTATCGAAGCTTTCCTCCCCGGTTCGCAGATCGACGTGAAACCCATACGCGATTATGACGTCTTTGTAGGAAAAAATATGGAGTTCAAAGTGGTGAAGGTGAACAACGAATTCAAAAATGTGGTTGTTTCACACAAAGCGCTTATTGAAGACGAACTTGAACAACAGAAATCACAGATCATTGCAAAACTCGAAAAAGGACAGGTGCTCGAAGGAATCGTTAAAAACATCACTTCTTATGGTGTATTTATTGATTTGGGCGGTGTCGACGGACTTATTCACATCACCGACCTCTCCTGGGGCCGTATCAGCCATCCTGAAGAAATCGTAACTTTAGATGAGAAAATACAGGTAGTTATCCTCGATTTCGACGAAGGCAAAAAACGTATTGCCTTAGGCTTGAAACAACTCACACCTCATCCGTGGGAATCTCTGGATGCTAATTTAAAAGTTGGTGATAAGGTTAAAGGAAAAGTGGTTGTTATTGCTGACTATGGCGCATTCATAGAGATTGCCAAAGGCGTTGAAGGTCTTATCCACGTCTCTGAAATGTCCTGGTCGCAGCACCTGCGTACCGCTCACGATTTTCTGAAAGTCAACGATGAAATTGAAGCTATCATTCTTACCTTAGATCGCGAAGAACGCAAAATGTCACTGGGTATAAAACAACTGATCCCTGATCCATGGACCAACATTGGCGAAAGATACCCTGTAAACTCAAAACACGAAGCCATCGTACGCAACTTTACCAACTTTGGTATTTTCGTTGAGCTCGAAGAAGGTGTGGATGGTCTTATCCATATTTCTGACCTCAGCTGGTCGAAAAAGATTAAACATCCTGCTGAATTTACCAAAATCGGAGAAAAGATCGAAGTGGTCGTTCTGGAAGTGGATACTGAAAACCGCCGCCTGAGCTTAGGCCACAAGCAGCTGGAAGAAAATCCCTGGGATATCTTTGAAACCGTGTTCACCGTCGACAGCATCCATAAAGGAACCATCGTGAGCTCTAATGATAAGGGGGCCATCATTTCACTGCCATACGGCGTTGAAGGTTTTGCTCCCGCACGTCATCTGCTGAAAGAAGACAATACCATCGCACGCACCGATGAAACCCTTGATTTTAAAGTAATCGAATTTTCCAAAGACAATAAAAAGATCCTTGTTTCACATACCAAACTCTGGCAGGATGCCATCAATGCCGAAAAGGCTAAAGAAGCTGCCGACCAGAAAAACAAAGAAACAACGGCTAAAAAGGTGGTAAAGAAAATCAAAGACAACCTCGAAAAAACTACCCTCGGCGACATTGAAGCTCTGGCCAACCTGAAATCGGATATGGAACAAAACGAACGCGAAATTTTCGACAAAAAATACAAGGAAAAAATTAGCAAAAAAGAGGCTAAAAAAGCAGAAGAGAAGATAGTTGAAGAAGAAAACATAACCGAAGAAGTCAAGAAAGTAGAAGATATTAAGAAGGATGAGCCAACGCCGGACAATGCTGAAGAAAATAAGGAAGATAAGAAACAGGTGGATGGTGAGATCAATTTCGGAGAATAGTTGTTTTGCACGAATGAAAAAGCCGGCTCTCAGGAACCGGCTTTTTTTTGACTATATCTTTTTTATGAACTTCAAAACGTTGGCGGTCATAGTGCCAGGTTTCTTTTTCCTGCTTGCATAAATCTGCGATCCGCCTGTGTGTAAAGCGGGTAACATTTTCTCACAAAGACAAAGCTATTATTATCCCATTTCCATCCACAATGACAATTCATTGCAAATCAGGCAGATATCTGGTATTAATGAATTACGACAACCTTTTGTGTTATGAGAACTGTGTTTTCTGAAATTGCCTGCAAAAAATACGAACCTGAGGAAAGATTCCGGGTGTCTGATTTTAAAACATTGCCAGTCTTTCTCCATTCGACAGGTACCAGATTTCCGTAGATATCCATCAGCCGGAATGAATAATTATCCGTTTCGGAAACTACAATATTTATCTGTTCATTGGCAGGGTTAGGAAACATCCGGAACCGGTCGGTCTTTGGAAATGCTTGAGCAGAAACGGTTGACGTATTTGCAAGCACTGTTATATCATCCAGGTAAAAACCGTCAAAATTATGGGTCTGGTCGCTGTGAAATTCAAACCTGATCTTCAGGGTGCCGCCAACAAAGGCATCCAGAGAAATTTCTTCCAGTACCCAGTTATGGGACAACCCGTCGTAAACCGGCTCTCCTTCTTCTTCATCATCAGTGCCGTAGGCTGAATATCGCCCGCACAAAGGCTGCCAGGTGCTTCCATTATCGGATGACGCCAGCACCTGCACCCAGTCGTACGATTTTTCTGTTTCCCATTTAGCATTGAAAAGAAAATAAGCGCTGCTGGCAGCACTGAGATCCAGCGCATCAATCATTTCTAATGACGACGTCTGCAACAGGCCGTAGTTTGCCGAAGGTGATTCCGTAAAACATGATGGAAAAGAAACATAATTTTCGGAAGTAACAGCAAAATCATCTGCTGCCCAATTGACAAGATTTTCAGCAGGATCATAAAAAATAGTGTCGGGACTGGCGTATATTTTTGTGATGGTATCTTTCCATGTGAAAATACCGTTACTGATATCCAATGAGAACGACACCTCGGCGCCCTGAATTATGGCAGGATTCAGGTTGAGCACAACCGTGTCATATCTTTTCTCAAGGGTTTGCATGGCGCTGAATGTCACAGGGAGGCCTGTGCTGACAATATCAGCGGATATAGGTGTTATGCTCACGGCAAAGTTGGCCGGCACATCGAGTCCGAGACAATAAACCTCAACCGGAATGTTAACGAAAGTGCCGGAAATATAAGTTGGTGAAATGTCGTTCAAAAGAGCGTATGGTGTACCCAGTTTTGCAAAACGCAGGTTCATATCCAGAGCAGTGATGCATAATGATTCAATGTTTGCCGCATTGGGCCAGAATCCGTCAACCGACGATCCGACTTCAGCCGTGACCGATATGATTTTATTTTTGGAAGTAGTATCTCCGTAATCCCAATCGTCGGCATCGCCATTGCTGTTGTATCCGTATGTCTGGTCACAGGTACCATAACGGTAATGGCTGTCAATGGTCAGGTAGCGCGAGAACTCTTCAAACAGGGTGGAGTCGCTGGTCAATATTGATTCATAATTCCAGGGATAAATCAGAAAATTTCCCCATGAATGCCAGTTCATATCGAGTAAAAATTCATGAGCTTCTATAAATGATTTCATGGCCTGGCTCTCGGGTTCCGAGAAGGCAGCCGTGCCTCTGTACCAGGGTGAACTGCCAATAGGCTGCGAACCAATGTTATTATATCCCCACTGAAAACCGTAATTGCGGTTAAGGTCAACACCGTAAGAAAGCAATCCGTTATCCCTTCTGTTTTTACGCCAGGTACCTCCACCGGCAGGATTCTGGTTCTGGTTGTATACATAGCCATCAGGGTTTATGACCGGAACAAAATATAACTCAAGGTTGTCAATCAGGTACTTTATTTCACTATCGGTACTATAATTTTCAAGAAGATAGTACATAAAAAAAAACAACTGCTGCATACTGCAAGGCTCCGATGAATGATGCAGCGACGTGTATAGCACCTGTTTTTCGCCCTCTTGGATGTCGGGGTTGTCAGAGATTTTTACAGCATATACCGGGCGGTTTTCGATGGATAATCCGATCTGCGACTTCGCTGAAATCAGGTTGGGAAACCAGGCCCTCATGGAATCGAGCTGGGCCATTGCTTCGGTTAAGGTAAAATAGCCACCCATGCTGCCCAGGTTGAAATGTGTGGGAGTGGAGTAAGTTTTGGGCAGGCCGCAGTTGTATGTGATATTCTTTTCACCGGTTTGAGGGTGCTGATTTCTGATTTGATAGTGTTCAGTGAGGTTTTCGGAGATTATTTCGTATGGCAACCCCGATAATTTCAGTTTATTTAAATCCTTGATGTTCACCGCTCCATCGAAATAAGATTTATGTAAATAATGGCCATTAATTAATGTGATACCTGCATCAGTAAGCTGCCGGTAATCTTTGCCCCACACTTTAACATGGCTTAGTACTTCGGTTTGCTGGCCGAAACATACCTGAGCCGTAAACAATATCATTATTATCAGTGATTTTTTGTACATATCAGGTCGTTTATTTATGCGTAACAAAAATAAACAAAGAATGGTTGTGTTACCCATCATACTGTTTATAATAACAGGAAAATATGATAATGTCCAAAAAATTATTACGGCTTATAAGCAGAAAAGTCATTATACTCTAATCCCACGCATGAATCTGAAGATAAAATATTGAATTGTTATATGCCTTTATAAAAGGAGTCAAAAAACTCTGAAACCCTTGTCATTGTTGGTGAGTCTTAGCAGTTCCGATGGTTATCGGAAGAACTGCTGACCTTTTCCCGACGACGATCCGCCATGCGGCGACTATCGGGAGGCTCAAAACCAGTAAATATATTTATGTGTATACTGTTGTGTTACCCGAAAGAAAAGGATTTCAGAACCCTCTGAAACCCTCGTCGTAATTTTGTCAGATTCCGTTTACACCTTTGGTTTATTTGCCTGTTGTTTTTTATAAGCATACCATTGACTTTAAATATATCCTGCCCAAAACCGAATTGTTTCGCAGAAACAAAGAGCGCTGGCCTCAAAATATGCCGGTGTCAGGGAGTGGCTTGTGTGTAGGTACGGTATATATTTTCTTGACTTTTTTGGTACTTTTTGTGTCAAGACAAAAAGTACAATACAAATATCTCTTGAAGGTTAAATACCTTTTTTAAAAACCAGTTGTGCGAAGTTTGCAGTGAGTCTTAGTAGTTCCAATGTCTATCGGAAGAGCTGCCGACCTTTTGCCGACGATCAGTTATGCGGCGACTATCGGGAGGCTGAAAACCAGCAAATCCATTTATGTGTATATTTTTGTGTCACACTGAAATAAAAAAGGATTTCAGAACCCTCTGAAACCCTTGTCGTAATTTTGTCAGATTCCATTTACACCTTTGGTTTATTTGCCTGTTGTTTTTTATAAGCATACCGTTGACTTTAAATATATCCTGCCCAAAACCGAATTGTTTCGCAGAAACAAAGAGCGCTGGCCTGAAAATATGCCGGTGTCAGGGAGTGGCTTGTGTGTAGGTTCGGTATATATTTTCTTGACTTTTTTGGTACTTTTTGTGTCAAGACAAAAAGTACAATACAAATATCTCTTGAAGGTTAAATACCTTTTTTAAAAACCAGTTGTGCGAAGTTTGCAGTGAGTCTTAGCAGTTCCGATGGCTATCGGAAGAACTGCTGACCTTCCCGACATCCGCCGGTTGGCGGATCGTCGGGACGCTCTAAACCAGCAAAACTTTTTATGTGTCAATTTTTGTGTAAACCGGAATATAGTAAGATTTTTGAAATTTCTGATAATATTGACTTTTCCTTGACCCCTGAAACAAAAAAGGATTTCAGAAACTCTGAAACCCTTGTTTATCTAAGTGAGTCTTAGCAGTTCCGATGGCTATCGGAAGAACTGCTGACCTTCCCGACATCCGCCGGTTGGCGGATCGTCGGGACGCTCTAAACCAGCAAAACTTTTTATGTGTCAATTTTTGTGTAAACCGGAATATAGTAAGATTTTTGAAATTTCTGATAATATTGACTTTTCCTTGACCCCTGAAACAAAAAAGGATTTCAGAACCCTCTGAAACCCTTGTCTTTGTTGGTGAGTCTTAGCAGTTCCGATGGCTATCGGAAGAACTGCTGACCTTCCCGACATCCGCCGGTTGGCGGATCGTCGGGACGCTCTAAACCAGCAAAACTTTTTATGTGTCAATTTTTGTGTAAACCGGAATATAGTAAGATTTTTGAAATTTCTGATAATATTGACTTTTCCTTGACCCCTGAAACAAAAAAGGATTTCAGAACCCTCTGAAACCCTTGTCTTTGTTGGTGAGTCTTAGCAGGATCGAACTGCTGACCTCTTGCCTGTCAAGCAAGCGCTCTAAACCAGCTGAGCTAAAGACTCATGATACAAAAATAATATTTTTTTAATAATCTGAATCAAAATAATTATTATTTCCCTTTTTGTAAATACGGCTTACCGATGATTTTTTTCCCTGTCTGAGCTCCAGGAAATAGATGCCGGATGGATATACACTAAAGTCAAAAAGCCGGGTATATATCCCTTTCGACCTGGGTATCTTTTCTTTATATATTGTCTTTTTTGATTCATCTTTAATAGACAACTGGGTATTTTTCTGCTGGTCGAGCTGAAAGACAATTTTAACACTGCCTTGTTCATAACCAGGTTCTGCTAAAAATTCATCGACAGGCTGTTTGTAAGGTAATATGATATTTTCCGCAGTAATGCTTTTTTTTCGTAGTGCTTGCGGGGGTACTGATTTTGCTTTATTACGGGATGCATCAGTAGTATCAGGATGCAGATGGACTTGGTCTTCATCCGAAAATACGCTATCGAAATTCAATGGGAACGATTTCTTATAAAAGTCTATCGGATTATCAGGCATGTCAAAAAGAGGGTGGTTGAAATCCTGAAAGAAATCATTCATCTCACGACTGAAAATTTCATGAAACTTTTCGGAGAAATTAGTGTCAATGTCATAGTCATTATTAAAAAAGATAAACTGGTTGTTATCCCCGAATATACTGTCGTCAAATATGATCCCGTTGCCGTCGGAGTTGTAATGGCGTTCTTTGACAATTGTATCGCCGTTCTCAATGGTGATGGACTTGATGGTGATGGATGATTTTGATTGTGAATAGCCCCATAATGGTACAAGGAGGGCTGCCAGGCAAAAGATTTTAATTGTTTTCATGGCATATGATATTAAATAATTTAATTTTTAACACTATCTGCCTAAACTATAAAGTTTTGCAACCTTGATAAACATTATTGTGAAAACCAGAACTAAAAACGAAAACCGGATTAAAAAATTGTATGTTTATATCAAAAAAATCAAGGCACAGATAACGAAAGGGGGATGATCTTTCCGTTCATAAAATGATGAGCGTTCAAAGCAAATTCAACGATAAAACCAGCAATTTTTTCGGGTTCTGCCGAAGCTTTACTTCCCGGAAATGCCTGCTGAAACATCTCAGTCTGAACAGAACCCGGACATAAACAGTTCACCTTTATATTTCTCTCCTGTAATTCAACGGCAAGACATTCGGTCAGACATGCGAGGGCAGCTTTGGAGGCACTGTAACCGGATAATTGATCAAATTTTATGCTGCCCTGAAAGCCGCCCATACTGCTAATGTTTACAATATGGGCATCAGGTGTAAAATAGGGTAGGAGCATCTGTATCAGTTCAAACGGCGCAAGATAATTTACCGCCAGCATCCTTTTGTTATCTTCGGTATTCAGGTCTTTAAATGCTTTTTTTAACAATAATCCGGCATTGTTGATTAAAACAGCAGCTTTTCCACCGGGCAATGAGGAAAGTTGATTGATGACAGTGGCATAATTTCCATTTTCCAGGTCCAAAGAACAGGGATGAAGGAATGAATGTTCACGTGCAATTATTTCCAGCTTACCGGTATCACGTGAAATGGCAAGAATATGTATATCGGGATACTGCAGAAACCTTTTGCAGAGTTCAAGACCAATGCCTTTACCTGCGCCCGTGATAATGATGTTCATGCTGCCGGTGTGTTGTTTCGCCTGTTAGGTTCTTATAGTAAACTTATTGAGTAGTATCAGATATCAATTCTTGCATATTTTGCATTTTTTTCAATAAACTCTCGTCTGGGAGGTACTTCATCGCCCATGAGCATCGAAAAAATGCGGTCGGCTTCGGTACCATTCACGATAGTAATCTGACGAAGTGTACGTTTTTCAGGATTCATGGTGGTATCCCATAGTTGTTCCGAGTTCATCTCACCAAGACCTTTATACCGCTGAATGTGTATATTGGATTCTTTGGTTGTTTTTGAAAATTCTTCAACAATCTGTATTCGTTGTTCCTCAGTCCAGCAGTACCGCTGTTCATTTCCTTTTTTGATGAGGTACAGTGGTGGTGTTGCAATATATACATAACCCCGTTCGATGAGTTCATGCATATAACGGAAAAAGAACGTAAGGATCAGGGTGGCGATGTGGCTACCGTCCACGTCGGCATCGGTCATGATGATGACTTTATGATAGCGGAGCTTTTCGAGGTTTAGTTCTTTGGAATCGTTTTCTGTTCCGATGGTAATACCAAGAGCCGTAAACATGTTTTTGATTTCTTCCGATTCAAATATCTTGTAAGGCATAGCTTTTTCCACATTCAGGATCTTTCCCCTGAGCGGGAGTATGGCCTGGGTTCTTCTGTCGCGTCCCTGTTTGGCGGTACCTCCTGCAGAATCACCTTCCACGAGGAATAACTCACAAAGTGCGGCATCTTTTTCGCTGCAGTCGGCAAGTTTGCCCGGGAGGCCTGAACCTGTCAGCACAGTTTTACGCTGTACCAGTTCGCGTGCTTTGCGGGCGGCATGACGGGCGGTGGCAGCCAGGATAACTTTGTTTACGATTGTTTTTGCCTCTTTGGGATGTTCTTCAAGGTAATACGAAAGCAATTCGCTCACAATCTGGTCAACGGCTCCCATCACCTCGTTATTGCCGAGTTTGGTCTTGGTCTGGCCTTCAAACTGGGGCTCCATGACTTTTACCGAGATAATGGCTGTCAGCCCTTCGCGGAAATCATCACCGTTGATGTCGAATTTGAGTTTGGCCAGCATCCCTGACTTCTCCGCATACGTTTTCAGGGTACGGGTTAGCGCACGGCGGAATCCCGCAAGATGCGTACCGCCTTCATGGGTGTTGATATTGTTAACATATGAGTGTATATTCTCGGAAAAAGACGAATTGTATTGCATGGCAATGTCAATAGGAATATCATTTTTATCACCGGCAATACAGATAGGTTCGGGCATTAGCTTTTCACGTGTGGCGTCAAGGTATTCGATAAAATCTTCCAGGCCGTTCTCTGAATAATAAATTTCGCTGACCGGCATGCCGTTCTCGTCTTTCTCACGCAGGTCAGTGAGGGTGAGTTTTACTTTTTTGTTGAGGTAGGCCAGTTCGCGCATACGTGATGACAATATCTCAAAACTATAGTCTGTAATATAGAATATAGATTTGTCGGGCATAAAAGTGATTTTTGTGCCTGTCTTATCGGATTCGCCAACTTCACGGACAGTATATTGAGGATCGCCGCATTTGTATTCCTGTTCAAAAATTTTGCCTTCACGGTACACCGTAACCTTCATATCAGACGAAAGTGCATTTACACAGGATACGCCAACGCCATGAAGCCCGCCGGATACTTTGTACGAGTTTTTATCAAACTTTCCGCCGGCATGAAGTACGGTCATTACCACTTCAAGGGCCGAACGGCCTTCCTGTTCGTGAATACCCGTAGGTATACCACGGCCGTTATCCTCCACAGTTATCGAATTGTCAGTGTTGATAAATACGTCCACGGTATCGCAATAACCTCCAAGTGCCTCGTCTATAGAGTTATCAACAACCTCATACACAAGATGATGCAAGCCCCTTGATCCGGTATCTCCGATGTACATCGCAGGACGCTTGCGTACCGCTTCCAAACCTTCTAATACTTTTATACTGTCGGCATCGTAATTTCCATTTCCGTTCCCGTTACCGTTTTTGTTCACAACTTCATTTTCTTTATCGCTCATAATCAAATACTTATATAGTTTTTATTTTAAACAAAGATACGTTTTATTTCGTTATGGATTCCAAAAAAAATCAGTAATAATAAACAGAAGTTATTAACAGTTTTTTCATTATCTAAGTTGTTGATTTACAATAATTAAACATAATAAATATTGGTAAATTTTTATTCCCGGAAAAATTATATTAATTTTATTGGAATAATCAGATTTTAAGTCATGTTTTGGTATCATTTTCTCGACTATTTTTTTGTTGTGTTTCATACGGTTTTATCCTTGTTTAATATGTTCGGCTGGATATGGAAAAAAACCAGGCTTGCCAATTTTATTACTCTATCGCTTACAGGTTTATCATGGTTTGGACTGGGTATTTTTTACGGATGGGGGTTTTGTCCGCTTACCGAATGGCATTGGCAGGTACTTAAAAAACTTGGTCAGCACGACATGCCCTTTTCGTATATCAAGTACATAATATTCAGAATTCTCGGAATAAATGTCCATGAAGGTTTTACGGAGGCCGCCACACTTATGATCTTTATCCTTGCCTTTCTGGCTTCGTTTTATGTAAACTTTGTGCGAAAATTAATTTTCCGCAAAAGAACCCTGAAAAAATAATTCTTGTTTACTTTGCCTCAAATTTTTCAGTTTTGTACGAAGAATATAAAAATTATGTGTTATATGCCCTTCCGCTGGTAGTCCTGATTACTAACCGTATTCCTTATGTGGGTAAATTTCTCCGGATCATCAATACCCTTATTCATGAAAGTGGCCATGCGCTGATGGCGCTAATCTCCAACGGTGAAGTTTATGAAGTGGAACTGTTTGGTGACCGCTCGGGGGCGGCAATTGTTAAAACCAAAGGAAAATTCAGCATGTTGCTTGTGGCGCTGTCAGGTTACGTCATCGGCTCAGCATTTGCCTGCCTGATGTTCTTTTTGATCTCAATAGGAAAATATGATCTTGTGATCTATAGTGTTGCTATTGTTGCCCTGCTCAATCTTACATTCCTTGTTAGGAACACTTACGGAATATTCTGGATTATAACTTTTATTGTTGTCTTATTACTGGCAAGGTTTTATCTCAATGATTTTTTTCAGTTTGTCTTTACGGCATGGATATCAGCAGTAATGCTTTTTGAAGCTTTCTATTCATCTTTCGAACTTGTGATCATGGCATCCCGAAAACCAAAAACTGCCGGTGACGCTGCAGCGCTTGCCAAAATAACCGGCATTCCCGCAATGGTATGGGCTTTGTTTTTTGTTTTACAGTCCGGTTTCTTTGTTTACCTAAGCATACGGTTGTTCTTCTGAAATCCATCTCACAACCGTCCACCAGCCAACAAGCTAAAATATTTACGGTCAACTCCCGACTACCGACTCCTGACTCCCAACTCCCGACTCCTGACTCCCGACTCCCAACTCCCGACTCCTGACTCCTTCTCCTGACTCCCGACTCCTGACTCCCGACTCCCGACTCCTGACTCCTTCTCCTGACTCCCGACTCCTGACTCCCGACTCCTGACTCCCGACTCCCGACTCCCGACTCCCGACTCCTGACCCCCAACTCCCAATTCCTGACTCCCAACTCCCGACTCCTGACTCCCGACTCCTGACTCCTGACTCCCGACTCCCGACTCCCTACTCCTGACTCCCGACTCCCGACTCCCGACTCCCAACTCCCGACTCCCAACTCCTGACTCCCGACTCCCGACTCCCGACTCCTGACTCCTGACTCCTGACTCCTGACTCCTGACTCCTGACTCCTGACTCCTGACTCCTGACTCCTGACTCCCGACTCCCGACTCCCGACTCCCGACTCCCGACTCCTGACTCCCGACTCCCGACTCCTGACTCCCAACTCCCGACTCCTGACTCCCGACTCCTGACTCCTGACTCCCGACTCCTGACTCCTGACTCCCGACTCCCGACTCCCGACTCCCAACTCCTGACTCCCGACTCCCGACTCCCGACTCCTGACTCCCAACTCCCAATTCCTGACTCCCAACTCCCGACTCCTGACTCCCGACTCCTGACTCCTGACTCCCAACTCCTGACTCCCTACTCCTGACTCCCAACTCCCGACTCCCAACTCCCGACTCCCAACTCCTGACTCCCGACTCCCGACTCCCGACTCCCGACTCCTGACTCCTGACTTCTGACTCCTGACTCCCGACTCCTGACTCCTGGCTCCTGACTCCTGACTCCTGACTCCCTACTTAAAAACCATATTCTTCTTCTCCGTGGTCTTTTCGCAATAAAAGCATTTCAGCTTTGATTCTTCTTTATCGATCACATTGAATTTGGTGGGAACATTTTCTATATTGGTAATGCAGTTGGGGTTTACGCACTTCACAAATTTCTGAATGGTTTCGGGTATCTCCACTTTCTTTTTTTCTGTTACCAGGAAATTTTTAATCACGATGAGGGTTGCTGTAGGGGCAACCAAAGCAATTTTGTTTATTTCCTCGGGTTCAAAAAACTTGTTGCTGACCTTGATGATCCCCTTTTTTCCATATTTGCTGCTGCTGAGGTTGGTTCCTATCACGATTTGGTTGTCGAATTTTTCGAGGTTTAATATGTGGATCACCTGAAACACGCTTTGTGTGGGGATATGATCAATTACGGTACCGTTTTCGATTGCGGATACCACTAATTCTTTTCTGGGTTTGTTGCTTTGTTCCATGTTTTTATACTCCTAAGATTAATTTTAACAATGCCTGACGTACGAACAATCCGTTTTGTGCCTGCTGAAAATAATAGGCCTGGGGCAAGCTGTCCACATCTTCATTGATTTCGTTGACCCGTGGCAGTGGATGGAGAATTTTCATGTTGGGTTTGCAATCAGCGAGCAGGTTTTTACTGAGGACATATGAGTCTTTAACTTTTTCGTATTCAATGGGATCGGAAAAACGTTCACGCTGGATCCGTGTCATGTAAATAATATCAGCTTTGGGGATGGCCTCACTCAGGTCGGTGTACTGGTAGTATTCCAGTTTTTTTTCTTTGATGTGACTCTTAACAGAACTTGGCAGTTTAAGTTCCACCGGTGAAACCAGGTGAAACCGGCAGTTGAAATGCGTCATGGCGATGACAAGCGAATGTACGGTACGTCCGTACTTGAGATCTCCGACAAAAACGATGTCGAGGTTTTCGAGTTTCCCTTGCGTCTTACGAATGGAATACAGGTCGAGCAGGCATTGGGTGGGATGCTGGTTGGCGCCGTCCCCGGCATTGATCACCGGTTTTGAACTTACTTCACTGGCATAGCGGGCAGAGCCTTCTCTGGGGTGCCTCATCACGATCAGGTCAGAGTAACTGTTTACCGTCAGGATAGTGTCTTTCAGCGATTCACCTTTTTTTACACTTGAACTGGAGGCGTCCGAAAATCCAATGACTTTTCCGCCCAGGTAGTTCACGGCGCTTTCGAAGCTCAGCCGCGTTCGGGTGGAAGGTTCAAAAAACAGCGTGGCTACCACTTTACCATCAAGTATATTTTGAACAGGTTTATTTTCAAAAGTCTCCGCAGTGTCAAGCACCTGAAGGTACTCTTCTTTGCAGAGATCATCAATAGATATTAAACTTCTGTCTTTCATTGGCTGGAATTTATTTGGTTTATTATGCAATATTATTATGATTACTAAAACTTTTTAAACTTATAGCAGGGAATTTATTATAATTTTTTAAACAGGATGCAGCATTATTAATTTAATGTTTTTTGCAAAAAGTAATGACACAGCAAAAACCGGTTATTGGAGAGAGGCGTATTTTCCAATAGCACGGATAATGCAAAAAATGGAAAATTATCATATCAATACAGTTTCAAATTCCCGTATAAAGAATTCAGGCAAAAAAAAAGGCGACTTTCGTCGCCTTTAGAATTATTGACAGCATGAACAGCCGCTTTTTACAAGGTTGTGTTTTACCAGGAAATCACCGATTACATCATCGAGATTGGGCCGGCCGATCTCCTGCAGATCGTAACCAACTTTTACATTGGGTTTGTTGATTTTTACAACCCTGTTCAGGTCAATAGGAGTTGCAATTACTACTGTATCACACGGTGTTGCGGCAATGGTCTTTTCGAGGTCGGCAACCTGTTGTTCGCCATAGCCCATAGCAGGAAGCAGTGTTCCAATGTTGGGGTAGATCCGGAATGTCTCTGCTAGTTTACCAACGGCATAAGGACGGGGATCAACGAGTTCGGCAGCGCCGAATTTCATTGCGGCAACGGTGCCGGCGCCAATTTTCATTTCACCGTGGGTTAGGGTAGGGCCATCTTCAATGACCAGTACCTTTTTCCCTTTTATCAGTTCAGGATTGTCTACGGTGAGCGGAGAAGCGCCATCGATAACGATAGCGTTCGGGTTGACCTTGGCAATACTGTTGCGGACTATCTGAATATTTTCGGGTGAGGCGCTGTCCATTTTGTTGATAACAACGGCATCGGCCATACGAAGCGAAACTTCACCGGGATAATAGCTTAATTCATTACCGGGCCTGTGCGGATCCACTACAGTAATCGAAAGGTCGGCTTTGTAAAAAGAAAAATCGTTATTGCCGCCATCCCAGAGGATAACATCAGCTTCTTTTTCGGCTTCCCTCAGAATAGCTTCATAATCAACACCGGCATAAATAACATTACCGCGAACCACATGAGGTTCGTATTCTTCCATCTCTTCAATGGTGCATTTGTGTTTTTTCAGGTCTTCCACAGTAGCAAAACGCTGAACTTTTTGTTCGTTCAGGTCGCCGTAAGGCATCGGGTGACGGATTGCCACAACTTTCAAACCCATGTCCATCAATATCTCAATGACACGGCGTGAAGTCTGGCTTTTACCGCAACCTGTGCGGACAGCGCAAACCGAGATAAGTGGTTTGGTGCTAACCACCTGGGTATGTTTGGGACCCATCAGCATGAAATCAGCGCCGGCTGTGTTAACAATGGCACTAACGCCCATCACTCTTGCATAAGGCACGTCGCTGTATGCGAACACGCAGATATCCGCTTTGAGATCTTTGATCAGTTGGGGCAGTTCACTTTCTAAGTATATTGGAATGCCATCAGGATAGAGGTTGCCGGCTAATTCTTTAGGGTATTTTCTCCCGGCTATGTCGGGAATTTGTGCGGCGGTGAAGGCCAATACATTGTAGGCCTCATTTCCTCGGAAAAAGGTATTGAAATTGTGAAAATCTCTACCTGCTGCGCCAATAATAATAACATTTTTTCGGTTCATATATATTTTTTTTGGTTTGTATACAATGTTTTGCAAAGATATAGCTTTAAAATTCACAGAATTAAAAGAAATGAAAAATTTTTTCCATAAATTGTTCATTAATTCTATAAGTCAGCAGGGGCAAAGGGGGCAACAATATTAAAAAATGTAAAAATAATTTAATAAAAAATATAAGCATGGTTTTAGAAATATTTTATAGGATAATATGTTTATATTTGCAGGTTAATACGGTCATTTATGAAAATAAAATATTGGGGTGAAGTTGCCCTTACTTTGTTGGGACTGCTTTTTTGCGGACTATCCTGCTTTTCACAAATTATTGATGATGCTATTATCACTAAAAATAAGGATACGATCTGGTGCAAAATATTATTCTTCAGAAATAACAATATTTTTTACACTACGCAAACTACTTTTAAAACCCAAACCGATTCTATTAATCTGGCTGTGGTGAAGTCGTATATGTTCAACCAGGAACACAAGCCCAAAAAAATCCAGCGGACTGTTCTGGTAGTAACCCCTGAAGAAAGGTTGCGCCGCAAAATGGATTCTATCAGAGAAAGTAAAACCATGAACAACAGCTTTTTTGTTGAACTTTTGGGTAATGCTCCTGTTTACTCATTCAATTATGAGCGTAAGGTTTTTAATCGAAAATTCCTAACAGTGGCTGTACGCACAGGGGTTTCATACATGAAATGGTATGGTTTTGGAGACGATATATTTGATTATCATCTTAATATGGCTACACTTTTCAAACTTTACAAACGGATTTATTTTGAGTTGGGATCCGGAGCGGCCTATATTACCGAAAGATATTTTGACGAATATTATCACCGAGAAACAAAATTTTATATTGATTATGTTTGTATCGCAGGGCTAAGGATACAAAACTATAATGGTTTCCAGTGGCGGCTTTGTTTTACACCCAGGTTTCGCTCTTACGATGGCAGGTATTTATTTGGCAGGCCTTGGGGAGGCATCAGCATGGGCTATAGTTTTTAAAATTTGTTGCTGAACTCGTATTTTCTAAAAAATTCATCTTCTTTTGTTTCGCTCTATGCACTGCCAATCTGTGCCTTTGGAAACGCTTTTCAGGCCGGTCAGTTGCTTGATGCCCGGGTAGTTGGCATACCTGCTATATTGGGGTATTTGAGCATTGCAGCTCTCGGAGTAATTTACAAATTCCGGTTTACTTCAGCTTTTTCATCTGTTTCACGTATTCTTTTTCGAAATAACTGAACCATTTATCGCCCAGGGTATATTCCGTTACTTTGACTTTGGGGTCAGCAACATTACCAGCTTTGTGGTCTTTCAGGGCATACGACCTTGCCAGTGAGGTCTGTTGAATTTTTGTGGTCGATTTGAGGATGTTACGCTGTTTAAGGATTTTCAGCAGGTACAGGGCATTGTCAGTTTCTCCCGCATCGATAAGCCAGGTAAGTCCGTAAGTAACAAAACCCGATTCAAAAGATGCTATATAGTTATGCAGCGGCTGGTGCGTGATGTTATAATTTGCTATGGCGTTTTCTGCATAATAGGAGGTAAGTTTATTATATAAATCGATAGCTTTATAGTAATCGTTATTTTTAACCAGATTATTGCACTGATTCAGCGTTTGCTGATATTGCGAAGGCTTTTCGACATCTGTTATGCCTCTTTTTGCCGCCTCGCTGCTGATGCTGCAATCAGGATTTTTTTCCACTACCGATAAGGCTTCTTTGTAACTGTTTTCTGCTGCAATGAAACTTTTCTCACTTTGAGCTTTTGTGGCAGCATTAATTTTTGAATCATACTCGTTTTGAGCATTCGTACATTCCAGTGAGAATATTGATTTTTTCAGCGTTTCAATTTTTTGCGACAAAACAGCATTATCATTGAGCCCATAGACTTTTTGCTCATCGATCACCTGCCGGAGAATGTTGCGTGCTTTCACCAGGTTGTTCATGTCAACGGCTTCTTTGGCATCATCAAGATCAAGAAGAAGTGTTTCAAGTTTGGATTTTTTTAATAGCTCGGGCAGGAGTTTGTCCTTTTTTACAGGGTAATCATTTTCAAGATTTTTTGCATTGTTGAAATCCTCAAAAGCCTCGCGGTAGTCCCTGGCGATCATCTTTTCTTTGCCTTTGGTCATGGCATAGTAATATTCATCGGTGCCGATCTTTTGTTTTACGACCAGCGCTTCCTCATTATCGGGAATAAAATTTGAATATTTCTGCTGATACACAATGGCTTTAAGTATCTCATTGCCTGCTTCTTTATACTTTTTTAGAACGTAAAGATTGTCAGCAGATTTGATAAAGTTGGCATAAATACCCCGGTGGCAATCTCGCCGTATCAGATTGAGAGTATCGTTGCAGGTATAAGCCGGAATATTTTTGCAGAAGTTTTCGGCCTTATCGGTGGCGACAAGGGCTTCAGTGTATTTTCCGCTGGTCAGCAGACCGATGGCGCCGTTCATATCGGTCCATTCAATGGCGCGTACAAGGCCTTTTGAAGCCCTTAAGGTGTTATCATCAATATCTTTGAATGTGAAAAGTTCCTGTATAAGTTGTCTGGAATCTTCTGTTTTATTTGTCTCAAAAGCTATCTGTGCCAGGTAAAATTTCGAAGGTGCATATACAGGGTTATAAATCAGTGACTTTTCAAAAGTGGTTTTAGCCTCATAGGTCTTTTTGTCGTTATAAAGTTTTAATGCCTTATTGTAATAATGTTCATGCAATACCGATATAGTATAGTTTATCTGGTTTTGTAGTTCGGTCTGTTTTTTTCTGATATCAAAAAGTTTGGGTTTAAGATTAACAGGGTCAAACATCTCGATGTGAAGCGCCTGCCAGAAAGCAGCATTGGAGATGTTTTCCGTCATGATTTTAAAATTATCCAGTACCTTCTGCGTTTTTTCAATTTCTTCAAAGGCATTAGGGTTGATCTCCGAAAGTTGTTTGTTGATGTTGTTAAGGTCAAGATCAGCAGTGTAATACTGGTCAATGAGTATGGCCTTGTCGCGGAAACGGTTGCGGGTCGCATTATCATAATAGAATTTTGTTGAGGTTATGATAAAATCATAATTGCTTGTTAGAGCGGTGTCATTACATTGAAGTACAATTTCATTAAAGGGGTTGAAATTGGTGGCGGGCTGAATGAATTCTTTGATAACCGCTCCCTTCTTATAGCTGAGCATACCTGCAAACTCATATTTCGATGGGATAAGGACATCGGTCATATTAAATCCTTTGTAAAACACATCGCCGTTTAAAACGACATTCTGGTAGGATACATATATGCTGACCACGGTTTGCTGGCGTGTGATCTTTACATTTTCATCCACATTGAGGGTGATCTTTGTCTGATACACAGGTTTAGGAACAAACTGAGCTATGTTACTGATAATTTCATTGATCACCTGCTGGCTTTCTTCGAATGAATTTACGTGGGTAAGCAGAAATGATTTGGTCTGGTCGGATTGAAACAAAATCTGAATTTGAGCATTTGTTTGAGCACAGATGCTGATGAACATCACTATAACAACAAAAATCCGGATTTTCATAAAATGAAGTTTTGAATGGTAATAAAAATGGTTATAAAAATACAAAAATAGCAATTTTGGGTATATTTTACAGCTAACACCATAGCAATATTTATAGAACTGGTTTTCCCGGAGAATATTGAAAGAATTTGTATATTGCAGTCCCAAATCAAAATAATTTGTTATGGCATTCAGCTGGCTGGCCTCGATAAAGGAAATTTCCGAAATTGTAGCCTCCTTAGGCAGTCTCGTAACCAAAAACCGGGCTATGAAAGACCTGCTGATCAGAGAACTCCATATAAATATTAAGGCCTTTGAAACCGTTCAGAAATCAGCAGTGGCTGATTACGACAAACTGCTTGGCCTGCTTCAGAATTCACAGATATTAAAAGCGCTGGAGAGCCGGTTTTCTTTTTATACGATAAAAAGTGAGGTGATAAAAGAACATCACGTGTTTGATGACCGTAATAAGCGATATATCGGCAAAAGTTGTGGCTGGATGTTCAAGAATATAGACGAAAAAATTGAAGACCTGAGAAACCAGCAAAAGTATCACGGTTCGCTGAATAAAATTGCAGATTCAAACATGGCGCTCCAGTTTTCAAACCTGTTCTTTAAAATGAAATTGCTGGCAGATTTTATCAGATCATAATGAGAAACGACGACTCAAAGGTTGTAAATAAAGGATATTTCTATCAGCAGAAATTATGTTGTCATGTCTTTTACTGATTTTTTGTCCCGGCGATAAGCATAAAAATATGTGAAATCAGACAATAAACCGCCGGATTAGATCATAATGTGAGGGTCAGGAAACAAAGTCAAATCGACCGATACACCGGGCGGGATGCACAAAGGAAATATAAGATTTACCATGTTCAGGTCACGTACAGACTTTTTTTTACAAACCAGTAAAACGGCATTATAACAAGATGAGTCCGGCGATTCCATGCTTTCTGCTGCATATCCGTTTCCCGTTCCCGGGAAAGTCCGGTACTATTTTGGTTTTTTTCTTATTTTTTTTAAATACGTTTAGAAACTGTTTTGATTTTATGTTACTTAAGATTTATGATGGATTTTTTAGCGAAACGAGGCAGATTTTGCAGACATAGTTTATCCTATGTCGAAAAATCTAACGAAGTTGCAGCAAAAAAGACGCATAAAGATTATGAAAAGATAAAATCAAAACAATTTCTTAGGACACTATACTTTTTTATCTAATTTTATAAGTTTTCTGATCCCCAGGCCGATGAAAACAAACAAGGATATATAAATTTATTATCAGTTACACCAGCTAAAACACCGAAAAATGAAAAATCCAGACCTCATCAGTAAAAGAATTATGGTTGCTGCAATGTCCATATGTGCTGTATTAATAAGCGTAAGTCTGTTGTTTTGGTCCATCAGCACCGTCGAAAAAGCCAATGCGGGCACAGGCAACTCATTCAAACCCGCCCAGCCGGTATATTATCTTTATCCGATGGGCATGAGTGATGGCTATGTCTATTATATCTACGACGGCGGCGGCGCATGGACCTTCGAGAAAATTGAGGCCTCCAAAGCGGTCGCTGCCGACTGGGTGAAATAACCCTGAGCGCTTTACAGAAATTTGCGTTTCCCGGTATTCAATCCTAATTGGATTGTCACGTATGACGTTACCTGTCGTTGACCAGATGTATGCCATCATCACCTATGATGATAAGCCGCTGTTTATATAAAAACCCCAGAGCGGTTTTAAAGGATTTTTTGCTTTGCTGAAACGTTGAATAAATGTTTTCAGAAGGACTCTTGTCGTTTAATGGCAAAAAACCATGTTTGTTCTTCAGCTCGGTCAGAATCTTTGCTGCCAGGGATTCAATATTGTTGCGGCCCGGCTCAGTCAGGCTCAGATCTATTTTTTTATCCTCCCGGATCTTTTTTATCCATGCCTCGCATTTCATACCTTTGGGCAGGGGCTGGAAAATTTCGCTTTTGTATAATAAGCCATGATAAGCATTATTGACAATGGCCGTATATCCGATATCGGTTTCATGATCGACCATGATATCAACTTCTTGATTATCTGACAGTTCAATAACATCTTTTTTAAGGAACTTGTCTATTTTTGACGAAGCGGCAATACGATTGGTGGCTTTGTCCAGAAATACGGCTACAATATAAGATTTTCCCTCGGTCATGGTTATTTTTTGCTCCCGGAACGGCACCAGCAGGTCTTTGGGCAGTCCCCAGTCTAAAAAAGCGCCTTCGGGATGTACTGAAGCCACTTTCAGGTAAGCAAAATCGCCAACCTGTGCATAAGGCTTCAGAGTAGTTGCGATTAAGCGGTCTTCGGAATCGTTGTACAGAAAAACGTCAACGAATGAGTTTATTTTAGCATCTTCGGGGACATAGCGGGCTGGGAGCAATATCTCGCCAAGTTCCAGGCCATCTAAATAAACACCATGGTCAACTTTTTTAATAATTTCCAGCTTGTTGTAATTTCCGATTAACACCATACAAAATTTTTATAGGATAAAATTACTTTTTATTTTCATAAGTTTAATTTTCCGACATAGTTTTTCTACAAGGTTTTTCGATGTAGACAACGTAACCATATGAAACTTTACAAGCTGTTTTTTCAATCTTTTAGGGGCTTTTGGGGGTAATTAATTTGTCTTATAATTAATCTTATGTTAAATAGTAACTTTCATAATAAAGGAGGGAACGTTATATCCCTCCTCTGATTTCTTGCTGTCAATTAAAGATTTTTGATCTTGTCGTCGTACTCTTTAATTTTTTCGTTATTGCTTTTACGGGCATATAATTGTTTTAACGTGATCAACGTATTTCTGTCCTTCGGGTTTAATTTCTCGGCAATTTCAAGTTCAGGCAAGGCCTTATCCAGTAAATTATCTGCTTTCAGTTTTAATTCATCATATTTTGCAGTTTCTGTTATCGGCAGTTTATTGGCTTCTTCCATAATGCTTGCAGCAGTATTTACATATAAAGCCCCCAGGTTGTAATGAGCATCAAAATAATCAGTTTTCAGCTCAATGGCTTTCATATAGGATTTTTCTGCCTGTTCAAAATTTCCGAATTCATCCATATTGGCTCCAATGGCAAAATGCAATGTTGCGTTATTAGGGTCTTTAGATACGGCGAGGTTTAAAAGATCCTGTGCCTCAGTAACTTTACCTTTTGAAAGATAACTGTTAATTTCAGCGATAATTAAATTCAGGTCGTTTGGCATGGCTTTTCTTCCTTTAGCAATAATTCCTTCAGCTTTCACTGTATCACCCTCTGATTTATATATATTGGAAAGTTGAGTATATACAAGTCCCTGTTTAAAGCTATTCTTTACCAGCTCTTCAAAAAATGTCTTGGCCTTTTTATTGTCTTTAAGCTGCACTGCACATAAACCTGCATTAAATGTTGCATTGGAGTCTTTTATACCAAAAATATTATTGATTTTTTTGGTCATTTCAAACATGCCAAGGGCATCGGTATACTGCTTTTTATAAAAAAGATCCACACCTTTATTATAATACTGATCTCCGAGGAAGAACAATCCCATTTTTGGCGAATTGGGCACCAGGTTGTCATTAGAGATTTCCGGGTCAAGCTGAATGGCTTTCTGATAAGCATCGTATGCAATCTGGGTCGCATTAGAATCCAGCGCTTTATATTTCGCTTCCTGTGTCAGTGAAATACTCAGGTAAATATTCCCGCAATAAAACCATGTTTTGGCTTGTCCTTTGGTCTGGTCGTTAGCGCAGGCCTCATCGATGTTCAATTTGGCTTTATCAAGCTGCCCGTTTCTCAGATAGTTATAGGCGCTTACCACTTTGGTGTTTTGAGCAAAAGTAATACCAGTAAACAATACTGCTAATACAAAAAATGCTAACTTTTTCATTTTGTTTGTTTTTTTTCTTATTGTTACAAAATTAATTATTTTTTACTAATCAAGTTTTTTGCCAGAATTAATTTTAAGCCTCTTCATTTTCTTTTTTGTCATCGTTTTCGTCAGAAATATCCTCATTTTTCAGTTTATCCAGCAATTCTTTCGAAATATCATCATCTCCGATATCATACGTTTCATCTTTGGCTAATTTCTTATCACTACCCTCAGGGTTAATAACTTCATCCGGAATTTCTTCTTCACTAATGTCAACGTCAACCTTGGTAACGGCGGCAATGGAGTCTTCTCTGAGGTCGATAAGCCGAACGCCCTGGGTTGCCCGGCCCATTACCCTCAGATTATTTACGGCCATCCGTATAATGATTCCTGATTTGTTAATGATCATCAGGTCGTTGGTGTCGAGCACATTGAGTATGGATATCAGGTTGCCGGTTTTCTGTGTGATGTTGATGGTTTTCACGCCCTTTCCTCCACGGTTGGTAACTCTGTAATCTTCTAATTTTGAACGTTTTCCATAACCATTTTCGGAAACAACCAGTATGTCATACGATTCATTTTCGAGGCAGATCATTCCGACCACTTCGTCACTTTTTCCGCCCAGAGTAATGCCTCTCACGCCACTGGCATTACGTCCCATGGGCCGCACCTTCGATTCGTTGAAACGAATGGCCCTGCCCGAACGCAGCGCCATGAGCACTTCATTTTTGCCGTCGGTAAGTTTTGCCTGCAGCAGTTCATCGCCATCGCGAACCGTAATGGCATTGATACCCGATTGTCGCGGACGTGAATAAGCCTCCAGGGTGGTCTTTTTAATGACACCTTTGATCGTGCAGAGAATTATATAATTGTTTTTTGCATATTCTTTGTCTGTAAGGTCTTTTACATTTAAAAATGCTTTTACCTTATCCTCAGGAGAAATACTGATAAGATTCTGTATAGCTCTGCCTTTGCTGGTTTTAGTACCTTCTGGGATTTCAAAAACGCGCAGCCAGAAACATTTTCCCTGTTCGGTAAAGAACAGCATATAATTATGCATGGTGGCTACAAAGATATATTCAATAAAATCCTCGTCGCGGATTTCGGTACCTTTGGAGCCGCGCCCTCCCCTGTTCTGACGTTTATATTCGATCAGCGGGGTGCGTTTGATGTATCCCATGTGAGAAATGGTTACCACCACCTGTTCATCGGCTATGGTGTCTTCAATCTTAAAGTCTTCTGCGGTATATGTTATTTCTGTCTTGGGTTCGTCGCCGTATTTTTCTTTGATCTCCAGCAGTTCTTTTTTGATAATTTCCATCCTCATGCTGACATCTGCAAGCACATTCTTAAAATACTCGATCTGCCGCATCAGTTCTTCATATTCCTTACGGAGGTTTTCACGTTCAAGGCCTACCAGCGCACGCAGACGCATATCCACGATGGCACGGGCCTGAATATCGTCGAGGCCAAATCGTTCCATGAGTCCTGTCCTGGCCTCATCCACCGTTTTTGCGGCACGGATAATAGCGATGACTTCGTCGATATTATCCAGTGCAATCATCAGTCCCTCAATGATATGTGCACGTTTCTGTGCTTGTTCAAGATCGTATTGGGTACGGCGGATGACCACATCGTGACGGTGATCTACAAAATGTTTAATGATGCCTTTCAGGTTCAGAAGCATAGGTCTGCCCTTGACGAGAGCGATATTATTCACACTGAAAGATGACTGAAGCGCGGTTTGCTGATATAATTTATTGATGATCACATTGGATATGGTACCTTTCTTCAGTTCGTAAACGATGCGTATACCATTCTTGTCTGACTCATCACGTATTTCCGCTATCCCTTCAATTTTTTTCTCATTGACCAGCTCGGCTGTTTTTTTGATCATCTCGGCTTTGTTCACCTGGTATGGTATTGAGGTAACGATGAGATTTTCCCTGCCATCTTCTTCTTCGACCACGATGTCGCCCCGCAAAACAATTCTTCCTCTGCCCGTTTCATAAGCATCGCGCACGCCTTCGTACCCATATATGGTTCCACCGGTAGGAAAGTCGGGCGCTTTGATGAATTTCATCAGCTCCGGAATAGTTATTTCATTATTATCAATATAGGCAATTATTCCGTCTACAGATTCTTTCAGGTTATGAGGCGGCATATTGGTAGCCATACCTACAGCAATACCTGATGCTCCATTGACTAATAACTGAGGTATCTTGGCCGGTAACACGGTGGGTTCTTCCAGGGTATCATCAAAGTTCAGCATCCAGTCGACCGTATTTTTGTCGATATCCACAAGCATTTCTTCGGCAATTTTCTGAAAACGGGCTTCGGTATATCGCATGGCAGCCGGGCTGTCGCCATCTACTGAGCCAAAATTTCCCTGTCCGTCAACCAGTGGATAACGCAGTGACCAATCCTGTGCCATACGAACCATGGCATCGTATACAGAGGTGTCTCCATGAGGATGATATTTACCCAGTACCTCCCCTACTATCCTTGCTGATTTTTTATATGGGCGGTTTGAAAGTATTCCTAAATCGTACATACCATATAATACTCTGCGATGTACCGGCTTCAATCCATCACGTATATCAGGCAACGCCCTCGAGACAATAACTGACATTGAATAATCAATGTAAGCCGTCTTCATCTGGTCCTCAATGTTTACTTTAATAATGTTGTCAATTTCACTCATAGTGCTAAAATACTCATTTATAATTAATTAGTAATTGAAAAAGTTTAACGAAGGTACTACTTTTTTTGGATCTGAAAAGCCTTTTGTTAATATTTTATTACTAACATAATTCTGTTGAAAAATAAGTATTTCAAAGCTTCCTGAGATGGTCATTCTTAAATAATTTTGATAATCGGATTAAATTTTGTACTTTTGGTTAAAAACATTAATGACGCACATGGAAGCTAAATTTTCACAACGGGTAAAAAACATATTTGAATACAGTAAAGAGGAAGCCATACGCCTCAGAAACGATTATATCGGTGTGGAGCATCTGTTCCTTGGATTATTGCGTGATAAAGACAGTCTCGCTTTAAAAATTCTTGAAACCCTGAATTACGATTTCATTGAAATCAAAATTGCTATTGAACGGAATATAAAAACCTCGACCGACCGTCTGACCAGCATCAGTGATGACCCGGATAAAAACATCCCGCTGAACAAGCAGGCCGAAAGAGTTATTAAATATACTTTTCTGGAGGCGCAACTTTACAAGGCGGATATTATCGGTACAGAGCATTTATTGCTGGCTATCCTGAAAGATGAAACCAACCTGGCTACAAAATTTTTGTACCGGCAGAATATCAGTTACGAATCAGCGAGTACAGAATTGCAGAATATCATTGGTGATGGCAGCGAAGGCCGCCCGTACCCCAAAGATGAACTTCCCGGAAGTTCGGGCAATGATGATGCTGATGAAGGGCCTTTTGGAGGCGAATCCAAAAAATCTGCGGATTCAAAGTCCAAAACCCCGGTACTTGATAATTTCGGCAGGGACCTGACACGTCTTGCTGAAGAAGACCGGCTTGATCCTGTAGTAGGACGTGAGAAAGAACTTGAGCGCCTGGCTCAGATCTTAAGCCGTCGCAAAAAAAACAATCCCGTGCTTATTGGTGAGGCCGGTGTTGGCAAAACGGCTATCGCTGAAGGTCTTGCACTGCGTATCGTACAGCGAAAAGTGTCCAGGGCATTGTTTGACAAGCGTATCGTAACACTCGACCTTGCCTCGCTGGTGGCTGGCACCAAGTACCGCGGGCAGTTTGAAGAACGTATGAAAGCCGTCATCAATGAACTTGAGAAAAATGACGACATCATCATTTTTATTGATGAGATACATACCATAGTGGGTGCCGGCGGCGCCTCAGGCTCGCTGGATGCATCGAACATGTTCAAACCTGCATTATCACGGGGCGACATTCAATGCATCGGCGCCACAACATTGGATGAATACCGGCAATATATCGAAAAAGACGGTGCACTGGAAAGACGTTTCCAGAAAGTGATTGTTGAACCCACCACTCCGGAAGAAACTATTGATATACTTAACAACATTAAGGACCGTTATGAAAAACATCACCTGGTAAAGTATTCCGACGAGGCCATCAAGGCCTGTGTCAGCCTTACCAACCGTTATATCAGCGACCGCTGTCTCCCCGACAAAGCCATTGATGCCCTGGATGAAGCCGGGGCGCGGGTACATATCACCAATATCCACGTACCAGAGAACATCATTATTATTGAAGCCAATATTGAGGAAGTGAGGCAAAAAAAACGTAAAGCCATTGAAAGCCAGCAATATGAGGTTGCAGCCCAGCTTCGTGACACGGAACGCCAGTTGATGAATGAGCTGGAAATAGCTAAGAATAAATGGCTGGACGAAAGTCAACTCAATCTTGAACTGGTCACGGAAGACAATGTAGCCGAAGTGGTGGCTATGATGACCGGGGTACCGGTTCAGCGCATAGCCCAGAATGAAAGCAGCCGCCTGATCAGCATGGAGGAAGAACTGCGTAAACTGGTCATCGGGCAGGACGAAGCTATTAAAAAAGTGGTTAAAGCCATACGCAGAAACCGGGCAGGGCTGAAAGACCCCAATAAACCCATAGGTTCATTTATTTTCCTTGGCCCTACCGGCGTAGGAAAAACTTACCTGGCCAAAGTGCTTTCCAAATATCTTTTTGATTCTGACGACGCTCTGGTCCGCATTGATATGAGCGAATATATGGAGAAATTTGCTGTCTCCCGGCTTATAGGAGCGCCTCCGGGATATGTAGGTTATGAAGAAGGCGGACAACTTACCGAAAAGATACGCCGGAAACCTTATGCCGTGGTACTTCTTGACGAGATAGAAAAAGCTCACCCCGATGTTTTTCATCTGTTGTTGCAGGTTCTGGACGATGGACAGCTTACCGACAGTTTCGGTCGGAAGGTAGATTTTAAGAATACCATTATCATTATGACTTCCAACATTGGCTCGCGTCAGCTGAAAGATTTCGGCCAGGGTGTGGGGTTTCAGACTGCCGCCAAAGAAAGCAACAAGGCCGGATATGCAAAAAGCATCATCGAAAATGCCCTGAAAAAAGCTTTTGCCCCTGAATTTCTGAACAGGATTGATGATGTGGTGATCTTTGAAGACATCCGGAGGGAAGATATCCACCGTATCATTGACATCGAATTGTCATTTGTGGAATCAAGGATCAAAGCTTTGGGCTATAAACTAAAAGTGCTGACCCGGGCCAAAGACTTCATTATTGACAAAGGCTGGGATCCGAATTTTGGCGCAAGGCCTTTAAAACGCGCTATTCAGAAATATATCGAAGATGGCCTTGCGGAAGAGATCATCAAATCAAAACTGCATGAAGGAGATGTAATCACCGTTGATTATGATCCCAAAAAGGATGAAATAGAGGTCAGGATCACTGAAGGCAAAAAGAACCCGGAAAAAAAATAACAAAACAGCTCTTTGCTATTTGGGGTATCCGACACACTGTGTTAAAATTACTTTTTTATCATCCTTTAATTTAAGATATTCTTTTATTTTTTCTCTGTCTATATAGCCCATGACCACAGTGGCCAGGTTTTGTGATGAACAGTAGAGGTAAACATTCTGGCTGATGTAACCCGCGTCGACGGCGGAATAGAACTCTTTATCCTCTTTGCTCCGCTCCCCCATTCTGGAATAGTCGGCCACATAAATCAAAACCACAGCCGCATCGCCGGCAAAATCCTGTTTACCCATATCCTTGCGGTGGTCACCTGCAAATACCGCCTGCAGTACATTTTTCTTTGCATCATATAAATATATTCCCGATTCGAGGCTGACATAAACCTCGGTTTCCTGCCAGTTGACCGCCGAGGGTGCTGTACGTTTGCCCGATTCAGGCCGGTTTATGCCGAAGGCAGCCCATAACAGGTCGGACAGTTGTTGCTGGGTAAGTTTCTGTTCGCTGAAATTCCGCCTGGTCTGCCGGTCTTTCAATGCCTCCATCAGTGGCTTCCCTCCTTTCATGACTGGCGATGGCAGTATTAAATTTTCAATATCCTGCGAAATGCCAGTCAGTGAAAAAAACATGGTGGTGATAATTACAAAAAAAATTTTCATATGGACTTTTATTATGGTTTAATTAAATTCAAAATTTTATAATTTATATCAAGAACCTGTGGTATCAGCAAAGACGCTCCATCGTTTATGATCACAAAATCAGCTTTTGATGTTTTGATGTGGTCAGGGATCTGATTGTTCATTCTTGCTTTAATCTCATCCCGGTTAAGCCCGTCTCTTTTCATGACGCGCTCGATGCACAACTCTTCAGGGGCAGAAACGTTGATGATTTTATCAAAAATGGTCCATAATGAAGATTCATATATTATGGCCGCCTCCATGATCAAATAAGGGACATCATTCTGTTTATGTACCCACTGATTAAAGCTATGGATTAAAAAAGGATGCACGATATTATTCAGTTCAGCCAGTTTTTCCGGGCCATAAAAGACAAGCCGGGCAAGCTTCCGGAAACTGATGCGGCCATTTTCAAATACTTCATCACCAAAATATCCTTTGACTTTTTCAAGAATTTCCACATCATCATAAGCTTTTTTTGCCTCGTCATCTGCATAAAAAACCGGCACCTGCAATTCCGAAAATATCCCGGAAACCATACTTTTCCCGCTACCTATCCCCCCGGTCAAACCTACTTTTATCATTTCCTGCGGATTAAATACTCTATATTGTCGGGTTCGATACGTTGTATCTTGACGAAATGAGGCACTTTTTTCAGAATTACCTGAGCCACATTGTGTTTGGAATGCAACAGTCCGGCTTCCCTGAATCCTGCCCTGAACGAATCAACAGATAATTTGTTATGATCGGGAATGCTGATCAGAAAATAACATCTGACTTTGTCGGGATATGCAATAACCTGATAGCTGCCAGGAATGGAATCGAATGTTATGGGAATATCCACATATTCTTCAGTATATTGAGCTACAGGAACATACATTTTGACTTCGTTATCAGAATATCTCAGGTTGAACGTATTTTCAGGATTGATCAGTTTTAAATGCAAATAGGTGTTTTCGGACAGATCATTCAGCTCCTTTTTTTCGGTTTCAACATATTTTACTGAATCCACCCGTTTCTTATTCCCGGTAACAAACACAGAATCCGGTTCGATATATATATGCTTATATATATTAAACTGTTTTTTATAATTAATATCCACGTTGGCGATTACAGGCACTTTTTTGGTGTATGCCCGTTCGAGTTTAATTTTGAGCACTGAGGGATAGACTGAAATCAGTTTTTCACCCGGTTTGAGGAAGGAAACCAGTTTGTTGGTAAGTGTCGGAGTTTCAATAAATATTTCGTAGAATTTGCCGTTCTGCCGGGCTGGATATTGGTTCAGATCCATCTGTACAGAATATCTTTTGTTCAGGAGGCGGTTATAAATGATATTATATCCTGCAGACTGAATGCTCGCAATAACCAGAGTATCCGAACTGGGGATCAGGATTTTGTTTTTCTGAATACCTTTATAATTTAAGGAAACAACGACGTTATGGATATAATTATCTGAAAGCCTGACCATAAGCCACATAACGGAAGCAATAGCCAGGCAAATGAAAAAAACTCTCAGATTTTTGTTGAGATGCCTTTTATTTTCATTTTGTTCGTCAAAATATATATCATGACGCTCTGATGTCAAAGCCGGAAATTTTGCTTAGTTTTTAATCGGTTGATTTATTCACCATTACCCGCTACGGATGAAGCTATGGATGCTTTCTCGATTTTCAGTTTGCCTAAACCTTCAGTTTCGATAATCACCGTACTCTCCTGTACTTCAAGTATTTTTCCATGTACACCACCCGCAGTAATGACTTTATCACCTCTTTTGAGGCCTTCTCTGAATCTCTTCAGTTCTTTGTTCTTTTTGGACTGAGGGCGAATAAAGAACAGGTAAAACACTGCCACGATCAGTACCATCATGATAATTGTACTCACAGCACTTCCGCTGCCTTGCTGACCAGTGGTGCCACCGCCCATCATCAATAAAATGTTTATCAAATTCATTTTGTTTATTTTTAATTTATATCTAAATTTACTATTTCAGCTTTTATGGTCAATACTTTTGTATTGGGCTGGGTATTAGCCACCAGCGTAACAGATTTATTCTGTATGCCTCTTCTTCCTTCACTGTTAAATGATATGGATATACCACTTTCTTCACCAGGTTTGATGGGTGTTTTGGGATAATCGGCCACCGTGCATCCACAGGTGGCTTTTGCATCCGAAATGATCAGGTCGGATTTGCCGGAATTTTTAAATTTAAATGTAAAACTGACTTTTTCGCCTTCGCTGATCCTTCCAAAGTCATGTTCTTCTGTATTAAACTGAAAAACAGGAAGCTTGCTTAAATCAACATTTCCTGAGGCCGAATTTGGATTATTTACCAGTTCCGTGCTGATCTTATCAGTATCATTGCCACATGAAAAAAACATGAGTGAGGCAAAAAACACTATATAAACCTTCAGTCGCATGTCACACTTTTTTTTTGCAAAAATACAAAAAAACTCAATGAAAAAGTTTTTATCCGATTAATCCCCTGCCTGTTTTTTTAATTTTTTTCTTATCCATCAGGTCGAAAAGGAGTTTATCGAGCAGTCCGTTAATAAATATTTTACTTTTGGGCGTGCTGTACATTTTAGAGATTTCGATGTATTCGTTGATGGTCACCTTGGTTGGGATGGTTGGGAAATCAATGAATTCCGACAAGGCCATTTTTATTAAAAGTGAATCCACCAGGGCAATACGGTCAATTTCCCAGTTATCAACCTTTTTCTCGATAAGGTCGTCAAATTCCTCGCTATGAACCACTGTTTTTGAAAAAAGATCTGAGATATACCGGAGTTCTTCTTTTTCGTCATTATCCTGCTGGTTTCCGAAAAGCCCCGGCAAGAAAGGATTTTTTTCTCCTGAGTTCTTCAGGTATTTGAGGGTTTTCAAAACCATATAACAGGCAATATCATAATCATCTGCCCAGAAAACATTCATATCCTCGAAATATTGCTGCAAACTTTCATTTTCGGCAAAAAACGTATCCACAATATCTTCCAGCACTTTGAAATCCTTATCTGTACTAAACTGGGCAGCATTCATATAAGAGATAAAAAAAGGAGATTCTTTGATCTGCTGATAGGTTTTACGGATAAGCACCTCCTGCTCGGCCCAGTTTATCTTCAACTCGTCATATTTTCTTATATAATCAGGGCTGTTCTCAATTTTTGAGATCAGGGAATTATCCACAAACCGGGTATTGGGATGAACTTCTTCCTGGGTTGGAAAAAATTTATTTTTTTGTATTTCAATGGTTTCCCTTGCAAAATCAGCTATTTCCAACAAAAATGACAATTGGTAAATATACAGATCGTAAATGCTATAAATATTTTTATGAAGGTTTTTCAGCGCCACATCCACCCGTTTGTCATCTGACTGAAAGAAGGCGTAAAGTGCCTGCATCACCTTTATTCGGAGTACACGTCGGTTAAGCATTATAAGAATTCAAGAATTTTGTGCGAAATTAAAAAAAAAATGTAACGTATACAGGCTTATTTTATTAAAAACGGCAATATTTTATCAACAAGGGTTTTGTCTCAGCCGCCATAAGTCACATCGGCAATGTATCCTGGTACAGCTTTGACTGCAGGCATGCCTGGTTGGCACAGCACAATAATAGTGCAAAGGAAATCCATAAAAAATCATTATGAAAAAATGTCCCGGCATGATACGGAATTTTGCAAAATGTTAGTATATTTGTGTCGGATAAAAAAAGGATTTTATGGAAGAGAAAGAATTTAAAGACAGAAACGACCGGGAGGAGATTTTCTCAAAAGCAGTGAGGGCTGGGAAAAGAACCTATTTTTTTGATGTTAAATCAACACGCAGTGAAGATTATTATCTCACAATTACCGAAAGCAAAAGAAGGTTTAGCAATGAACAGGGGAAGTTTTTTTACGAGAAGCACAAGCTTTTTTTATATCGTGAAGACTTTGAAAAGTTCATCAAGGGATTAAACGATACCATAAATTTTATCAACACCGGCGAGATACCTCCGCCTGATCCCATGGACGAAGTGCTGAACGGTGATGATTTTTCCGAACTGGGTATGAACAACCCGGAAGAAGATACAGATTCCGAAAAATAAATCCCTGTATCTTTTTCGTTTGTTTGCTTATTACAGTCATACTCTTATGACCGATTATCATTTTGTTCACTTTTTAGTGAAAAACTTTATTAATATTTTCGAAGAAAAGAGCGTATTTTTGCGAAAAAAAGATTTTAACATAAGCTTGTTATGGGTAAAGTAATTGCAATTGCCAATCAAAAAGGCGGAGTAGGAAAAACAACTACGGCCATCAACCTGAGCGCCAGTATGGCAGTGCTTGAATACAAGACACTACTTATTGACGCTGATCCTCAGGCAAATGCTACTTCCGGTGTTGGTTTTGATCCGAAAAACATTAAAACAAGTATTTACGAGTGTATTATTGAGGACGTTGAACCGAAAAACATCATCCTGAATACCAGTACGCCGAACCTTGATTTGTTGCCCGCCCACATTGACCTCGTCGGCGCAGAAATTGAACTGATCAACCAGCCGCACCGCGAAAAAATGATGCGCAAAGTCATCAGCAAGATTAAGGATAGCTATGATTTTATCATTATCGACTGCTCCCCTTCGCTCGGACTTATCGTTGTGAACTCTTTAGCAGCGGCTGATTCCGTCATCATTCCCGTACAATGCGAGTATTTTGCACTGGAAGGCCTTGGGAAACTGCTCAATACCATTAAAATAGTTCAGTCGCACATGAATCCCGATTTGGACATAGAAGGTATTCTGCTGACTATGTACGATCAGCGCCTGCGTTTATCCAACCAGGTGGTGGAAGAAGTGAAAACACATTTTCAGCAGATGGTGTTCAACACGATTATACAGCGCAATACCAAACTGGGTGAAGCGCCCAGCTTCGGAGAAACCATCATTATGTATGATGCGGAGAGCAAGGGCGCTGTTAACTATCTAAACCTTGCCAGGGAGATACTCCAGAAAAACGAAATGACCAAAATCAAACAAAGCGATAAAATAATCAATACCGAAAATGACTAATAAAAAGAGAAGTACTGTTATCGGAAGAGGCCTGAGTTCATTGCTCGAAAGCCCTGAAACAGATATTACCACCAAGGGCGATGTTATGGGAAAATATGTGGCCGGTTCGGTGGCTGAAGTCAGCATAGTTCAGATTGAAGCCAATCCTTTCCAGCCCCGCGACAAGTTCGACGAAGATGCGCTGAATGAACTCGCCGAATCCATAAAACTGCATGGACTTATACAGCCGGTGACATTACGTAAATTAGGTTTCGACAAATATCAGCTCATCACGGGGGAACGCCGTTTCAGGGCAGCACAGATCGCCGGCCTGGAACAAATACCTGCCTATATCCGCATTGCCGATGATGAGCAAATGCTGGAATGGGCGCTGATCGAAAATATACACCGCGAAGACCTTAATCCTATTGAAATAGCCTTGTCGTACCAACGCCTCGTTGATGAATGTAACCTTACCCAGGCGGAATTAAGTGACAAAGTTCAGTCAAAGCGTTCGACAGTAACAAATTATCTGAGGTTGCTCAAACTCCCCGACCTGATACAAAAAGCGCTGAAGGATAATAAACTCAGCATGGGTCATGCACGGGCCATTGCAGGTATTGAAGAGCACGACAGGCAACTGCGGATTTTTAACATGATTATTGAAAAGGAACTGTCCGTCCGCGAAGTGGAAAAACTCGCCAAAGAAACTGCGACTGAAAAAACAAAAAAACCAAAATCTGATACCGATGTGCCTTATAAAATCATAGAGATCAAAAAAATACTTACCGACCGTATCCAGGCGCCTATTGACATCAAATACCGTAAGAAAGGCAAAGGAAGCATTGTTATCTCTTTCAAATCTGATGATGAACTGAATAAGATCATCGCAAGATTGAAATAAGACATATCATGCCCCGCCGTTTTCTGAAATATCCGCTGCTTCTGATTCTTCTTTTTTCTTCTTTTTTTTCTAAGGCTCAGTTTACCCCTGCCGACAGTGTTTCAAAGGATACACTCACAATGAGCAAAGTTAACAAAGAGATAAAGGCACGGCAAAAACATCATGACGAGGCGGACACCTCCGGGCTTAAACTTCATTCTCCGAAGAAAGCCGCATGGATGTCGGCTGCATTGCCGGGTTTAGGACAAATCTATAACAAAAAATACTGGAAAGTACCTGTTATTTATGTTGGCTTCGGGGTCATCGGTTACCTGGGGTATAATTATTATACAAAGTTTAATAAATACAAAGATTCCTATTTGTTCAGGGCAGGGCTGGATACCGCAGTTACCGACTTTTTCCCGGAGATATTATCTAAGGACATCCTTTATGAAAACTGGAATTATTACCGGAGAAATTTTGAGCTGACCTGTATCGTCGGCAGCCTGTTCTATATTCTTAACATCATAGATGCGTCGGTGGACGGGCATTTGTATAAATTCGATATTTCGGATGACCTTTCACTGAAAATCGAACCGGATATGAATTCTCTTTCGTATTTCGGAGGCCGGAATGTTACCGGGGGGGTAAAACTTTCGTTGAAGTTTTGAAAATTTAAGTTATCCGAAATTTCTATTGATCTTTTTCTCTAGTCAGATCAAACAATTCCCATGTACGTTTTTTCTGATCAATAAAAGCATTTTTAAAATTAACGTAAGGCTTATCATTTTCACACTGCCTGAATTTTCCAATTAACAGGAATTGATTCAAGGGAGATTTCTGCTTTTTTTCAGGTGTTTCCCGCATGAATACACTGTTGTAGTTATTCACTGAAATATATAAAATTATCACTGTGTCTTCCAGATTTCCTTTACAAACTTCAAGAATCCTGCACTTATATACATCGCCCCACCCTATACTTCCTGTATATTTTGCAGTAAACCTTATGACCAGTTGCGAAGTATCAATTATTTCATCCTCCGCCATTGCTTTTTTTACGGAACCTCCGGTAAAGAATATTGCAAGAAATGTCAGGAGAAAAATTGCAGTTTTATTTTTCATAATGATCGGCTGATTACCAATTATGATGCCTGATCTAATTATTCAATAATAAATTTTCGTGTTACACTTTCTTTGTCAGTGATCACTCTTGTCAAATATATCCCGCTTGTCAGGTTTTCTACATTTACTATTGTTTCGGAAACTGAGGTATAAACTGTCTTAAGTAGTTGCCCTTCGAAATTCAGAATTTCTATTGTTGAATTTTGGGGTGCCCTGATTGAAAGGTACTCTGTGGCTGGATTGGGGAAGACATGAATTATCGGAGAATTGTTTTTCACATCTTCTATACCTGCCGGATCCCAGCCGGCCAGCCAGGCCCATAACCACCAGGCGGCATAAGCTTTTTGATTGGCATTGAGCGGCTCCGAATGCTGAGAAGTGCAATTATACCAGTCAACATCCACTGTGTGGGCATTTTGCCATTCCTGAGCCCAGTTACCAAGATAATCTCCTCCGGCAGAATAGTAATCGCAGTTATCATTGGCATGATCGTAATACGTACTGTCGGGGTCCCAACTCTCAATATCTGCAAAATCGTAAAGTATCTTATTATTGTTGATGCAATAATCTCTAATTAACTGGTTGGCAGCCTTGTTATTAGCTTCATCCCAGTAATCCAGGTGGCCCGTCATATAAATGAATTTTATGCCAAAATATTCGGTTTCCAGTTGGGACATCGGGGTGAAGTATTCACTGTCGAGCGTACCTGCGGTGTATTTCTCTTCCACCTGGCCACACCATGACCATACGATAACGTTGACATCAGCATTGGCGCCTGTGCCCCTGCCCGTGGCTGGATTCACGGTACCGAGATAATCATGGGTATTATCCACCCAATCAGGATAATAGCCGACATCACCATCCATGGCATAATCATGCAGATCCAACGCCCCTCCCGTTCCGTCGTTATTCCAGTCATAAAGATCTGTGGTATGGCCCAGCCCGTTCATAAAGGCAACCAGGCCTGTCATTCCATCGGTCAGCTGACTGCCATGTGAGGTATGGCCATATGCAATATGCAGGTTTTGTTTGGCGGCTGTTATGGCCGGTTCAGGAATATGGTTTATTCGGGTACAGCTATGATCAACAACAATACCTTGCGAAAAAGCCTGAAATGTAACATACATTGTCAGCGAAAAAAAGATCATTGCAGTTTTCATAAATAATTATTTTATATGAATTATACTCCTTGTTTTATTGATTGTAAATATACAATTTTTTTGTGAAAAGGTCAATGATTCCTTTGCCTTATTTGTGTTAATTTCAGGTTTTATTAAATATTACACCCGGTTCGGCGAAGGTTCTACCTTCGTCGAAACAATACTAACAGGCTCTGCCTGTGACAAAGCAATAATTTCTTGTTCGAAAATATGCAATTTAAAAAATTCCGGATTTTGCAAAAAAATGCACGCGTTGCGAACGCGCGCGTACAAGGGATTGTAAATGTGATACGATAAATAAATTTTTTAGTGCGAAGTTACAAACTTCGCACAACGAGGCTGCGCCATATAATATTTGAACACATTATTAAACCGGAACACCCGGTTCGGCGAAGGTTCTACCTTCGTCGAAACAATACTAACAGGCTCTGCCTGTGACAAAGCAATAATTTCTTGTTCGAAAATATGCAATTTAAAAAATTCCGGATTTTGCAAAAATGCACGCGTTGCGAACGCGCGCGTACAAGGATTTTGCAAAAAAATGCACGCGTTGCGAACGCGCGCGTACAAGGGATTGTAAATGTGGATACGATAAATAAATTTTTTAGTGCGAAGTTACAAACTTCGCACAACGAGGAGGCTGCGCCACGCACAACGAGGCTGCGCCATATAATATTTGAACACATTATTAAACCGGAACACCCAGCGAAGCATCGCTGTGTGATATTGACACCCGGCTATGTAAAAAAACAAAGGAATGAATGTGATGATATTATAGCGGATCGTTCTTTGTATAGCATTTCACCTAAGAATGCCCCTCAAGATGCCACAGTTCAACAAAAAATTGAGCAAAACAATTGTCATCAAACTCACGCAGGAAGCCGATACGTTTTTAAATTTTTACAAATTTCGCCTGAAGCAGAACCTTGTCATTTTTATCCAAAGCCAGAATGAAGTAGGTACCGGCTACAAAACCCTCCAGATCAATGGTTTTAAAAGCGGTATTCATTGTAAATTTATTGAGCAGACGATTGGACATATCAAAAATTTTGATAACGAATGTATTTTCGTTCCCCGGAACCTGAACATTAATTTTCTCATTTGCCGGGTTAGGAAAAATATCGAAATATGAAGTATGGCCGGCATCCGGGACCGAAGCGTTATTCTGTTTCATGATATCAACAATCAGGCCTTCAATGACGGTCATCCCATAGGGCATTTCGTCGGGAAGCAGATACCATCCGTTGCTTGAGCCTCCCCAGCCAAAATTGACATGAAAATAGCCGTCGGTGTTATAGCCATCTACTACAACATTATGGCCGGAACTGTTCGATTCATCGACAATTGCCAGATGTGCCGGAAGTGAATCTTTCATATTCTGGATGAGACGGGAATACAGGGCTGTATCGGTGTTCATGAGCAATTCCACGGTATTGCAGCCGAACCTGTGATAAGCATCCAGTGCCTGGCTGACACCGAATGTCCCTGAACCTGCCGAAGTATATACCTGCCTGGCTGCCACCCCGCAGGCAAACGACAATGCTGCTTTATCCTGGTTGGTGAGTGTGATATTATGCTGATAATGTAAATTAAGGGTATCAAGATATTCATTAAGCTGTGCGAAAGACGGGAAACCGTGTAAACTGTAATCATCGTCTATCAAAAAATTACGACCGGCATAATTATGATGATAATCATCGGCGTCATTGAAAAGGGTATTGTTGGTTGATTTATGATAATTGAGAATTTGTGCCATGGCGGTGGCCGGACATCCGACATAACTTCTGGCTGAGGTTACCGGATCGACAGGACACATCTGATTGTACGGAGCATTTTGTGTCCAGTTGGTTTCGAGCCATCCTCCGGTAGAAGTAGACCCTGCGGGAGGCCATTGCTGCGACAAGGCAGTGAGTTTTTCCGGGTTATAAATCAAGGCTTCCCACTGTCTTTTTATGTTTTCTATTGTTTGGGCCTGCTGTTTTTCCTTGTTTTCCAGACGTTTCCCGATATCATATTTCAGGATACTGAGGAAAGTTCCTTCAGCATCCAGATTTTCATCAAAAGAATAGGCAATCACCGGGGGCAGGTCATCATCGGCAGCAATGATCACATAACCCTTTGGGTTGAGCGTTGCCGCATAAAAAAACAGCATGTTTTCACCCCAGACATCCGTTATACCTCTGACCGAAAACTCATTTCCCTGTCCTGAACGGGCTATGAATGCATCAGCAACTTTGGCAGCAATTTCTGAAGTTACCGGTTCTGAATATGCGAACGGATGAGCTATCATTAAGCATTGTAATAATAATAATATTTTTATATTCATATTATTTTATATTATAGATATTATCTGATGGATTAATGTCGGGGATGTTTTCGTTGCCTAAGCGGACTGTTGTAACTTTATCCGGAATATCTCTTGTAATGATAATGTTGTCTTTTCCATCTTTCCAATGGTTTGCCGGAACATCATAACCGATATTGTTTCCACCGGCAGTGATGAATTCGAGGTGGACGGGCAATGGAAGGTTGCCTGAATTCTTTATTTCGACCGAACACCTCCCCTTTTCGCAGTTCACAGAAGAAATAGTCAGGTCAGGAGAACCCTGTTTGAAATACCATGCGTTCCAGAACCAGCTAAGGTTTTGCCCAGACACCGTATTAAAGGTGTTAAAGAAATCCCATGGTGTCGGGTGTTTGTATTTCCAGTCTTCCATGAATGTCTGCAGGCATTTAAGAAAAACCTCTTCGCCTAACTGCATCCTGAGCAACCTCAGTATCTGTTCGGCTTTTCCATAGTTAAGAATAAAATATATATCCCTGGTAAGGTAATTGGTGGGCGTCATCACAGCTGGTTCAAATTCGTTGCCGGCAAACAATGAATAGACGTAAGTAGTATAGGGCGCAACATCTTTTGAAGGTTCTATTTCTTTTTGAAGCTGTTCAGGCAAAAAAACAGCCATACTTTCGTCCATCCATCCGTAGCGGGTTTCATTTGTACCGACATAGAACGGGAAATAGGTATGCGTAATTTCATGTGAATGAGCATATACTGTTTCTCCCCTGTCAATAAAAGTGCCCACATTGGTCATCATGGGGTATTCCATCCCGTCGGAACCGTCAAAAATACTCATGCAGGGAAAAGGGTAAGGAATACCCGGTAGTTTTTCTGATAAGAAACGGATGGTTTTCTGTGCTATCACCATAGCTTCTTTATAATCAGTGTGTTCTGCATTATATGCCGTCTGGATGAATACCTTTTTCCGGCCTGCTCCGGCATCTATGCTGCAGGCCTCCCAGACATAATGATCGCTGAGGGCAAAAGCAAAATCGCTTACCTGATCCGCTTTATACTTCCATGTATTCCATGAAGCTTTTGTCGTCACATTACCTTTAAGGTAATCTCCGGTATGAGCAATAGCAAGAGGTTCTGACGAGTTCATTGCTTTCTGATAAGCGGCCAAACAGGATTCGGTCAGCACTTCCCCGGGGTTTGATAACATTCCCGTCGCCCATACCACATAATTACCGGGAACAGTGATCGCCACGTCGAAAGTGGCAAAATCGTTGTAAAATTCACTGAGTCCGTTATAATCATGTGTATCCCAACCGCCTATATCATCATAAACGGCGATCTGAGGGTACCACTGACCGATAAAGAATGCCGAAGAATCGTATTGTCCCATCCGTATCTGTGTTTTTGAGGGAACGCTGAAGCTCCATACGATGCTGATTTTGGTCCGGGATGCCGGTTTCAATGCATCATTAAGGTTGATGAACATATTGGTTCCGCTTCGGTGGATTTGCCGGTCAGCAGCATCTAATGAAATGACTTTATCATTGTTCATAACACTCCTGATGACCACCCCGTCGGTGAGGTCATCAGCATTTACATCGAGAATTCTGGATGTTCCTTTTTTAAACAGATCCTGATAAAGTCTTACGACAATTTTTTTCAGTGTATCCGGACTGTTGTTATAGTATATAATTTCTTCCTTTCCTTCAACAATACCGGTTTCAGGCCAAAATTGCACTTGTATTTCATAATCGGATTTGTTCTGCCAGTAGTTTTTACCTGGCTTACCATCAGCAGACCTTGTTCCTGAAAGATATGCCTGCCTGACCTCCCTGTTGACAAACAGTTCATCCTGGGCAAACGCAATACCGGTATACACCCAGATCCACATAAGAAGGATTTTTTTCATGCGTATGAATTTGGGTGTAAATTTAATCAAATATGATTGGCTGGCTCTTGATTATAAAGATTTAACAGATTTGCTGAAAAAACTTTTTTTATGAACACGCAATCAGGCTGAATATTTACCTGTATAATGGATTATTATTTTCCTGATACCTGGAAATAAGTGATTGATAATCTTTTTTGGAAAATTTAAACAGATAATAATTGTTTACCTGCTGAGGGTAATAATTTTCATTCTTTAATTTGCGCCAGGCTTCATCATTAAGGGTTTCATCAGATATAAAAATATTTATAACAGCCTTATCAGGAAGATCAGTAACAGGTATTTCATCAAAAGAGGAGACATGATAAATCCATTTCCTTGATAATTCATAATACAGATACAGATCCTGAGGCATTTCGTTTTTCAGATACATATGCGGAGGCTCCTCTTTATAATCGGGGGAATAAACTACATCGTAAAAATCAGTATTGTTTTTAATAAACAAAGCAATTTTATGCTCTTCGTGGCTGATACTGGTTTTATAAAAATCCATTGCAATGCTTTTTATCCAGGTGAAAAAGATAATGAGTATAGCCGTGGCAAATATCAGCCAGACACCTGAACATTTTTTACCAAAATTTTCTATTTTATCCTGAAATTTAATGTAAATCAAACAAAAGAAGGTGAACAAGATAAAAACAAAAACGAGATTATACTTTAATAGTGACCAATTATGTGTAAATGCATGATTCGGAAACGTGATGGTATGCATTACACACGAAAAAACTATGATACTCAGAAAACGGACGATCATGCGGATTTTTTTGTCGGCAATAACCTTAAAAAGGAAAAATATACACACCAAGAACGTAATCACTAAAATTGGCACAAAAAAACATGAAAAATCCTCACAAAAACGGCCCCAAAGTGTACCCAGAAATTCACCATTATCCCCGGAGATACTGGTTCTTTGCAAAAATTTATTTAATAACTGATCCCGGTTAATGGGGCTGGCATAAAACTGTAAAATATACAAAGACACAGCTGCAAATGTACTTAAAATCCACGCCCATGTATTCGATAATAATTTATATATAATCGTTTTATTTGGATATTCCTTAAAAGTATGAATAACTCTAAAAATTATTGCGAAGAACAAAATAAACCAGAAATAATAATCCGTCAATATTCCATAAAATACAAGCAGACACGACAGAATCTCTAATAAAATTTTGATTGTTCTGCGTCTGATGGTGCAGATCAAAAATTCAGCAAGTATAAAAATGACCGATACTAATATGATAGCCTGATCTGTAAAAAACTCATTTCTCATAAATAAGTAATTAAGCGGGAGATAAGCCCACAGGCAGGCCAGTATGATTGGAACGGAAATTTTTAATAAGCGGGATTTTATTTGGATGAAATGCAGGACGCTGTATAACAGCAGGCTCAAAAATAATACAGACAGGTAAAACTCAAAGATTAAAAAGTATTTGATCGTATAAACTGAGGCTTCCCTCACTCCTCTGATTTTCTCAATTACATACAAGGGTACTAAATACCCGGGAGGATAAGATATATAAATATTGTTATCTATTTCTTTTTTACCGATTTCAACAGAGGGATAAAGATTATTTAAGAGGAATTTGTTTTTTATTGCTCCATCCTTCAACCAATTATTGAGGAAACAAAGCGAAATATGCGTATTAAATTCACACCAGCCGAAATCAGTTTTCTGCGTGTCAACCAATTGGTCTTTATGCATTGGAACAATGGCCACCACGCCAATAACAAAAAATGGCTCACGTAAAATTTATGGGGAGAAGTATTATTTTTGGCGGCAAAAACAATTAATGGACTTATCCCTATTATGCTATTTTTTACCAGAAAAGTTATTAGACCATTTTGCAATAATTGAAGTGGAAG
>Ga0209717_1000322_pt1 | contig 60393 bp, 47 predicted proteins | sample AD_UKC048_MetaG_FD_184418 | JGI IMG/M metagenome (GOLD analysis project Ga0209717, IMG submission 184418) | Active sludge microbial communities of municipal wastewater-treating anaerobic digesters from USA - AD_UKC048_MetaG (SPAdes) (version 2) | ecosystem: Engineered > Bioreactor > Anaerobic >...
GGTCGCTCCGAAGCTCGCGGCGAACGCCGGCCCGGTCTCGCCCGACATCGAAGCCGTCTCGAACCCATCCGGTGGCCGCACGGACGAAGTGCCCGTGGCTGGCGACAGCCTCGCCAGCGCACGCCCCGGCGATCGCACAGGCGCCGGTCAGGCCGAACGCACCGGCCGCGAGCCGCCGGCCGTCGCGCTGGAAGCGGCCGCGCAGGCCGCCGAGGAATCGAAGGCGTCTTCGGCGTCGGCCGAACGCGAGTCGGCCGCCGTTCTCGCAGCGCCCGGCTTCTCGCTGCCGGCCGGTTTCGAGCCGGCGCAAGCGGCCGCGGCGCTGCGTACCGAGGCTGCGAGCCCGACCGTGGCTGAAGCCCCTGCTGCCGTGGCGGTTCCCGTGCCGCTCGATTCGCCCGACTTCGCCCAGGCCTTCGGCGTGCAGGTCAGCGTGCTCGCGCGCGATGGCGTGCATGAGGCGAGCTTGCACCTGAACCCGGCCGAGATGGGCCCGGTGTCGGTGCAGATCGCCATGGACGGCGAGCGTGCCCACATCGATTTCGGCGCGCAGGCGGCTGCCACGCGCGCTGCCATCGAGGCGAGCCTGCCCGAGCTGGCTGCCGCGCTGCGCGACGCCGGGCTCACGCTCAGCGGCGGTGGCGTGTCGCAGCACACGCCGGGCCGCGGCGACGCCGGTCGCGACGGCCCGCCCGATGGCGCGGCGAGCACGACGCGCGAGCGGGAGGCGTCCGCCACCGGTACGAGTTCACGGCCGGCGTGGCGGGGCCGGGTCACGGCCGGCGGGGTCGATCTCTACGCCTGATCCACGCCAGCCGCCCCGGCCGCGGACTGGCGGTCAATCCGCCCCCTTTTCGCCGCATCGGCGCAGGGGGCGGTTTTCATAATCCATTGCAATGCCCGGCCATGGTGCCGTGCCTGCCCACGAAGGAGAGCCGATGTCTGCCGCTGCCGCTCCAGGCGCCGAAGTCGCTGCCGCTGCGCCGCCCGCCAAGGGCAAGAAGAAGCTGATCATCATCATCGCGGCGGTGCTGCTGCTGGCCGTTGCCGGCGGCGGCGGCGCGGTCTTCTACATGAAGAAGAAGGCCGCCGAGGCCGCTGCGGCGGCCGAGGCCGAGGGCGATAGCGAAGACGCGGGCGCCCACGGCAAGAAGAAGGACGCGAAGCACGACGTCTCGCACGTGCCGACCTTCCTGCCGCTGGAACCCTTCATCGTCAACCTGGCCGACAAGGAAACCGATCGCTACGCGCAGATCGGCATCACGCTGGAGATCGAGGACGCCAAGATCTCCGAGCAGCTCAAGGCCTACATGCCTGCCATCCGCAACGGCATCCTGATGGTGCTGGCGCACAAGACCTCGGCCGAGCTGCTCGAGCGCAAGGGCAAGGAGGCCCTGGCCGCCGAGATCATGCGCGAGACGGTGCGCCCGCTGGGCATCGAGATCGAGGCGCCCGAGGCCGAGCCGGAAGCCGCCGCTGCGGACGACGCAGCCGCAGACGACGCCGATGCGCCCAAGCCGAAGAAGAAAAAGAAGAAGGCCGCCAAGCCGGCCGTCGAGAACCCCGTGAAGCACGTGCACTTCTCGAACTTCATCATCCAATGAGCCAGCAGATCCTTTCGCAGGACGAAGTCGACGCGCTGCTGCAGGGCATCACTGGCGAGAGCCAGAAGCTCGAGCAGGAAGAGGCGCCGAGCGGGGGCATCCGCTCCTACGACCTGTCGAGCCAGGAACGCATCGTTCGTGGGCGCATGCCCACGATGGAAATCATCAACGAGCGCTTCGCGCGCAACATCCGCATCGGGCTGTTCAACTTCATCCGCAAGAGCCCGGAAATCGCCATCGGCGGCATCAAGGTGCAGAAGTACAGCGCCTTCCTGCGCGAGATCGTGGTGCCGACGAACTTCAACATCGTCAGCGTCAAGCCGCTGCGCGGCAGCGGGCTGATCGTGTGCGACCCGACGCTGGTGTTCGCCGTCATCGACGCGCTGTTCGGCGGCGCCGGCAAGTTCCACACCCGCATCGAGGGCCGCGACTTCTCGCCCACCGAGCAGCGCATCATCACCCGCCTCGTCGAGGTGGTGATCGCCGAGTACAAGAAGGCCTGGCAGGGCATCTATCCGCTCGAGCTGGACTACCAGCGCTCGGAGATGCAGCCGCAGTTTGCCAACATCGCCACGCCCAGCGAGATCGTCGTGGCCACCTCGTTCACGCTGGAGATCGGCGACACCAGCGGCACCATCCACTTCTGCATCCCGTACTCGACGCTGGAGCCGATCCGCGACGTCCTGTACTCGACCATGCAGGGCGACTCCAACGAACCCGACCGCCGCTGGGTGAACCTGCTGAAGAACCAGATCCAGGCCGCCGAGGTGGAGCTGGTCGCCGAGCTCGCGACGGCCGACGCCACCGTGGAGCAGTTGCTCGCGTTCAAGCCGGGCGACTTCATCGAGCTCGACCTGAACAAGTCCATCGAAGCCAAGGTGGTGGGCGTGCCGGTGTTCTCGTGCCAGTACGGCACCAGCGCCGGCAAGTACGCATTGAAGATCGATCGCACGTTGACCGGGTCGAACATGTCCTGGTTGGGAGACCACAATGTCAGCTGAAAACCCCGCCGAAGAACAGGACGCGATGGCCGCCGAGTGGGCCGCCGCGCTCGCGGAGGCCAAGCCCAACGAGACCGCCTCCGAGGTGCAGCCCGAGCAGGTGGCGCCGGCCTCGTTCACCAACTTCTCGCCGACCACGGCGACGAACGCGGGCAACGACATCAACATGATCCTGGACATCCCGGTGCAGCTCACCGTGGAGCTGGGCCGCACGCGCATCCCGATCAAGCACATCCTGCAGCTCGCGCAGGGCTCGGTGGTCGAGCTCGACGCGATGGCCGGCGAGCCGATGGACGTGCTCGTCAACGGCTACCTGATCGCGCAGGGCGAGGTGGTGGTGGTGAACGACAAGTTCGGCATCCGCCTGACCGACATCGTCACGCCCAGCGAGCGCATGCGCCGCCTCAGCAAGGGTTGAGATGGGACAGGGCGGATTGACCTCGCTGCTGTGGTTCATCGCGATCCTCGCGCTGATCCCGGCTGCGCTGTGGCTGCTCAAGCGCACCCCCGCGGGTGCGATGCTTGGCGGTGCGGGCGGCGCGAACCTGATGAAGAGCGTGGCAGCGCTGCCGCTGTCGGCCAGCCAGCGCATCGTCACCATCGAGGTGGGGCAGGGCGAGTCGCGCCGCTGGCTGGTGCTGGGCGTCACGCCGTCGAGCATCACCACGCTGCACACGATGGAACCCGTCGAGGGCGCCGTGCCCGCTGCACCGGCAGGCCCGGCCTTCGCCGGCCTGCTGGCGAAACTGCAGCGTCCCCAGGGTGATGCCGATGCGCGCTAAGGCCTGGTCGCTCCTGGCCTTGACGGCACTATCGGCCGTTCCTGCAGCGGCTTTAGCGCAGGGTGCCGGCCCGGGCCTGCCGCTGGTCATCGGCCAGGGCGCCGGCGGCACCAGCTACTCGGTGCCGGTGCAGACGCTGCTGTTCTTCACGGCCCTGAGCTTCCTGCCCGCGGTGCTGCTGATGATGACCGGCTTCACGCGCATCGTCATCGTGCTGAGCCTGCTGCGCCAGGCCATGGGCACGCAGGCCGCACCGCCCAATCAGGTGGTGGTGGGTCTGAGCCTGTTCCTGACCTTCTTCGTGATGGGGCCGACGATCGACCGCGTCTACGCCGACGCCTACCAGCCCTACGCGGAGAACAAGATCGCCTTCGACGAGGCGCTCAGGCGCGGCGAGGTGCCGATGCGCGAGTTCATGCTCAAGCAGACGCGCCAGTCCGACGTGATGCTGTTCGCCCGCCTGGCCAAGCTCGACCCGGCGGTGAAGACGGCCGAGGTGCCCTTCAAGGTGCTGGTGCCGGCCTTCGTGACCAGCGAACTCAAGAGCGCGTTCCAGATCGGCTTCCTGATCTTCATCCCGTTCCTGATCATCGACATGGTGGTGGCCAGCGTGCTGATGAGCCTGGGCATGATGATGCTCAGCCCGGTGCTGGTGGCGCTGCCCTTCAAGCTGATGCTTTTCGTGCTGGCCGACGGCTGGAACCTGCTGCTGGGTTCGCTGGCGGCGAGTTTTGCCACTTAGGAAACCCATGAATCCGCAACAGGTGTTCACCTACGGCCAGGAAGGCCTGTACACGCTGCTGATGGTGGCCGCGCCGATGCTGCTCACCGTGCTGGCCGTCGGCCTGCTGGTCAGCATCTTCCAGGCTGCCACGCAGATCAACGAGGCCACGCTGACCTTCGTGCCGAAGATCCTCGCCGCGGTGGCGGTGCTCGCCGTGGCCGGGCCGTGGATGCTGACCACGCTGGTGGAGTACCTGCAGCGCACGCTGCAGGCGATCCCCACCGTGGTCGGTTGATCACCTGCCGATCTGCCGGCCTGAATCGTGCTGACCTTCAACGAGGCGCAGATCCTCGCCTGGGTCACGCCGATCCTGTGGGCTTTCCTGCGCGTGCTGGCGCTGTTCGGCACGCTGCCGGTGATCGGCCAGCGCGCCGTGCCGATGCGTGTGCGCGTGGCACTGGCCTTCCTGATCGCGTTGTGCGCGCAGGCCACGCTGCCGCCGGTCGCACCGATCCCGCTGGACTCGGCGCTCACCTTCCTCGTCGTGCTGCAGCAGATCGTCATCGGCGTCTCGATCGGCTTCGCGGTGCGCGTCGTCTTTGCGTCGGTGGAATTCGCCGGCGAGCTGGTCGGGCTGCAGATGGGCCTGAACTTCGCCGGCTTCTTCGACCCCGCCACCGGCGGCCAGACCACCGCGGTGAGCCGCTTCTTCGGCGTCACGGTGAGCTGGCTGTTCATCGTCACCGGCGGCCACCTGCTGGTGATCGCAGGCGTGATGCAGAGCTTCCAGTCGTTCCCGGTCGGGCCCGAGCCCTTCGCCTTCGTCAAGGCCGCCCAGCCGCACCGCTGGGGCGCCGAAGTGTTCGCCATCGGGCTGTGGATCGCGCTGCCGATGGTGGCGATGCTGCTGTTCGTCAACCTGGTGATGGGCATCGCCGCGCGCGTCGCGCAGCAGCTCAACCTGTTCGCCATCGGCTTCCCGATCACGCTGAGCGTGGGGCTGGTGGGCGTGCTGCTGACGTTGCCGATGATGCAGGCGCCGTTCACGATGGCGCTGGAGCGCATGCTCCAGCACTTCCAGTAGCCGCGCGGTTCAGGCAGAGGCGAGGAAGGCGTCGTAGCGCCGCATGAAATCGGCCGGCAGCTCGAAGTAGGGCAGCGCGCCGGCCTCGAACACGTCGAAGCGCCAGTTCGGCCGCGCGGTGTAGGCAGCCTTGCCGCGGTAGTCGACGAAGTCGCCGCGCGTGCCGTGCGACATCCACACCGGCATGGCCAGCGCGTCATACAGCGCGTTGACGTCGCCGGAGAAAAGCCCGCCGCCGAGGAAGTGCAGTGGCGCGTGGTGCGCTCCGGGCTGGCGCGTGATCAAGGTGTCGTAGCGCCAGAGGTCCTCGTCGATCGCCTTCGACCCCCAGGTCTTCTCGAGGAAGAAGCGGATCACGCCGGGCCGCGTCAGCGCGCGGAACAGGCTGGCGCCCCACAGCGGCACCGACAGCACCGCATGCAGGCCCGGCAGCTTGCGCGTGCTGCCCGGCGGGCCGAGCCGCCGCGTCGTGCCGCTGAAGCCGGTCGGGCTGACCAGCGCGACGCTGCGAAACGACGCGGGTGATTCGACCGCGGCGCGCGCGAGGAACTCGCAGCCCAGCGACACCGCCAGCGTGTCGATCGGCACTGGCCCGTGCAGGCGTCGCAGCTCCTGCACGACGGCCAGCACCGCGTCGGTCATCAGGCGCGGGCTGTAGGGCCGGTCGCCTTGTTCGGACAGGCCGAAGCCGGGCAGGTCGAAGGCGATCACCGGGCGATGCTGGCGGTAGTGCTCGTACAGCGGGCGCACCTCGCGCGCCGAGCCGGCGGCGTTGACGCTGTGCACCAGCAGCAGCGGCAGGGTGGTGGCGGCCTGGCTGGGCGCGCTGCGGTAGACGCGCAGGCGGCCTGCGGCGCTGTCGAGGTCGAAGGCCTCGCCGGGCAGGGCGGGCGGGACGGCGGGAGTGGTGGTGTTCATGGGCGGTCGGCGGGCCACTATAGCCGCCCACCGCCGGCGATCAGTCGCCGCGCCAGGGCGCGGCTGCGTACGCGCGGTGCAGGCCCTCGGGCAGCGGCACCTTGGGCAGCCAGCCCAACGCAGAGATGCGCGAGGAGTCGAGCAGCTTGCGCGGCATGCCGTCGGGCTTGCTGGTGTCGAACACCAGGCGGCCTGGGTAGCCCACCGTGGCGCACACCGCTTCGGCGAGTTGGCGTATCGACAGGTCGTCGCCGCAGCCGATGTTCAGCGGTGCGCCGTCGTAGCCGGTCTCGGCCAGCATCACGCAGGCTTCCGCCAGGTCGTCCACGTAGAGGAACTCGCGGCGCGGCGTGCCGCTGCCCCAGACGACCAGCTCCGCATCCCCGCGCCGCTTCGCCTCGTGGGCTCGCCGCAGCAGCGCCGGCAGCACGTGGCTCTGGCCGGGGGTGTAGTTGTCGTTCGGGCCGTACAGGCTGGCCGGCATCACGCTGATGTAGTTGCGGCCGTGCTGGCGCTGGTGGCTCTCGCACAGCTTGAGGCCGGCGATCTTGGCGATCGCGTAGGGTTCGTTGGTCGGCTCCAGCGGCCCGGTGAGCAACGCGCTCTCCGGCATCGGCTGAACGCAGTCGCGCGGGTAGATGCAGTTCGAGGCCAGGAACAGCAGGTGCTGGATGCCCGCCAGGTGCGCGCCCTGGATCAGGTTGGCTGCGATCTGCAGGTTCTCGTAGAGGAAATCGGCACGCAGCTCGTTGTTGGCCTGGATGCCGCCCACGCGCGCCGCGGCGATGAACACGCAGCGCGGCCGCTGCTCGGCCAGGAAGGCGTGCACGGCGTGCTGGTCGAGCAGGTCGAGCTCGTCGCGCGTTCGCGTGATCAGCCGACCGTAGCCTCGCGAGCGCAGGCAGCGCAGCAGCGCCGAGCCGACCATGCCGCGGTGGCCGGCGACGAAGACGGAGTCGTTCTGGTCGATCATGGCGCGAGGCATGCTCAGGCTGCCTGCGCCAGCGGCGCCGACGGCGTGCGCGACAGTGTCGCTTCCAGCAGCGGCGGCAGCAAGCGGCTCATCGGCAGGGCGGCCTTGAACCTGTCGTGCATGCTGTCGGCGATCTCGCGCCGGTTGGGCAATTCGAGCGCGCCCAGCGCCCAGGGGATCAGGTCGTTCGAAGGGGCGCTCAGCACGAAGGGGTCCAGCGGGCTCGGCAGCTCGTAGGCCTCGTGCAGCAGAAAGCTGCGGTTCTGCAGGTGGAAGTGCATGCGCGAGACCGAGGGAATGCAGTTGCGCGGGGACAGGCGCAGCGACAGGCAGACCTTGGCGCGCGACAGGTGGTCCTGCCGAAGGTATTCGGGCGTGGTCTGGTCGTTCACCACCACGACGTGCCGGCGCGCGAGTTCCGACAGGATCCGCCGGCGGTGCTCGGTCATCGAGCCGGAGAAGTAGAAGTCGATGTCGCGTTCCGGTTCGGGCCGCTGGCGCACGCAGGCCAGCTCGTTCACGTGGCCGTGCGGAAGGAAGCGCACCGGCAGGTCCGGGAACAACTGCTCGTAGGCCGGCAGCATGCTTTCGGCCAGCACCCAGATCTCTTCGGCCATCCGCGCGGCGATCTTGAAGGCGTCGAAGCGCAGCCTCCAGTAGTCGGTGTTGCCGTAGTGCCAGTGCTGGCTTTCGATGCCGCCGTTGAAGACGCCGCCGACGATGGGCTCGGTGGCGATCAGGAGGTAGCGTGCGCCGAGGCGACGCCCTTCGAGGAGATCGCGCAGCGCCTTCTCGTCGACGAAATGTTCGATCAGGATGTTCACTGCACGCGGCTCGATGCCGGTGTTGATGTCCGCACGATGGCCGCATTCCTGCAGCGCGCGCTGCAGCCAGGTCACCGTGTCGGTGATGCTGTTGGAATTGCCGTGGTTGCCGCTGCAGATCGAGAACCTCATGGGCGGACTCTCCTCGTGGGTGGGTCTGTGTGCGCAGCGGCCGCTCAGTGGCCCTGCAGCATGCGGTTGAACGCGTCGTGCGATGCCGGCACCGCGTACCGGCGGCGGCAGTGCTCGAGATTGCGCAAGGCCATCTCGCGAAGCTGGTCGGGCCGGGCGCATTCGGCGATCCGGTCGTGGATCTGCTGCGCGAAGCCGGGCGAAGGTGCCAGGTACGGCTCGTAGCGATCGCTGACCCAGCCTTCGGGCTCGTCGCGATAGACCATGTCGCGCACACCGCGGACCATCAGAACGCTGTCTTCGATGCCGCTGGTGTACTCCTCATAGCCGAGCGCGTCGGAGACGATGGGCACGCAGCCGTGGGCCATGGCGCGCAGCAGGCTGTGCGAGTGCAGGCCGGCGGCCGGCAGCGCGAACAGCTGGTGGCCGAGGAAGAGCTGGTCCAGCGTGGCGTCGTCCACCCGCGAGTTGATCCAGTTCACGCCGATGAAGTGCGACGACGGGAAGCGCGCCATCAGGTCGGCGGGCACCGCGGACAGCACGGTGAGTTCGGCATCGGGCAGATGCCGGCGCAACTGGGCGAAGGCCTCCAGCAGGTGGTGGCCTCCGCGCAGGTAGAAGGAGCCCGGGTTGCCGTGCAGCGAATTGGTGAACAGGATGCGCAGGCGGCCGCCGGGCTCGAACTTCGGCAGCAGCTCGGCGACGTCCCGCAGGCCCATGCCCAGCGGCACGTGATGGCATTTGGCAGCGATGTCGGCGCTGTCGAACACGCGCGTCAGGATCTGCAGGCTGCTGCGCATGTGGCTGAAGATGCGCTTGCAGTCGCTCGAGGCCAGCCGGTCGCGCACCTGCCGGAACCAGCCCTGCGAGCGCAGCTCGATGCCGCGCGTCTGGCCCGTGAACATGAACGGCATGAACAGGCTGGGGAAGCTCTCGAAGTGGAAGATCCACGGCGTCGAGGCCGCGTGCAATGGTGTGGTGTGCAGGAACAGCGCGTCGCAGGCGGACGACTGGCTCTCGATGGCCACCTGGTCGGGCAGGCTGAGCCAGTCGAGGAAGCTCATCAGCAGCTCGTCGGGCACCTGGTGCGCCTGGCGGGTCATGCGCGCGAGCACCCGGGTCTGCGTCTCGCGCGGTACCGTGGCGGCCACCGGCGTGATCGCCAGCGGCTCGACGGCGCCATTGCCTTCGAGGAAGGACAGCACCAGCGGGTGGGCGCCGTTCAGCGGCTGGTAGTGGTGCAGCCGCCAGGGCAGGCCGAGGCGGATCGGCCTGTCCGTCATGCGCTCGCCTCCGATCGCGCCGGGAAGCAGGGGTCGATGCGCCCATCGCTCACCACCATCGGCCGCACTTGTGCTGCTGGGTGCAGGCCGCGCGAGGCCCGGGCCGGCTTCACTGCGCGCAGCTCGACGACCATCTCGCGCACCCGGTTGCGCTGCGTCGCCAGCTCGTCTGCCGCGGCCATCGAGTCGGCCACCAGCGTGACCGACTCGATCGCCCAGTCGCCGCGGTAGGCCGTGCCCTCGGGCTGCACCGGCTGCGCGAAGTGCGCGAACGAGCCTTCGGTCCAGACGCGCTGCTGCGCCGGGTCCTGCCAGGCATCGTCGCGTGCTCCGTGGGCGACGCGCACGAAGAGCTTCGCATCCGGCCGGGCCACGCGATGCAGTTCCTCAAAGAGCGCCTGTGCATCGCGCACGCCTTCGAGCACATGGCTGAGGTGGATGCCGTCCAGCGAGCTGTCGGCCAGCGCCAGTTTCTGGGCGCGGCAGGCCTGCAGGTCGAGGGCGATGTCGAAGCGGCCGGCGCCGCTGCCGGCGTTGATCCAGCCCGGGATGTACTCGCGCCCGCCGTCGACGTGCAGCACCTTCGCGCGCTGCTCGAACGCGGCGACACGCTCGCTCTTCTTCACCCACGAGTCCTTCTTCGACACGCTCCAGTTGGAGAAGGTGGCGCTGGTGTGCTCGCGGTAGTGGCGCTCCTCGGCGGACAGCGCCGCCTCGTCCACGTACCAGGGCGTGTGTTCGGTCAGGTAGGGCGCGCCCAGGCGCAGGTTGCAGGCCTCGTTGGAGAACTCGCCGCGCGCCGGGTAGAGCGCGAAGGTGGTGTCGATCGGCGCGGCGAAGACGCCGGGCGCCACCGGGTGTTCCCAGAACTGCGATTCCCACTTGCGCACCGTGTCGGCTTCGGCGTAGCTGTCGGGCAGGTTGTCGATGCGCAGGCCGGGGCCGACCTTCTTTGCGTCGGGGTGGCGCTGCAGCACCTCGAGCAGCCGGCCGATCAGGTCGCTCGGGCAGGCGGCGTCGGGCACCACGTCGGAGTCGGTCAGCACGTAGGGCGTGTCGAGCACCTGGTGCACACCCTGCTGCCACAGCACGTAGGGGCCGTGGTTCTGCTCCAGGCGCATCAACCTGGCGCCTTCGGGCAGTTGCTCGTACCAGGCCAGCAGCGGCGGGTAGTCGGAGGCGTTGTCCATGATGACCACCCGCCGCGTGCCGGCGGCCAGCAGCCAGCCGACCAGGCGGCGCAGGGCGTCGAGGCGGTTGCGGTTGACGATGAAGACGGGGATGTCGCGCCAGTCGAGGCCTTCGGCCTTCGCGGCCTCGACCGACGCCGGTGCCGGTGCGCACACTGCAGCGCCCGCCAGCTTCGATTCGGTCTCGCTGCCGGGGCGGCGCTGCGCCAGCCGGGCAACGTGCACCGCGGGGTTCTCCTGCAGCGGCAGCAGCCGGCCGCTGCTCAGGGCGGCTTGCGCGGCGGCCAGCGCGGCCTCGCGGCGTGGCACCGGCCCGGCCTGGTCCAGCGTCACGCGCGGGTGCCACCCGGCCTCGATGCCGGCATTGATCAGCCGCCAGCCGAGTTCGAAGGGCGCGCCGGCGGCGGCGAAGTCGGCATGTTCATCGAGCCCGCCCAGGCGCAGCGCGTCCACTCGGCGCATCGACAGGCAGGCGGCAAGTCGCGGGTCGGGGTCGTGGCCGGCCAGGCGGTGCTGCAGCAGCAGCGGGCGGCTCAGCGCGCCCTGGCCGTCGTCGAAGCTCGCCACGATGCTCTCGCCGAAGTGCTCCGGCAGCACCAGCGTGCCGTCGCACAAGGTGATCACTTCACCGCGGGTGCGCAGCAGGGCGGCGTTGGCCTCGGCATGCGTCGGTGCGGCCAGCCATTCGATCTGGCCGTCGGTCAGCGTCTGCCGCGCCAGGGTGTCGCGTGCGGCAGCGATGTCGGGGCCGAACAGCAGCACCGACAGGCGCGGCGAGGCGCTCGCGGTGGCGGCTGGCGTGGGGCTCGTGGCAGGCATGGGCAGGCTTTCGCGGGACAGGGCTCGGCGCAGTCTAGGGAGAAGCCCTCCGGAGCAATCGCGGCGTCAGCCGGGCAATTGCGGCGCATTTGCCCGCCGGCTGTCGGCCCGCCTCGGTTCGTGACCGGCCGCACGAACCGGGCGCCTGCAGATACGTCTTGTAGGAAATTGCCTGACACGCTTCGTGGATGAATCTGGACTCAAGCCACAGAGATGGGCTGATGTTCCAGTCCAGTTGCCTTGCTCAGAATTCCTTCCATGCCGTCACCGACCGACGGCCGCTGAACCCGAGTGACAACCAACACCTCATACGAACCCGGAGCACCGCAATGAACGCCGACCAGATCCTCACCGAAATCCGCGAAGCCAACCTGTCGTACCTGATGCTGGCGCAGAGCCTGATCCGCTCGGACCGCGAGCAGGCGTTGTACCGCCTGGGCATCAGCGAAGACACGGCCGCCATGATCTCGCTGCTGACCCCCGCGCAGATGATGAAGATCGCCGCCGGCAACACGCTGCTGTGCAAGTTCCGCATGGACGACGAACTGGTCTGGGGCCTGCTCACCAGCCACGGCAAGTCGGCCTCCAACGACACCACGACCCGCCTGCACGCGTCCATCCTGATGGCCGGCCGTCACCAGGAAGCTGCCTGATCATGGCCCGCACCAAGAGCATCCTCACCGAAGCCCGCCAGATCGAGCGTGCCGTCACGCTGATCAACCTGGGCGCGCGCCTGCAGGTGCTGGAGTCGGAGACCGATCTGTCCTACGAGCGCCTGCTGCGCCTGTACAAGGAAGTCTCCGGCAAGTCGCCGAGCAAGGGCCAGCTGCCCTTCTCGACCGACTGGTTCATGACCTGGCAGCCGAACATCCACGCCAGCCTGTTCCTGAACATCCACGAGTACCTGAACAAGGTCGCCGAGATGGACGAGATCGACACCGTCATCAAGGCCTACCAGCTCTACCAGGAGCAGACCACGGCGCAGGGCCTGGAGGCGCTGCTGTCGGTGACGCGGGCCTGGCGACTCGTCAAGTTCATCGACAACGGCATGCTCAGCATGACGAAATGCTCGAAATGCGGGGGGCACTTCGTGACCCATCCGCACGAGATTGCGAAACACTACGTCTGTGGCCTGTGCAACCCGCCGGCCCGCGCTGGCAAGGGCCATGCGGCAGGCTCCATCCGGATGGACGCCGCCCGCGCCGCCAACGCGACAGCGCACTGAAGTTTTCCGGTGGCCCGCCGACAACAGGGCATGTGAAACGGTTTCTTGCTTGTCTCCTCCTGGCACGTCCCTAGTGCCTTCGAAGCGGGTCCCTCGGGACCCGCTCTTTTCTTGGTGGCCCGGGATTGCACCGGCTTCGCCGCCCTGATGCGCAGACCGGCCCCGGCCCCGAGGCGCCAGACTCAAGCCAGACCGCCCACTGCCGATAAGGAGTGCAAACCTCCTGCCACAGGGTGGCCATCAGGTACCGCAGAACCCCACCATGTTCGTACTCATCGGATACGCCGTCGCACTCGGCTGCATCTTCGGCGCCTACATCATCCACGGCGGCAACATGAGCGTGATCATTCACGCCCTGCCGACCGAGCTGATGGCCATTCTGGGCGGAGCGCTGGGCGCCTTCGTGGTGAACAACCAGCCCAAGGTGCTCAAGGCGACGCTGGGCGCGCTGCCCAGCCTGCTCAAGGGCTCCAAGTATTCGAAGGCGCGCTACATGGAGCTGATGGCGCTGCTCTACGACATCCTGCAGAAGGCGCGCAAGGAAGGCCTGATGTCCATCGAGAAGGACGTCGAGGAGCCGCACAGCTCGGCGCTGTTCCAGAAGTACACCACGGTCGGCAACGACCACCACGTGGTCGAGTTCATCACCGACTACCTGCGCATGATGGTTTCGGGCAACCTGAACGCGCACGAGATCGAGAGCCTGATGGACAGCGAGATCGAGACCCACCACCACGAGGCGCATGCGCCGGTGGCGGCGATCGCCCGGCTGGCAGGCGCGCTGCCGGCCTTCGGCATCGTCGCGGCGGTGCTCGGCGTGGTCAACACCATGGGATCGGTCGGCCAGCCGCCGGCGGTGCTCGGCGGCATGATCGGCTCGGCGCTGGTCGGCACCTTCCTGGGCATCTTGATGGCCTACGGCGTGGTCGAGCCGCTGGGCGGCCTGCTCGAGCAGAAGATCGACGAGAACGGCAAGGAACTGCAGTGCATCAAGACCACGCTGCTGGCCAGCATGCAGGGCTACGCCCCGCAGGTGGCGGTGGAGTTCGGCCGCAAGGTGCTGTACTCCGGTGACCGCCCGACCTTCGCCGAGCTCGAAGGCCACGTGAAGGGAAAGAAGTAAATGGAGCCCCTCGCCCGACGAGTACGTCGGCCGATCCCCCAAGGGGATGCGGGCCGGCTTGGGAGCGGCCCGGCGCTCGGCCCGCAGGTAGTCGGAGCACAACATGGCCGGTGACAGCAAAAAGCTCCAGCCGATCATCGTCAAGAAGATCAAGAAGGGTGGCCATGGCCACCATGGCGGCGCGTGGAAGATCGCCTATGCCGACTTCGTGACGGCGATGATGGCCTTCTTCCTGCTCATGTGGCTGCTCGGCTCCACCACCGAGGGCGACAAGAAGGGCATCGCCGACTACTTCAATTCGCCCTTGAAGATCTCGATGATGGGTGGCAGCGGCTCGGGCGACTCGTCTTCGATCATCAAGGGCGGCGGTTCCGACCTGTCGCGCAGTGGCGGCCAAGTGAAGAACGGCGAGGTCGAGGCGAAGAAGCGCAGCATCAACCTGCAGGCCCTGAAGGCCGAGCAGAAGCGCGCCGAGCTGGCCAAGTTGCAGGCCATCAAGGAGAAGGTCGAGGACGTGCTCGCCTCCAACCCCAAGCTGGCGGCGATGAAGTCGCAGATCCAGCTGGACATGACGGCCGACGGCCTGCGCATCCAGATCGTCGACGAACAGAACCGCGCGATGTTCGACAGCGGCAGCGCCTACGTCAAACCGTACATGCGCGACCTGCTGCGCGAGATCGGCCTGGTGCTGGCCGAGGTGCCCAACCGCCTCACGCTCGAAGGCCACACCGACGCGCAGGCTTTCGCCGGCGGCGACCGCGGCTACAGCAACTGGGAGCTCTCCAGCGACCGCGCGAACTCCTCGCGGCGCGAGCTGGTGGCCGGCGGCCTGCCCGACGAGCACGTGCTGCGCGTGCAGGGGCTGGCCTCCAGCCAGCTGTTCGAACCCGCCGACCCGGCCAGCCCGGCCAACCGCCGCATCAGCATCATCGTGATGAACCGCGAGGCCGAGGAGCGCGTGCTGCGCCCGGCCGCCCCCGAAGAGCCCGAGAAGGCCGACCCCGCCGAGAAGCACGCCACGCCGGTGGTGGAGCCGATCTCAACTTTCGTGCCGCCCGCCCGATAAACACACGAACCTGGCCCGAACGAGGACCGACATGAGCACCCCCAGCGACCTGAAATTCCTGATCGTCGACGACTTCTCCACCATGCGGCGCATCGTGCGCGGCCTGCTCAAGGAGATGGGCTGCAACAACGCCGAAGAGGCCGAGGACGGCGCCGTGGCCTTGAACATGCTCAAGGCGTCGAAGTTCGACTTCGTCGTCAGCGACATCAACATGCCGAACATGAACGGCTTCGAACTGCTCGCCGCGATCAAGAAGGACGAGTCGCTCAAGCACCTGCCGGTGCTGATGGTGACTGCCGAGGCGCGCAAGGAAGACATCGTGCGCGCCGCGCAGGATGGTGCCGCCGGCTACATCGTGAAGCCTTTCACCAAGGCCACGCTGGAAGAGAAGGTGCAGAAGATCATGCAGAAGCTCGCTGCCACCGCCTGAACCGGCGCACAAGGGACAAGAACATGAAGATGGACGACCTCTCCACCCTGGCGCCGCAGTTGGCGGCGGGCGCCTCGCCCGAAGTGTTCCACCAGCTCGGGCTGATCACGCGGCAACTGCACGACACGTTGACGCAGCTGGGTGTGATGCCCAAGCTTCAGGTGGCCGCCGACGGCCTGCCCGACGCGCGCAGCCGGCTGACCTACATCGCCAAGAAGACCGGCGAGGCCGCCGACAAGGTGCTCAACTCGGTCGACCAGGCGAAGGCCGACCACGCTCACATCGCCAGCGAGACGCGACGCATCGCCGAAGCGATCGTCAAGGACCCGGTCAAGGCCGTGGCTTCCGGCGCGGTGATGAACTTCGTCGGCGACGTCGAGGCCGCCACGCAGCGCATCGACCAGCACCTGACCGACATCATGATGGCGCAGGATTTCCATGACCTGACCGGACAGGTGGTCGCCAAGGTGGTGTCGCTCGCCGCCGACCTGGAAGACAGCCTGGTCAAGCTGCTGGTTCAGGCCGCGCCGCCCGAGCAGGCGCAGAAAGTCGAGTCGGCCATCCTCAACGGGCCGGTGGTCAACCCCGAAGGCCGCTCCGACGTGGTCGCCAACCAGGGCGAGGTCGACGACCTGCTGGCCAGCCTGGGCTTCTAGAGCGCCGACGCTGCCGACTTTCCCGCCGCAAGGGCCGCGATAAGCGGCCCTTTCCGCCTTCTGATCCGGCTCAAGTTTCCGGCCCCGGCCGGAACAATGGCAAGGCACCCGAACAACGGGGTGCATTCGCCATGGCCGACCAGGACGCACAAGACCGCAACCTTCCCGCATCAGCGCGCAAGCTGAGCAAGGCCCGAGAGCAGGGCCAGATCGCGCGTTCGCGCGATCTCGGCCACTTCGCGGCCATCGCGGTGGGCGGCGCGGTGCTGGTCGCGGCGGCGCCGGCGGCCAGTGGATGGCTCAAGCAAAGCCTGGCGCGCGCGCTGCAGTTCGACCACCGCGCGGTGCAGAACCCGGGCTTCATGGTCGAGCGCCTGGCCGAGCTGGCCATGAGCATGATGTGGCTGGTCCTGCCGCTGGGCTTGCTGATGTCGATCGTGGCGGTGGCCGTCGGCGTGATCTCCGGCGGCTGGAACTTCACGCTCAAGCCGCTGCAGCCGAAGTTCCACTTCCTCGACCCCATCGGCGGCGTCATGCGGCTGTTCTCCAAGCAGCAGGCCATCGACGCGCTGAAGGCCTGCGGCCTCGCGCTGGTGCTCGGCACGATCGGCGGGCTGTACCTGAAGGCCCATGTCGGCGAGTTCGCCTCGCTGCTGGGCATGGACCTGCCCGCCGCGGTGAGCAGTGCCGCCGGCACGGTGCTCGGCGGCCTCGCGCTGCTGGTGCTGGCGCTGGCGGTGTTCGCCGCCATCGACGTGCCGCTGCAGCGCAAGCTGCTGGCCGACAAGCTGAAGATGAGCATGCAGGAGCTCAAGCAGGAGCACAAGGAATCCGAGGGCAACCAGGAGGTCAAGGGCAAGCAGAAGGCGCGCATGCGCGAGATGACCAAGCGCCGCATGCTGGCCGCCGTGCCCAAGGCCGACCTGGTGGTGATGAACCCGACCCACTACGCGGTGGCGCTGAAGTACGAAGACGGCAAGATGTCCGCGCCGCGCGTGGTCGCCAAGGGCGCCGACCTGCTGGCGCTGAAGATCCGCGACATCGCCCGCGGCGCGCAGGTGCCGGTGCTGCAGGCGCCGGTCCTGGCCCGCGCGCTGTACGCCCACACCAAGCTCGACCACGAGATCCCCACCGCGCTGTTCGCCGCGGTGGCGCAGGTGCTGGCCTACGTCTACCAGCTTCGCGCCGCGCTCGCCGGCCAGGCGCCGCAGCCGGGCGATCTGCCCGAATTGCCGGTGCCGCCCGAGCTCGACCCGCACCACACGCCCGCGCCTGACATGGAGCACTTCGAATGAACCCCTTGCTGCAACAGCTGCAATCCCTGTTCGGGACCGAAGGCAAGGCGCTGCGCGCGCTGATGGCGCCGCTGGCGGTGATCATGATCCTGGCGATGATGGTCCTGCCGCTGCCGGCCTTCGCGCTGGACCTGCTGTTCACCTTCAACATCGCGATGGCGCTGATGGTGATGATGGTGGCGGCCTACATGATCCGGCCGCTGGACTTCGCCGCCTTCCCCACCGTCATCCTGCTGACCACGCTGCTGCGCCTGTCGCTCAACGTGGCCTCCACGCGCGTGGTGCTGATGGAGGGCCACACCGGCGCCGGCGCGGCGGGCAAGGTGATCGAGTCCTTCGGCCACTTCCTGATCGGCGGCAACTTCGCGGTCGGCCTGATCGTCTTCGCGGTGCTGGTGGTGATCAACTTCATCGTCGTCACGAAGGGCGCCGAGCGCATCGCCGAAGTCGGCGCGCGCTTCACCCTGGACGCGATGCCCGGCAAGCAGATGGCCATCGACGCCGACCTGAACGCCGGCCTGATCGACGAGAAGGACGCCAAGCGCCGCCGCCAGGAAGTCGGCGACGAGGCGGAGTTCTTCGGCTCGATGGACGGCGCCAGCAAGTTCGTGCGCGGCGACGCCATCGCCGGGCTGCTGATCCTGTTCATCAACATCATCGGCGGCTTCGTCATCGGCGTGGCGCAGCACGACCTGTCGGCCAGCGAGGCGGCCAACAGCTACATCCTGCTGGCGGTGGGCGACGCGCTGGTGGCGCAGATCCCGGCGCTGCTCATCTCGGTGGCCGCGGCGATGGTGGTGTCGCGCGTCGGCAAGGAGCAGGACGTCGGCAGCCAGATCGCCGCGCAGGTGTTCAACTCGCCACGCTCGCTGGCCATCACGGCCGGCGTGATCGGCTCGCTCGGCCTCATCCCGGGCATGCCCAACCTGGTGTTCATCACCATCGCCTCGGCGCTGGGTTATGCCGCCTGGTGGATGAAGGAACGCGACCGCAAGGCCAAGGAGCAGGATCCGGTGCGCCCGGCCGAAGCCGCGCAGGCCAATCCGGAGGCGACCTGGGACGACCTGCAGCCGGTCGACACGCTCGGCCTGGAAGTCGGCTACCGCCTCATCACGCTGGTCGACAAGGCGCGCCAGGGTGACCTGCTCGGTCGCATCAAGGGCGTGCGCAAGAAGTTCGCGCAGGACGTCGGCTTCCTGCCGCCGCCGGTGCACATCCGCGACAACCTCGAGCTCAAGCCCAGCGCCTACCGCATCACGCTGCGCGGCGCGGTGGTGGGCGAGGGCGAGGCCTACCCGGGCATGCTGCTGGCCATCAACCCCGGCGCAGCGAGCACCAACCTCATCGGCACGCGCACCGTCGACCCGGCCTTCGGGCTGCCTGCGGTGTGGATCGAGGAGCGCCAGCGGGAGGCTGCACAGATGGGCGGATTTACGGTGGTTGATTGCTCGACCGTCGTGGCGACCCATCTCTCACACTTGATGCAACTCCACGCGGCCAAGTTGCTGGGTCGTGTCGAGACGCAACAGCTGGTCGAACATGTGACCAAGCTGGCCCCGAAGCTGATCGAGGACGTCGTGCCCAAGATGGTCGGAATCGCCACACTGCAGAAGGTGCTCCAGCTCTTGCTGGAAGAAGGCGTGCACATCCGCGACATGCGCTCGATCGTCGAGTGCCTGGCCGAGCACAGCGCCACCGTGACCGACCCGTCGGAGCTGGCGCGCCGCATCCGCATCCACCTGGCGCCATCGATCGTGCAGCAGATCTACGGGCCCACCAAGGAACTCGACGTGATCGCCCTCGAACCCGACCTCGAGCGCCTGGTGACCCAGGCGCTGAACTCGCCGCACGGCGCGGTGCTCGACCCCGGCGTGGCCGACACGCTGGCGCGCAGCGCCGCCGAATCCGCCAAGCGCCAGGAAGACCTGGGCGTGCCGGCCTGCCTGCTGGTGCCCGACATGATCCGCGCCCCGATGGCGCGGCTGCTCAAGCGCGCCGCGCCGCGGATGCGCGTGCTCGGGCACAGCGAAATCCCTGAAACGCATTCGATCCGTATCGGCTCGGTGATAGGAGCACAGGCATGAACTGCAAACGCTTCACGGCCCGCAATTCCCGCGAGGCGCTGACCCTGGTGCGCCAGGCCTTCGGCGAAGACGCCGTCGTGCTGTCCACCAAGCCCTGCCCCGAAGGCGTGGAGGTGCTGGCCATGCCGCCGGAGAGCATGGCCCACATCGAGAAGCTTTCGAACACGGCGCCCAAGGTGTCGGCCCCGGCCGCGCGCCCTGCACCGGCCCAGCCCGCGCAAACAGCCGTGCGCAAGGGCAAGGGCCTGGCCGAGCGCATCGAGCCCAGCGCTGCCTCGCCGGTCGAGGACGACGTGAAGCGCCTGTCGATGAGCACGCTGTCGTTCCAGGACTTCGTGCGCGAGCGCATGCTCAAGCGCCGCCAGGAGGCGATGAGCGAGGCCTCGCGCTTCCCCGACGACGCGGTGGACATGCCCTTCATCGGCTCCTACCAGGAAGTGCCGGCCATGCCGGTGGCCGCTGCCGCGCCGGCCCGCCCGGCCGCACGTCCTGCCGAGCCGGTGGCCGAGCGCAGCGGTGCGCTCGGTGCCCGCATGGCCACGGCCGCGCCGGTGGTTCATGCGCAGCCGGCCCGCACGGCCGTGCCGCCCATGCCGGTGCCGATGCTGCACGACACCGTGCCGGCCGCGCCCGCCGCCGACATGCAGACCGCCGCCGCGGCACGCCGCGACCAGGAAGACATGATGAAGGAACTGCGCCTCGTGAAAGGCCTGATCGAGGAGCGCTTCGGCGCCCTGGCCTTCATGGAGAAGCTGCAGCGCCAGCCGGCGCAGGCGCGCCTGACGCAGAAGCTGCTCGACTGCGGCTTCTCGCCGGCGCTGATCCGCAAGCTGGCCGACGCCATGCCGCACGAGGTGAACGACGAGACCAGCTGGGCCGCCTCGGTGCTCGAGCGCAACCTCGTCACCGGCGAGGCCGACGGCGCGCTGGAAGACCAGGGCGGCGTGTACGCGCTGGTCGGTGCCACCGGCGTGGGCAAGACCACCACCACGGCGAAGATCGCCGCCGCCTTCGCCGCCAAGTACGGCGCCGGCAACCTCGGCCTGATCACCCTGGACGCCTACCGCGTCGGCGCCCATGAGCAGCTGCGCGCCTACGGCCGCATCCTCGGCGTGCCGGTGCACACCGCGCACGACCGCGCCTCGCTGGAAGACCTGCTGGAGCTGCTGGCCGCCAAGAAGATGGTGCTGATCGACACCGCCGGCATGGCGCAGCGCGACAGCCGCACTCGCGAGCTGCTCGACATGCTGCAGCACCGCGCGATCAAGCGCCTGCTGGTGGTCAACGCCGCCTCGCAGGGCGAGACGATCGAGGACGTGATGATTTCCTACCGCGCCGCCAGCTGCTGCGGCGTGGTGCTGTCCAAGCTTGACGAGGCCGTGAAGCTGGGGCCCGCGCTGGACGCGCTGATCCGCCACAAGCTCAAGGTGATCGGCGTGGCCAACGGCCAGCGCGTGCCGGAAGACTGGCACCGCCTGTCGGCCAACGCCCTGGTGCACCGCGCGCTGCGCGGCGGCGGCAGCAGCGCCTACAAGCTCGACTCCGGCGACGTGAACCTGATCTTCGCGGCGCCGCGCAGCGGCCTGCTGCACGCCGCGGCCGCCCACTGACACCGCTTCGCACCCACAACGACAAGATTTCCGAGCCCCTGCCGACGATGCGCGACTTCGACTCCAAGCCCATGCCGCTGGACCAGGCCGATGGCCTGCGACGGCTGTTCGCCCGCCACCGCGTGAAGTTCATTCCCGTGGTGTCCAACCCGCATGTCGCCTTCGGCGGCATGATGCTCGAGCGCCTGTGCGCGGGCTTCGCCGAACACGGCCTGCACGTGCTGGTGGCCGATGCGTCGGAGCGCGCCAGCGCGGCCTCCGAGCTGGCGATGATGGACCTGGCCGACGCGATCGAGCCGCTGTCCGCGCAGGTCAGCTACCTCGCGGCGCGCGGCCTGCCGATCCGCCATGTCGACGCCAGCGGCTCGACGGCGCCCTTCCTGCAGGCCCTGGCCGACGCCGTGCCGCAGGCCGACGTGGTGCTGGTGCATGCGCCGGCCACCGAGCTGTGCCGGCTGTTCGCACGCAGTGCCGAGCTGGCGCGGCGCAGCGGCGACGACAGCGCGCTGGTGCGGCCGCTGCTGCTGGCCGACGACCGGCCGGCCAGCGTGACCCACGCCTACGCGGCGATCAAGCTGCTGACGCAGCGTGCCGGCCTGGTGGTGCACGACCTGCTGCTGGGCGCCGCCCCGCATTCGCCGCGCGCCGAGCGCATCGCGATGCAGCTGGCCACCTGCGCCGACGATTTCCTCGGCGCCGTGCTGCGCGACTGGGTGCGGCTCGACCCGGCGGCGCTGGCCGGCGAAGCGCCCAGCGAGGACCTGCGCCGCCTGGTGCGCGAGACGCTGCGCCTGGAGGCCGTGCCGGCCTCGATGGCCGCACCCTACTACGTCGACCGTCCGCAGCAGACCGCGGCCGGCCGGGCGATGAACTGACCACGGGAGCCACGCGATGTACACCGCCAAGGGTCAACTCGACCTCGACTCGATGCTCAAGCAGTACAGCCCATTGGTGCGGCGGCTGGCCCATCAGATGATCGCCAAGCTGCCCGCCAACGTGGAGCTCGACGACCTGATCCAGGTCGGCATGATCGGCCTGGCCGACGCGCTGTCGCGTTTCGACGCCGCACAGGGCGTGCAGTTCGAGACCTTCGCCACGCAGCGCATCCGCGGCGCCATGCTCGACGAGCTGCGCGGCAACGACTACCTGTCGCGCGGCACGCGCAAGCAGCAGCGCACCATCGAATCGGCGGTGCACAAGCTCGAGCAGAAGCTCGGCCGTGCGCCGGCCGAGAGCGAGATCGCCCGCGAGATGGGCCTGAGCCTGGTCGAGTACCAGGAGCTGCTCGGCAAGGTGCGCGGCACCCAGCTGGTGTACCTGGAAGACATGTCGGGCGACGAGGGTGACAACGACTTCCTCGACCGCCACGTGGCCGACGAGCAGGCCAACCCGCTCGCGCAGCTGCAGGACCACCGCATGCGCGAGGCGCTGGTCGAGGCCATCAAGCACCTGCCCGAGCGCGAGCAGTACGTGATGTCGATGTACTACGAACACGACATGAACCTCAAGGAGATCGCGGCGGTGCTCAAGGTCACTGAGTCGCGTGTGTGCCAGCTGCACAGCCAGTCGATCGCGCGGCTGCGCGTGAAGCTGCGCGAGTACTGAAGACCGGGGGAACGCCATGTTGAGTCTGCTTCGCCGGCGCCCGGGCGCCCAGGAGCCGGCAGCAGTTTCGCCGGTCGAGAACCCCAGCAGCAGCGCCATGCTGCACGAGGCCATTCGCTCCATTTCGGGCCGCGCCAGCTCGATGGGCCGCGAGGCTGCCGAGGTGCGCGGCGTCATCGACGACACCACGCAGTCCGCCCAGCGCAGTGCGCAGGCGGTGTCGGCGCTGGCCCGCCGGGTGCAGGAGATCACCGAATCGCAGCAGGCCATCGGCCAGGTCACTCAGGACAGCCTGGGTGCCGTGGACCGTGCGCGCGATGCCGTCGAAGGCGTGGGCCAGGAGGTGGTGGCGATCGTCTCCACGCTGCGCCAGGTGGCCGACGCGGCCGGCGGCATCACGCAGATCGCGCTGCAGACGCGGCTGGTGGCCTTCAACGCCTCGGTCGAGGCCAAGCGGGCCGGCGAGGCGGGCCGCGGCTTCGGCGTGGTGGCCGACGCGGTGAAGGACCTGGCCGGCAAGGTCGAGGCCAGCTCCAAGCAGATCATGAGCACGGTGGCCGAGCTCAATGCGCGCATCGAGTCGCTGGCCGCGGAGATCCGCGCCGAGCCGGGCCAGGCCGCGCAGGGCGCCTTCCACCGCGCGCTCGGCGAGGTGCAGGCCGGGGTGGCGCGCATCAGCACGGCCGCCGACGGCAGCCGCGCGATCTGCGGCGATCTCGGCGAGCGCATGGCCGGCATCGAGCGCGAGATCGCCGGCACCGGCGCTGCGCTGGACGTGGCGATGAAGCGCAGCGAGTCGTTCCTGCGCGTGTCCGAACAGCTCATCGAGACGGTGTCGCAGTGCGGCATCGAGACCGAGGACACGCCCTACATCCAGGCCGCGCAGCAGGCTGCCGCGCAGATCTCGCAGCTGCTCGAGAACTCGCTGCGCACCGGTGTGGCGACCATGGCCGACCTGTTCGACGAGGCCTACCAGCCGATCGCCGGCAGCAGCCCTGCCCAGCACACGACGCGCTTCGTCGGCCTGGCCGATCGGCTGTTCCCGCAGGTGCAGGAACACGCGCTGACGATCAGCCCGAAGGTCGTGTACTGCATCGCGGTGGACCGCAACGGCTACGTCGCCACGCACAACCAGAAGTACTGCCAGCCGCAGCGCGCGGGAGACGTGGTGTGGAACACCGCGAACAGCCGCTGGCGGCGCATCTTCAACGACCGCACCGGCCTGGCCTCGGCGCGCAACGAGCGGCCCTTCCTGCTGCAGACCTACCGCCGCGACATGGGCGGTGGCAACTTCATCATCATGAAGGAAGCCGCTGCGCCGATCGTGGTCGACGGACGCCACTGGGGCGGGCTGCGGCTGGCCTTCCAGTTCTGACGTGTCGGGCCTGCCGTGATCTGGCCGCTGCCGGCACTGCTGGCCTGGGCGGCGTCCTGGGGCTTGTTCAGCGGGTTGACGCTGGCCGACACGCCGGGCGCGCTGGCACTGGGGCTGGCCGCGGCGCTCGGGCTCGTGCTCGCGGCGACAGCCGCCACGCCTTGGCGGCGCGTCTTCGTCGCGGCTGGCTTCCCGCTCTCCCTGGCCGCCTCGGGCCTGGCCGGTGCCATTCCTGCCTGGGCCTGGCTGCTGCCGCTGGCCCTGCTGGCGCTGCTGTACCCGCTGAACACCTGGCGCGATGCGCCGATGTTTCCCACCCCCGGCGGCGCGCTGCAGGGGCTGGCCGGACTCGCTCCGCTGCCCGAGGGCGCGAGGCTGCTCGATGCCGGCTGCGGCCTGGGCGACGGGCTGCGTGAGCTCCGGCGCGAGTACCCGCGCGCCCAGCTGGCCGGCGTCGAATGGAGCTGGCCGCTGCGCATCGCCTGCGCCTGGCGATGCCGCTTCGCGCGTGTGCGACGCGGCGACCTGTGGGCCAGCGACTGGACGCAGCAGGACCTGGTCTACCTGTTCCAGCGGCCGGAGAGCATGCCGCGGGCGATCGACAAGGCGAGCCGTGAACTGCGCCCCGGCGCCTGGCTGGCCAGCCTGGAGTTCGAGGCGCCCGGCGTGCGGCCGGCGGCCGTGCTGCGCGCGCCTGGCCGCAAGCCGGTCTGGCTGTATCGCGCGCCGTGGGTCTGAGCGTGGGCGCCAGGCCACACCCGCCCCTCGTTTGCGCGGGTTTCGCATGGGCCGACTGCACTTTCACACATCTGCACGTGATGAAGTGCCAGTCAGGGCCCCGGACGACGGTACGTCGCCCGGTACCATTGGATCCCTGTGAACGAACCTCAGCCTGACACTGCCACCCCCCCGGGCGAACAGCCTGCCCTGCTCGAGGCCGTGCGCCAGTTGCTGGTGCCGCTGGCGCGTCTGGCCGTGGCGCGCGGCCTGACCCACGCCACCGTCGATGAGATGCTGCGCGCGGCCTTCGTCGAGGAAGCCTATGCGGCCTACCCGAACCTGCTCGAGCACCGGCGCGTCAGCCGCATCAGCGCAGCCACCGGCATCAACCGCCGCGAGGTGACGCGGCTGACGGCCGCACGGCAACAGCGTTCGGAACCCGATCGCTCCTACCCCAGCGAGGCCTTCGCCCGCTGGACCACGCACCCCGAGTACCTCGATCAGGACGGCCGGCCGCGCGTGCTGCCGCGGCTGGGTGCCCTGCCGAGCTTCGAGACGCTCGCCCAGTCGGTGACTCGCGACATGCACCCGCGCAGCCTGCTCGAGGAACTGATGCGCCTCGGCCTGGCCCAGCACGACGCTGCCGCCGACCTCGTGTCGCTGCGCCGCGAGGCCTTCGTGCCGCGCGGCGACCAGGTGCGCATGGACACTTTCCTCGGCGCCAACGTGGGCGACCATTTCAGCGCTGCAGTCGCCAACGTCCTGGCCGGCGGCAGCGAGCATTTCGAACAGGCGCTGTATGCCGATGGCCTGTCGGAGAAATCGCTGGCCTCGCTGCGCGAGCTGGTCGCGCATCACTGGCGCTCGATCACCGGCGACCTGGTCCCGCGCGTGGAGAAGATGATCGCCGACGACGACGCTGCCGGCATCGGCAGCACGCTCGGCGCAGGGAACCGATTGCGTATCGGGTTGTTCAGCTATCAGGTGCCGGTGGATCCACCGGCGCCCGTGGCGCCGGTGGCCAAGTCGGCCCCCAGGAAGTCGGCGCGCCGCCCCGAAGGAGAGTCCTCATGAATCCCAAGCACCTGCCGGCCGTCGCGCCGTGGCTGCGCTGGGGCAGCGCGGTACTGATGTTCGCCGCGGCCGTGACGGCCGGGTGCGGCGGCAGCGTCGGTGTTGGCGGCACCGGGGCCTATGCCTCCGGCCCGGTCGAAGGGTTCGGCTCGATCTTTGTCAGCGGCATCGAGTTCGACGATGCCACCGCCTCGGTATTCGACGATGACGGTGCGCCGAGCACGCGTTCCGCGCTGCGCCTGGGCATGGGCACCGAAGTCGACAGCGGCGCTGTCGGCGGCACGGCCGATGCGCCGACCGCGACCGCCACGAGCATCCGCATGGTGGCCGAGGTGGTCGGCCTGGCCCGTGCGATCGATGCGGCGAACGGCACGCTGACGGTCTTCGATCAGACCGTGAAGGTCGATGCCCTGACGGTGTTCGATGCCGCCTTGCCGAATGGCCTGGCCAGCGTGGCCGACGGCGCCGCATTGCGCGTGCACGGTTCGCTGGATGCGGCGGCCGGGGTCTACACGGCCACGCGCATCGAGCCGGCGGCAGCACCGCTGATGGCCTACAAGGTGCGCGGGACGGTGAAGGACCTCGACACCGCCGCACGCACCTTCCGCATCGGCGCGGCCCTGTTCAGCTACACGGGCACGCAGCCGCTGCTGGTGCCCGAAGCCTTCGTCCGGGTCACTGCCTCCACCACGCCGGTCGCAGGGCGCTGGGTGGTTGTCGGCGTGGTTGCGGGCGCGCGCACGCTGCCGGACATCGCCCAGGCCCGCCTGCGCGGCCCGGTGACCGCATACACCTCGGGCACCCGCTTCAGCGTGAACGGCCAACCGGTCGATGCGAGCAGCGCCAGCTTCACCGGCCCGCCGGGGTCGGTGCTGCTCGGCGTGTCGGTGGTGGTCGACGGCGCCGTGCAGTCCGGCGTGCTGGTGGCCCGTACCGTGCGCCTGGATGACCAGGGCGGCGTGCAGGGCAACTTCAAGCTCAAGGGGGCGATCGAGTCGGTCGACCCCGGCACGCAGACGCTGGTGCTCAAGGGGCTGAGCGTGTACTACGGCGGCAATGGCGTGCAGTACGTGGGTGGCAGCGAGGCCCTGCTCACCGTGAACCGCAACATCGAGGTGCGCGGCGTGCTGCGCGCCAACGGCACCCAGCTCGACGCGCAGCGAATCAGCTTCCTGAATTGAGCTGACGCACAGATGCGCGCTCGCTAAGGCTTGAGCCGGGCTCGGTGCCGCGCCACCTGGGCGCGCACCTGAGCCGGCGCGGTGCCGCCGAGCACGTTGCGGGCATTCAACGAACCGCGCAGTGTCAACACCGCGAACACGTCTTCGCCGATCGCGGGGTTGAAGGTCTGCAGCGTCGCCAGCGGCAGATCGGCCAGGTCCACGCCTTGCTGGATCGCCACCTTCACCGCATGCGCCACCGCCTCGTGCGCATCGCGGAAGGGCAGGCCCTTCTTCACCAGGTAGTCGGCCAGGTCGGTGGCGGTGGCGTAGCCGCGCAGCGCGGCCCGCTCCATCGCCTCGGGCTTGACGACGATGCCGCCGACCAGTTCGCAGAAGATGCGCAGCGTGTCCTTCAGGGTGTCCACCGTGTCGAACAGCGGCTCCTTGTCTTCCTGGTTGTCCTTGTTGTAGGCCAGCGGCTGGCCCTTCATCAGCGTGAGCAGGCCCACCAGGTGGCCGACCACGCGGCCGGTCTTGCCGCGTGCGAGCTCGGGCACGTCGGGGTTCTTCTTCTGCGGCATGATCGACGAGCCGGTGCAGAAGCGGTCCGCCAGGTCGATGAAACCGAAGTTCTGGCTCATCCACAGCACCAGCTCTTCGGAGAAGCGCGAGACGTGGACCATCGCCAGGCTCGCTGCCGCGCTGAACTCGATCGCGAAGTCGCGGTCGCTCACCGCGTCCAGGCTGTTCTGGCAGACACCTTCCATGCCCAGCGTGCGCGCCACGCGCTCGCGGTCCAGCGGGTAGCTGGTGCCGGCAAGCGCCGCGCTGCCCAGCGGCAGGCGGTTGGTGCGGCGGCGCGCGTCGGCCAGGCGTTCGGCGTCGCGCGAGAACATCTCGACATAGGCCAGCAGGTGGTGCCCGAAGCTCACCGGCTGAGCCACCTGCAGGTGCGTGAAGCCGGGCAGGATGACTTCGGCGTTCTTGTCCGCCACCTCGACCAATGCGCGCTGCAGCTCGATCAGCAGCACGCCGATCGCGTCGATCTCGTCGCGCAGCCACAGGCGCACGTCGGTGGCGACCTGGTCGTTGCGCGAGCGGCCGGTGTGCAGCCGCTTGCCGGCGTCGCCGACGAGCTGCGTCAGGCGCGCTTCGATGTTCAGGTGCACGTCTTCCAGCGCGAGCTTCCAGTCGAAGGCGCCGGATTCGATCTCGGCGCGGATCTGCGCCATGCCGCGCTGGATGGCCGCGTGGTCGTCGGCGCCGATGATCCCCTGCGCCGCGAGCATCTCCGCATGCGCCAGGCTGCCGGCGATGTCGGCCTGCCACAGCCGCTGGTCGAAGCCGACGCTGGCGGTGTAGCGCTGCACGAGCTCGCTCATCGGCTCGGAGAACAGCGCGGACCAGGCCTGGGACTTCTTGTCGAGTTGGTTGGAGGACATGTCGGGTGGGGCGGGCGCAACAGGGCGTGAACGGGGCTGCGTGCGCATGGACGTGGCGCCGGGTTTGGAGACAATGCGCGCAGTGCGCCGATTCTATCGGCGAGCCCCGACCCCGATGACCGCCAAGCCCAGCGCCAACACCGCCTCCGCCACCGCACCGAGCCGCAGCAGCGACGGTCGCAGCACGGGCTTCGGCTCGACGCTGCTGGACACGCTGATCCCGAACGACACGCTGGTGGCCAAGGCGCCGGCCTCGCCCTTCGACGTCTGCCACGCCGGCGTGGTGCTGCGCACGGTACTGTTCACCGCCGGCGTGCTGGGCGTGGGCGCCTTGTTCGTCGCCACGGATTTCCCGTCGTGGTTGACGCGCTTCGCCTCGGGTTCGGCGGTGGCCGTGCCGGGTGCGCTGCTGTGGCTCAGCGCGGCGTGCCTGCTCAAGCGGCCGCTGGGCGCGCTTTCGCCATCGGTACGCTGGATGGTGGCCGTCGGGCTCGGCGCCGCGGCTGCGGCCGTGCCGGCGATGCTGGTGCTGCCGCTGGGCCTCGATCTGCTGGGCAGCCACCCGGTGCTCGCGCCCATGCTTGCCGGTGCCGGCGTGGCCGGTGTCGTCTACGCCTGGCTGCAATTGCGCGCGCGGGCGCTGCTGCCCGCCGACACGACGGCGCGTCTGGCGGAGCTGCAATCGCGCATCCGGCCGCACTTCCTCTTCAACACGCTGAACACCGCGCTGGCGCTGGTGCGCGTCGATCCGGCGCGTGCCGAAGGCGTGCTGGAGGATCTGGCCGAACTGTTCCGCGTGGCGCTGACCGACATCGGCGAGTCGGTGACGCTGGCCGAGGAGGTGGAGCTTGCACGCCGCTACCTCGCCATCGAGCAGGTGCGCTTCGGCCAGCGCCTGAAGATCAGCTGGGAGCTCGACGAGGCCGCCGGCACGGCGCGCGTGCCGCCGCTGATCCTGCAGCCGCTGGTCGAGAACGCGGTGCGTCACGGCGTCGAGCCTTCGGCCGAAGGCGGCACGCTGCGCATCCGCACGCGGGCGAAGCTGGGCCGCGCGATGGTGACGATCGTCAACACGGTGCCTGCCGAGCCGTCGCGGCCGGGCAGCGGCATGGCGCTGAAGAACGTGCGCGACCGTCTGCACCTGATGCACGACATGACCGCGCAGTTCGAGACACGCCGTGCCGAAGGGGTCTTCCGCGTCGAAGTGGTGGTGCCGCTGTGACGGCGCCGCTGAAAGTCCTGCTGGTCGACGACGAGGAGCTCGCCCGCCTGCGGCTGCGCTCGCTGGTGGCCGACTGCACGGAGGTGCCCGCGGTCGTCGTCGGCGAGGCGGCCAATGCGGCGCAGGCGGTCGACTTCCTGATGGCGCACGAATGCGATCTGCTGCTGCTGGACATCCACATGCCCGGCCTGGACGGCATGCAGTTCGCCGCGCGGCTGCGCAGCCAACCGAAGGCGCCGGCGGTGGTGTTCGTCACCGCGCACGCCGAGCATGCGCTGCAGGCCTTCGAACTGGAGGCTGTCGACTACCTCACCAAGCCGGTCAAGCGTGACCGGCTGCAAGTGGCGCTGCAGCGTGTCTCGCAGCGCCTCGCGCTGCAGGGCGAGCGGGCCAGCGAGCCGGTGCCCGAGGACGAAGGCATGCTCGTCGTCAGTGACCGCGGCCGCGTGCTGCGTGTGCCGGTGGCCGAGGTGCTGTACCTGAAGGCCGAGCTCAAGTACGTGACGCTGCGCACCGCGCAGCACACCTTCGTGCTCGACGATTCGCTGGCCGAGCTGGAGACGCGCCTGGGCGAACGTTTCCTGCGCGTGCACCGCAATGCGCTGGTGGCGCGCGTGGCGGTGCGTGCCCTCGAGCGCCGCACGCTCGCCGGCGAAGGCGACGACGAAGGCGGCGAAGCCTGGGCGGTGCGCGTCGCGCCGGTCGACGAATGGCTCGCGGTGTCGCGCCGCCAGCTCGCGGCCGTGCGCGAAGCGCTGGTGGCGGTCGGCCGCTGACGGGGCCTATCGAGCATGCGCATCAACCGCATCTGGTTCGACCGCCCCGGCGTGCGCTGGGGGCGTGCACTCGTGATCGCGGCCGTGGTCACGGCCGGCGTGGCGTTGTGGATCGCCGACTCGCGCGGCCTGTGGAACGAAGGCCCGGCGATCGAGGCCGACATCGTGTTGGCAACGGCGCCTGCGGCCAGCATGGCAGCACCCAGGTCGGCGCCGACGGCGGTTTCAGCCGCCGCCGAGCAGGCATCGGCTCGATCGCCCATCGAAACCTTGCGCACGGCGACCGATGTGCGTGTGTGCGGCCTGGGCAGCGTGCCTGTCGGTAGCGACGGGCCGGACCTGGCGGCACGCCGCCTGCGCGCCGAGCGCACGCGGCCGGTGATGGCGCGCTGGCTCGAGGCGCTGCAGGCCAGCGCCGAGCCGCGCGGCAAGGCGGCAGCGCTGGTGCTCACGCCGGTGCTCGCCGCACCGCCCGTGGCCACGGCCCGCACCGCCTGCGGTGCCGATACCGATTGCGCCCCGGCGCCGTCGCTGGCGGGAGTGGTGGCCTGGGCCTCGCAGCGCGAGCGGCTCGCCGAACTGGCCGCGTCCGGCCGCGACCCCGGGGTGCTGGCCATGGCGATGCAGGCTTGCGCCACCGGTTCGCCGCCCGCCGAAGGCAGCGCCTGCCAGCGCCTGGCGGCGGAGGACTGGATCGCCGCCGACCCGGCGCACGCCGAACCCTGGCTGCGCCTGGCCGAGCAGGAACAGGAGCACACCGATGCCGAGCTGGCCGACGAGGCCTTCCGCCGCGCGCTGGCGCTGCCCTTCGGCCGCCTGGCCGAGCAGTCGCTGCTCGGCGCGGTGCAGGCTGCGCAACCTGCCGATGCCGGCGTGTTGGAGAAGCTGCAGATGGGCGAGGCGCTGGCTGCGCTGCGCGGCGGCTGGCGCGAGCCCGGCGGCTCGGCGGTGTCGGCCTACTGCACTGCGCAGCAGCTGAAGCTGGCCGGCCGCCGCGAGCTGTGCCAGCAACTGGCCGAACACCTGGTGCTGCGTGGCGCCACGCTGCAGGACGTGGCCAGCGGCCGCGCCGTGGGCCGGCGCCTGGGTTGGTACCCGGAGCGCATGGCGGCTGCGGCCAGGGACCTGGAAGCCGCCGCGCGCCTGAGCGCCGGCTTCAGCGGCGAAGAGGCCCACGACTGCCCGGCCGCCCAGCGCCAGATCGACTACTACGCTGCGGTGGCAGCGCAGGGCGAACTGGCGGCGGTGAGGCGCTTTGCGGCCAGCCTGCCCAGACCCTGAGCCGCCAACTTCAACCGGTGTTGCGCAGTCCGGCCGCCACACCGTTGATCGAGATGTGGATGCCGCGCTTGACGCGGTCCATGCCCGGGTCGCCATCGCGGCCGTTGCGGTAGCGGCGCATCAGCTCGACTTGCAGGTGGTTCAGCGGGTCGAGATAGGGGAAGCGGTGCTCGATCGAGCGCGCCAGCGTCGGGTTCGATTCGAGGCGGCGCTTCTCGCCGGTGATCAGCGTCAGCGCGTCGTGCGTGCGCTGCCACTCGGCCTTCACCAGGCCGAAGATGCGCTTGCCCAGCTTGCGGTCTTCGACCAGCTCGACGTAGCGCGCCGCGATGCCCAGGTCGCTCTTGGCCAGCACCATGTCGAGGTTGGACATCAGCGTGCGGAAGAACGGCCACTGCCTGTGCATCTTCTGCAGCAGCGCCAGTCGTTCCTTGCGCTGCTTCGCGTCCTTGCCGAGGAACTGCTCGATCGCCGAGCCGAAGCCGCACCAGCCCGGCAGCGCGACGCGGCACTGGCCCCAGCTGAAGCCCCAGGGGATGGCGCGCAGGTCTTCGATCGCCCGCGTGGCCTTGCGCGAGGCCGGGCGCGAGCCGATGTTCAGCTCGGCGATCTCGCGGATCGGCGTGGCGCTGAAGAAGTACGCGGTGAAACCCGGCGTCTCGTAGACCAGCTTGCGGTAGGCGGCATAGCTCGCATCGCTGATCGCATCGGCGGCGTCGAGGAAGGCTTTCGGCGCGCCCATCTTCGGCTGCTTCGCCGGGTGCAGCAGCGTGGCCTCCAGCGTGGCCGCCACCAGCGTCTCGAGGTTGCGCCGGCCGATCTCGGGGTGCGCGTACTTCGACGCGATTACCTCGCCCTGCTCGGTCAGGCGGATCTGGCCGTTCACCGTGCCCGGCGGCTGCGCCAGGATGGCCTGGTAGCTCGGGCCGCCGCCGCGGCCCACCGTGCCGCCGCGGCCGTGGAACAGGCGCAGCGTGAGGTCGTGCTCGCGGCCCAGGCCCTCGAACAGCTCGACCAGCGCGATCTCGGCGCGGTACAGCTCCCAGTTGCTGGTGAAGGTGCCGCCGTCCTTGTTGCTGTCGCTGTAGCCGAGCATGATGTCCTGCTCGGCGCCCGAGGCCTTCATCATCGCCGCGACGCCGGGCAGCGCGTAGAACTCGCGCATGATCGGCGCGGCATTGCGCAGGTCACCGATGGTCTCGAACAGCGGCACGACGATCAGGTCGGTCACCGCGTGCTCGTGCAACTCGCCGCGCATCAGGCCGGTTTCCTTGAGCAGCAGCAGCACCTCGAGCAGGTCGCTCACTGTCTCGGTGTGCGAGATGATGTAGTGGCGCAGCGAATCGCGGCCGAAGCGCTGCAGCATGCGGCCCGCGGTCTCGAAGATCGACAGCTCGCCCATCGCGTGTTCGCTGTACTGCGCAGCGCGCACGCGCAGCGGCCGCGCGTCGTCGAGCAGGCGCAGCAGCAGCGCGCGCTTGTCGGCCTCGGCCAGCGCGCTGTAGCCGGCCTCGATGCGCGCCGTCTTCAGCAGCTCGGCGATCACCGCTTCGTGCTTGTCGGAGCTCTGCCGCAGGTCCACCGTGGCGAGGTGGAAGCCGAACACCTGCACCGCGCGCATCAGCGGGCGCAGCCGCGGGCCGACCAGCGCGCCGGCATGGTGCGAGTGCAGCGAGGCCTCGATGACGCGCAGGTCGGCGAGGAACTCCTCGGCATTCAGGTACGGGCTCTCCGGCGCCACCGCGTGGCGCAGCGCCTCGGTGCCGGTCAGGTCGTGCAGCGTGGCGGCCAGCCGCGCGTACATGCCGATCAGCGCGCGGCGGTAGGGCTCGTCCTCGCGGTGCGCGTTCTGGTCGGGCGAGCGTTCGGCCAGCGCCTGCATCTGCGCCGTCACGGGCGCGAGCATGGCCGACATCGACAGCTCGCTGCCCAGCGAGTGCACTTCGGTCAGGTAGAAGCGCAGCACCGTCTCGCTCTGCCGGCGCAGCGCCATCTGCAGCGTGGCCTCGGTGACGAAGGGATTGCCGTCGCGGTCGCCGCCGATCCAGTTGCCCATGCGGAAGAAGCTGGCGATCTCGTGGCCGGGCAGCGCCTCCTCGATCTCGCGGTACATGCGCGGGATCTGGCGCAGGAAGGTGGCGTGGTAGTAGCTCAGCGCGTTCTCGATCTCGTCGGACACGGTGAGCTTGGCGGTGCGCAGCATGCGCGTCTGCCAGAGCTGCGTGACGCGGGCGCGGATCAGCGCGGTGTTCTCGTCGCGGTCGCGCTCGGTGCGCAGCTCGTCGCGCCCGCCGATCAACTCGGCGATGGCGCGCTCGGCGCCGAGGATGCTCTGGCGCTGCACCTCGGTCGGGTGCGCCGTCAACACCGGGCTGATGTAGGCATGCTTGAGCGTGCGCGCGATCTCGGTGGCGCGGATGTCGGCCTCGGCCAGGCGCTCGAAGGTCATCGCCAGCGAACCTTCCTGCAGGTGGCCCTGGCCCTCGTGGTGCATGCGCCGGCGCACGTGGTGGCGGTCTTCGGCGATGTTGGCCAGGTGCGAGAAGTAGCTGAAGGCACGGATCACGCTGACGGTCTGGTCGCCCGACAGGTTCTTCAGCAGGCGATCCAGCGCGCGGCCGGCTTGCGCGTCGCTCTTCAGGCGGTAAGCCACCGACAGCTTGCGCACCCGCTCGATCAGCTCGAAGGCGTCCTTGCCTTCCTGCTCGCGGATCACGTCGCCGAGGATGCGGCCGAGCAGCCGGATGTCCTCCACCAGCGGGCGGTTCTTCTCGGCGGCGTCGCTCGCGCTGCGGCGGGGGGCGGTGGGCATGGGCATCCTCTGCGGCTGTAACTCGGTTACGTCGCCGGCATCCTAGCAGCGGGATCCCGCGAAAACGCCTCGGTGGCGGCGCTCGCGGTTACCAACTGGTTTCGAGATGACGGGTCGCCCACCGATGGAGCAAGGAGCGCGCCTGCTAGCATCGAGACCATGGCCGAATCCATCGTCATCGCCACCCGTGAAAGCCGACTGGCCCTGTGGCAGGCCGAACATGTGCGCGACCTGCTCGCGCAGCGCTTCGGGGCGCAGGTCGATCTGCTGGGCATGACCACCCGCGGCGACCAGATCCTCGACCGCACGCTGTCCAAGGTCGGCGGCAAGGGCCTGTTCGTCAAGGAGCTCGAGACGGCGCTCGAGGAAGGGCGCGCGCACCTCGCCGTGCACTCGCTCAAGGACGTGCCGATGGATCTGCCCGAGGGATTCGCGCTGGCCGCGGTGCTCGATCGCGAAGATCCGCGCGACGCCTTCATCTCGCCGCGCTACGAACGCCTGGCCGACTTGCCGCAGGGCGCCAAGGTCGGTACCTCGTCGCTGCGCCGCTGGGTGCAACTCGGTGCATTGCGCCCCGACCTGGTGGTCGAGCCGCTGCGCGGCAACCTCGACACGCGGCTGCGCAAGCTCGACGAAGGCCAGTACGACGCCATCGTGCTCGCCGCCGCCGGACTGAAGCGCCTGGGCCTGGGCGAGCGCATTCGCAGCGTTTTCGAACCCGGGGAGATGCTGCCCTGTGCCGGCCAGGGTGCGCTGGGCATCGAGGTGCGCGCCGACAACCAGCCGCTGCTGGCCCAGCTGGGCACCATGACGCACCGCCCCACCTGGCTGGCGGTGCAGGCCGAACGCGCCGTGTCGCGCGCGCTCGGCGGCAGCTGCAGCATGCCGCTGGCCGTGCACGGCAGCTGGCGCGGCGACAAGCTCTGGCTGCGTGCCGTGCTCGGCCATCCGCAGCAACCGCTGGCTGCCTTGCTGCGCACCGAGGTCGAGGACGCAGTGCAGACCGACGCGCAGGCCCGCGCGCTGGGTGAGCGTGCCGCGCAGGCGCTGCGGTCGCACGGCGCGGCGGGTTACCTCGCCGTATCCTGATCTTCCGGGCATGAAGCTGCTCGTCACCCGTCCCGCCGCACAGGCGGCCGAGTGGGTGGGCTGGCTGCGCGAGCGGGGCATCGAGGCGCTGCCGCTGCCGCTGATCGGCATCTTCGCGCCGCCCGACGAAGCGCCCGTGCGCCAAGCCTGGGCCTCGCTGGTCTCGTGCCGCCTCGTCGTCTTCGTCAGCCCGAACGCCGCCGAACAGTTCTTCGCGCTGCGTCCGGCGGGCATCGCCTGGCCGGAAGGGACGCTGGCCGGCTCGCCCGGGCCGGGCACCAGCCGGGTACTGCGGGCCCTGGGCGTGCCGGCCACCCGCATCGTGGAGCCGGCAGCCGACGCGGCACAGTTCGACTCCGAGTCCCTCTGGCGGCAACTGGCCCTTCGCGACTGGCCAGGTGCCCGCGTGCTGATCGTGCGCGGCGAGAGCGGCCGGGACTGGCTGGCCGACACGCTGCGCGAGCACGGCGCGATCATCGATTTCGTCACCGCGTACCAGCGCGGAGAACCCTCGCTGGACGAGGCCGAACGCGCCCTTCTGAGCGAGGCCTTGGCGCATCCGCAGGCGCACGCCTGGCTGTTCAGCAGCTCCGAGTCCATCGCGCACCTGCAGTCGCTGGCCCCGCACGCGCACTGGCAGGCGGCGCGGGCGCTGGCCACGCACCCGCGCATCGCGCAGCGGGCGCGCGAGGCCGGCTTCGGCCAGGTACACGAATGCCGCCCGTCCGTCGACGCCGTGGTGGCCTGCCTACAATCGATCGGGAATCCACCGACCCCCACGACGTGAGCGACGTTGCACCCACCCCCGAATCGCGCGACGACAGCCCGCCGCCGGGTGCCGTTGTGCCCGCCGCGCCGGTCGCGGCGCCGCCGGCGACGCGCTGGTGGGCCGCCATCGCGGCTTTGCTGCTCGTGCTGGGTGTGCTCGCCCTGGCGCTCGCCTGGAAGACCGACCAGCGTGTCGCGAGCCTCGAGCAGGAGCTCGTCAAGCGCCAGCAGGACAGCGCCCGCCAGGCCGTCGAGGCGCAGATGCTGGCCAAGCAGGCCCACGAGGGCATGGGCGCCGCAGCTGCCAAGGTGGCGCTGCTCGAGGCGCGCGTCGCCGAGGTGGCGCTGCAGCGCACGCAGCTCGAGGACCTGATCCAGTCGCTCTCGCGTTCGCGCGACGAGAACCTGCTCGTCGACATCGAAGCGGCCATCCGCATGGCCCAGCAGCAAGGCGCGATCACCGGCAGCACCGAGCCGCTGGTGCTGGTGCTGCGGCAAAGCGATGAACGCCTGGCGCGCTACAGCCAGCCTCGGCTGGAAGGCGTGCGACGCGCGATCGCTCGCGACCTGGACCGCGTCAAGTCGATCGGCGCCACCGACGTGGCCAGCCTCACCATCAAGCTCGACGAGGCCATGCGCATGGTCGACGATCTGCCGATGCTCGCGGTGGCCGAGCCGCGGCGCGAGCCGCAGCGCCCCGCCGCACCGGCCAGTGCGGCGCGCGCTGCGGCGGCCGCATCTGCGCAGGCCTGGACCTTGCCCGCCGCCTGGGGCGAGGCGTGGAGCGGCGTGTCCTCGCGCGTGTGGGCCGAGATCCGCTCGCTGGTGCGCGTGACGCCGGTCGCCCATCCCGACGCCGCGCTGCTGGCTCCCGAGCAGGCCTTCTTCGTGCGCGAGAACCTGAAGCTCCGGCTGCTCAACGCACGGCTGGCGCTGCTCAGCCGGCAGTTCGCAGCCGCTCAGGCCGATCTGCTGAGCGCCCAGGCCATGATTGACCGCTACTTCGATCGCGGCTCGCGCCGGGCCACCGCGGCCAGCGAGCTGATGAAGCAGGTGGCACAGCAGTCTCGCCAGATCGTGCTGCCGCGGCCGGACGACACGCTCGCTGCGCTGACCGCCGCCGCTGCGGGCCGCTAACGAAGCCCGCATCGTCCATGCGCGCGGTCATCTGGTTCGTCCTGCTCTTCGTCGTGGCGGTGGTCGCCGCCACCACGCTGGGCACCAACGACGGGTTGGTCAGCTTCTACTGGGCCGGCCAGCGGCTGGACCTGTCGCTCAACCTGTTCCTGATCCTGCTGGCGGGCACCTGCTTCGTGCTGATCACGGTCTTCAACGCGATCAGCGCGCTGATCGGCCTGCCCCAGCGGGCGCGCGAATGGCGCGTGGCGCGGCGCGACCGCACGGCGCAGGCTTCGCTGCGTGAAGCGCTGGCGCAGTACTTCGGCGGCCGCTACAGCCGGGCGCAGAAGGCCGCCTTGCGCGCGCTGGCAATCCAGGGCGACACGCCCGAGCTCGCGCAGGACAACGAATTCACCGTGCTCGGCCACCTGCTGGCCGCGGGCAGCGCCCATCGGCTGCAGGACCGTGCCGGCCGCGACCGCGCCATCCAGCGCGCGCTCGAACTCGCACGCCACAGCGCCGCGGCGCGTTCGGCCGAAGAGGGCGCCCGTCTGCTTGCGGCCGAGTGGGCGCTCGACGACCGCGACGCGGCTCGTGCGCTCGAACTGCTCGGCGAGCTGCCCACCGGCGTGGCCAGGCGCACGCAGGCGTTGCGGCTGCGCCTGCAGGCCACGCGATTGGGCCGGCAGCCGCAGGAGGCCTTGAAGACGGCGCGGCTGCTGGCCAAGCACCAGGGCTTCTCCAAATCGGCGGCCCAGGGCCTGCTGCGCTCGCTGGCCTTCGAGTCGCTCGACACGGCCCGCGATGCCGACCAGCTGCGCCGCGTCTGGATGCAGCTCGACGGGCTCGACCGGCGTGATGCCTTCGTGGCCGCGCGCGCCGCGAGCCGGGCCGCCGGCTTCGGCGCCAGCGACGAGGCGCGCGGCTGGCTGCGGCCGTTCTGGGACCGATTGAACGAGCTGTCACCCGAGGAACGTTCAGCGATCTCGCTCGCGCTGGTGGAAGCCCTGTCCGGCCTCGGCGTCGACTGGCTTCCGCGCCTGGAGTCCGCGGCACGCGCGTATGCGCGCGAGGGGGCGATGGCCTTCGCCGTGGGCATGGCACTGGCGGAGCGTCAGCTGTGGGGCAAGGCCGCTCGCCTGCTCGAGGAGTCGGCCGCCGACACCAGCTTGCCTGCGCCGGCGCGCCGCCAGGCCTGGCTCAGGTTGGCCCACATCGCGGCGGAGCAGGACGACGGCGCCCGCGCGGCCCGCGCCTACGAGGCAGCGGCCACGCTGGGCTGAATCGGGCCGGAACACTGCTATACTGCGCGGCTACGCGGCTGTAGCTCAGTTGGATAGAGTACTTGGCTACGAACCAAGGGGTCGTGGGTTCGAATCCTGCCAGCCGCGCCAGAACATCGTTCTAGATCAACGGGTTAGCTCCGCAAGGGCTAACCCGTTTTTCTTTGCTGGGTGACTTTTGGGTGACTTTGGGTGACTTTCGCCCTCCAGCGCCACCCGCTTCGCCTCTTCATGCTCGCGCCGCAAGGTCGCCAGGCTCTTGTTCCAGCGGCCTGAGTCTTCCTTGATCTTCTCCAGCGCCGCGTGCAACTCGACGATCTGCGCCACGCTGTAGTGGCGGGTCATCGACGCGTTGCTGTGCCACAGGATGTCGGCCACCGTGCTCTCCGGCACGCCCGCTTCGCGCAGGCGCATGCCCACGGTGTGGCGCAGGTCGTGCACGTGCAGGTCGGGCATGCCGGCCTCGCGTCGTGCGCGCTGCCACGCGGTGTTGTGCATCGTCTGGATCGGCCGGTAGGGCATCAGCGGGGCGTCGTCGAGGTTCTTCACGCGCTCGCGGCGCCACACGAAGACGAACTCCTCGTGCTTGCCGCGCTGCGATTCGATGATCGACTGCGCCACGCTGTTGCACACCACCACCCGCGGCCGGCGCCGGCCCTTCACGTGCTCCCGCGGCACCTCGAAGACCGAGATGCCGAGTTCCGGCACCTGGATCTCCCAGTCCCAGCGCAGGTTGCAGACCACGTCGTCGCGCACGCCGGTGTTCAGGTCGAACAACGCCATGCGCGCCAGGTGGTCCGGCAACAGGGGCAGCAGCTTGCGCTGCTGGCCCCAGCTCAGGGGCTGCGGTTCACGCTGGTGGCCCACCAGCGGCAGCATCGTGATCGCCGGCGCATGCTCCAGCCAGGTCATGCCGTTCTCGTCGCGCCAGGACTTCGCCGCCAGATTCAGGATCCGGCGGACGATGCCCAGCCCGCTGTTCACGGTCTTGTGCGAACGGCCCTGGGCCAGACGTTTTGCAACGTAGGGCGCCAGGGTGCCGTCGTGCACCTGGTTCAACTGGAGATGGCCGATGTGTGGCATCACGCTCTTGAGCCAAGAGGTCTCGGTTTCGATGGATACCTTGTCCTGGAAGATCGTCACGTAGTGCGCCGCGGCCTGATCAAACGTGCGCTTGGGCCGCGCACCGTGAAGCGTCACGGTGCGCAACTCTTCGAGCTGCTTGATCAGCCAGGCCTGCGCTTCGCTAGCACTTGTGAAACCGCGCTGGCGAAATCGAGTGCCGCGCCAGATCTTGTCGACCTGCCAGGTACCGCCTTCGTCGGGGTGGATCCCCCGTGTTGATCGGCCCATGGTTCAACTCCTTTCTGTGGAATGGGCCGTCCGTTCCTGCGCGCATTCTGCGCCGGCTCGGAGGCGCTGGCAGGGGTATCCGACGCCTGCGAGGCCGCCTTCAACTCGTCGAAGGCGCGATCGAGGTCGTGCACGTCGAAGATCAGGCTCGTGCCCACGCGGATCGGCGTCACGCGCGGGCGAATCAGGCTGTCGAAGGTCCGGCGCTTCAGGCCGACATGCGCCATGGCTTCGGAAAGGGGCAGGCCGCGGCTCATGACGACTGCTCCGCGGGATCGCCCTCGGCGGCGGGCGGGACCTCGGCCGTATCAGCCTGGCCGGGCTTGCCCATCGTCCCAACGTAGAACGTGCTGGAGCGCAGGCGCGAGTGGCCCAGGCGGATGGCCGTGCGATAGCGCGCATCGGCATCGTTCTCCGGGCGCTCCTGCTGGCCGCGCACCGGAGAGGGCGCGCCGGTGTCGGCCTCGTAGCCGTCGTTCGCCGACTGGTGCCGCAGGCCGTGCGGCGTGACGCCCAGCCCGGTTCGCGTCAGGCCGAAGCGCTTCATGACGTTGTAGAAGCGGTACTCGTTTTGGTACGCGGTCCGGCCTGGTTGGCCCACGTACCAGCCTTTGGCAACGATGGACTGGAGCCGTATCAGCAACTCACGCTGCTCGGGCGTCTGCAGCGGTTCGTCGCGCGGGCGTCCGCCCTTCGTGCCTTGGGCGAAGCGCACGAACTCATCACACTCCGGGTAGGCCGCTGCATCGCGCTCGAAGGCCTGCTCTCGGGGGATCAGCGCGCCGTGAGGCCGGAAGTGCCGAGCTTCCTTGGGCCGGGCGCCGAACCGGTAGCAGATCTCCAACTGCAGGCCGACCCACTGGTCGAAAGCGGCCACCTCGGCAATCTTGGCTTCGATGTCGACGCCATGGGCCGTCCAGCTGCGGTCTTCCACCGCCACTTGCCTGCGGTGCACGTGCGGCGAATCGGCGCCGACGTAGAAAGCCACCTCGCGGACCAGGCCAGGTCGCCCGATCCAGCCCGCGTAGGTACGCAGGAAAGACAGGTAGTTGTGGATGCTGGCGGTGGCCATGTCACGCTCCAGCCAGCGCGCCACCACCGCCTGCACATGGCGCTGCTTGAGGACGCGCGGGTCGGCGTCCCGAAACGTCGTGTGGGTGCGCAGTTCGTTGAAGAAGCTGAAGTAGAAGTACTCGCGGTCCCTCATGGTCTTGAACGACACCACCTTGTAGAGCTTGGCGTGCTGGCTGTTGTGCTGCTTGACGATGGCGTCCAGCACACGCTTCCAGTCGCTCGTGCCGATCGGCAGCGACGCCAGCACCGCAGCGGGGTCACGTCCTTCACCTGCTTGCTTGCGCAGCTCGTGCCTGCCGCGCTGTCTTGTCTTCGAACCCATATCGATCTCCAAGTGGGTGACCCCGGGAGCCAGCCGGGGTCGATGGCCAACCTGGAACACGGCGTCGGGGCGCGTCGCTCCGAGGTGTTCCGTCTCGAAGCGGCGCGGAGGCGAAGAGCGGTGTCTACATCCGGCGGGCCTCGGTGCCGGAAGGGTTCGTCCAAAGGGGCGGCCGAGCTGGCCGCTGGAGGTCTTAAAAAATCGGAAGCTGCCCGGACGACCGCGCGCGTTTCCGCGCGGAGTCATCGATGCGCTCGTGGCGCGGCGACCAGTCCAGCTGGTCATTCAGTGGGCAAGCGAAGGTGATCCCTCGGCTCCTGCTGGACGCGCCCCCTTCCACCGAGGGCGTGCAGGGTCACGGTGGTCTTCACCCGGCTCGCTGCGACGTGCAGCGCGTGCCGGGCGAACGCCCGCAAGGGCAGTGGCCGTGACGAGGGTATTCAGGGATCGCAACGCGTACGCATTGCGGGGTGTGGCTGCAGGTGCTCGCGGGCGAGCCTGGCAGCGCATCGCATCTCGGGGATGCGGATCGGAGAGAGGGATGGGGGCCGCGTCTTGCACGGCCGCGTAACTCGTCTAAGCAGGCTACGCGATGGAAGTGCGGGTCACGACCGCTAACGGCTGCTTCAGCGTCTGAGCGCTCGGTGGCAGCGTCCGGCCTGCTGTTGACTTGACGTCCTGCTGCAGGCACCGCAGGGCTGATCGAGAGTTGACCGCAAGCGTGCGTGTGATGTCAACAGCGCCGCAAACGCGGCGCATGTTCATCGGGCAAGAACCGACCACTTGATCCGGGCAGAGTTGCAATTAGGTGCGACAAGACACCTTGCGGCACTGACGATGCGGTCTTCCCCTCGGGCTTGACCTTCTTCTGCCATGCCTCTAGTTGGGCGCGGACGAGGCTCGCGTTCGTGGGTTGCTGGTAGGTCCGACACGCGCGGCAGCGGAGTCACCGCGAGGCGCCCGGCGAACGGGGGAAACTACCGCAACGGCCGGACTTTCCAGCCCCTCAAGCCGCCGAAAACGCGCTTCACTGTGACCGATGAACATGCGCCGAGCGCCTGAGAGAATCACCGGCCGAGCCCTTTGACCCGACCCTGCCGACCGCATGCCCCACCAACGCCTCACCCTGGCCCGCCTGGAGCAACTGCTGCTCACCGCCTGCGACGACCTGCGCGGCAACATGGACGCCAGCGAGTACAAGGAATACGTCTTCGGCATGCTGTTCTTGAAGCGCGCCAGCGACTTGTTCGAGCAGCGTCAGGCCCAGATCCGCGCCGAGGGTGAGCGCGACGGCCTCGCGCCCGCTGCCATCGAAGCCAACCTCGAAGACCCTGACCAGTACGCCGGCCAATACTTCTACGTGCCGGCGCGCGCCCGCTGGAACACGCCCTGGACTGAGCCCGAGACCGGCACTCGCCACCCGGCGCTGAAGCACATCAAGGAGAACGTCGGCTCCATGCTCAACAAGGCGCTGGAGGCGCTGGAAGACGCCAACGCCGACGCGCTGCAGGACGTGCTGAAGGGCACGATCAACTTCAACAAGAAGATCGGCTCCACCACGCTGGACGACGACACGCTCGTCAACTTCATCCAGAACTTCGACAAGATCCCGCTGAAGGACGAGGACTTCGAGTTCCCCGACCTGCTGGGCGCAGCCTACGAATACCTGCTGAAGGACTTTGCCGACCAGGCCGGCAAGAAGGCCGGCGAGTTCTACACCCCGGCCGAGGTGGTGCGTGTGTGCGTGGAGGTGTGCGACCCGCAGGAGGGCATGCGCATCTATGACCCCACCTGCGGCAGCGGCGGCATGCTGATCCAGGTGCGCGACTACCTGCGCGAGCACGGCCGCAACGCGGCCAATGCGTCGCTGTTCGGGCAGGAAAAGATGGGCACTACCTGGTCCATCTGCAAGATGAACATGCTGCTGCACGGCATCCCCGATGCCGACATCCGCCAGCAGGACACGCTGCGCGAGCCGCAGCACCAGGACGAAGACGGCCAGTTGAAGCGCTTCGACCGCGTGCTGGCCAACCCGCCCTTCAGCCAGAACTACATCAAGAAGGACATCAAGTTCCCCGGCCGCTTCCCGGTGTGGCTGCCCGAGAAGGGCAAGAAGGCCGACCTGATGTTCGTGCAGCACATGCTGGCCGTGCTGAAGGCCGACGGCAAGCTGGCCACGGTGATGCCGCACGGCGTGCTGTTCCGCGGCGGCGAAGAGCGCGAGGTGCGCCGGCAGTTCATCGAGCGCCGCGTGCTGGAAGCCGTGATCGGCCTGCCCGCCAACCTGTTCTACGGCACCGGCATCCCGGCCTGCATCCTGGTGCTGAACAAGGCTGGCGCCGCCACCCGCGAGCACGCCCTGTTCATCAACGCCGACCGCGAATACCGCGAAGGCAAGGCCCAGAACCACCTGCGGCCCGAAGACATCGACAAGATCGTGCACGTCTACCGGGCCGGTCAGGACGTGTCGGCCTACGCCCGCCGCGTGCCCTATGCCGAGATCGCGGCCGAGGACTACAACTGCAACATCCGCCGCTACGTGGACAACGCGCCGCCGCCCGAGCCGCACGACGTGCGCGCGCACCTGCACGGCGGCGTGCCGGTGGCGGAGATCGACGCGCTGGCGCACTTCTGGAGCAACTACCCCGGCCTGCGGGAAAGCTGCTTCTTGCCGCGCGGCGGGGCGGATGCCGAACGCTATGCCGACTTCAGCCCCGCGCTCGCCGACAAGCGTGCCATCGCCACGAACGTAGCCCAGCACAACGGCGTGCAGCAACGCCATGCCGAATTCATTGCGCAGCTTCAAGCCTGGTGGCAGCAGCACCTGCCGGTGATCGATGCGCTGGCGCCGGACCCCACCAACCAGCAGGGCGCACCACGCAACGTGTACGCGGTGCGCGCCACGTTGCTGGACAGCATCGAGCGGGTGTTCGGCGGCCAGCACCTGCTCACCCGCTACCAGGTGCGCGGCGCGTTCGCCAACTTCTACAAGCAGTTGTCGGCCGACTTCAAGTCCATCGCGGCCAGCGGTTGGGGCGCGGAGTTGATTCCCGACCAGGACATCCTGCAAAGCCAGTTCCCGCAGGTGCTGGCCGAGTTGGAGCAGCAGCACGCGCGCCTGGCCGAGCTGCAGGCGCTGTTTGCTGCGGCGGGCGAAGAAGACTTCGAGGACAGCGACGGCACCGGCGTTCTGCCGCCCGAGCAGGTGAAGGACCTGAAGGCCCAACTCAAGGAAGCCAAGGGGCAGGCCAAGCTGGCCAAGAAGGACAGCAGCTTCGGCGACTGGAAGTCCCACCAGGCAGAAGCCGACCGACTGGATGCACTGCTGGCGCGGCACAAGGCGCTGGAGGAAGAAGCGAGGGGCCTTAAGGCGCGCATCAAGAGCACCGAGAAGAACCGCGATGAGCTGGTGGAACAGGCGCGGCAGCGCATCGGCCGCGATGAGGCGCGGCAGGTGATCCTGCAACGCTTGCAGGCGGTGTTGATGGACACCTATGGGCAGTACCTGCGGGCGGACCAGCGGGCCTGCGTGGCGGCGATCGAGAACCTGTGGGGCAAGTACGCCGTCACAGCGGCGCACTTGGAGCAGGCGCGTGCTGGAGCGACGGCGGAACTAACGCACTTTCTGTCGGGGTTGGGATATGCCTGACTGGAGAACAGTTCAGCTCCATGAGGTGGCCGACATCCGGGTGAGCAACGTCGACAAGAAGGCGGTGGCAGGCGAGTTGCCGGTCAAGCTATGCAACTACATGGATGTGTACGGCAACGACTACATCCGGGCAGACCTGTCATTCATGGAGGCGACAGCTACTGCTGCCGAGATCGAGCGCTTCGGTGTGCGCCGCGGCGACGTGATGATCACCAAGGATTCGGAGACGCCTGACGACATCGGAATACCTTCGGTCGTGTTGGATGACATCGAGAGTCTGGTGTGTGGCTACCATTTGGCTCAGTTGCGGCCCAGAGAAGCTGTGGTCGATCCCATCTACTTGTCGAAGCAACTATCTCTGCCGGAGACTTCCGCCTACTTCGCGCAGCGTGCGACGGGTTCCACGCGCTATGGGCTATCGACGCGGACGATCGCGCAGACGCCCATTCGCCTGGCGCCGTTGGTTGAGCAGCAGCGCATCGCCGCCATCCTCACCAGCCTCGACACCGCCATCGCAGCCACCGAAGCGCTGATCGAGAAGCACCATCAGATCAAGGCCGGGCTGATGCACGACTTGTTGACGCGCGGCGTTGCGGACGGAGGGTCGCTTCGACGATCCGCTCTTGAGGCCCCCGACCTCTACGTGCCAACCAAGATCGGCCTGGTGCCGGTAGGTTGGGAAGTGACCGGTCTTCAAGCGAAGCAGCGCGGTGCCGACAAGTGGATTCGGACCGGGCCTTTCGGGTCGTCATTGAAGGGTGAGCACTGGGTGGTTGAGGGCTGCCCTGTTGTCACGATTGGCTCACTAGGCGAAGGATTGTTTGATGAGCATGAACTCCTGTTCGTCGGCGAGCGTGACGCGGCACGTCTGGCCGAATTCAGGCTCAAGCTCGGAGACGTCGTGTTCTCGCGCGTCGCAGATGTCGGCCGGTCCGTCGCTGTGCGCCAGGAGAACGTCGGATGGATCATGTCGTCCAACCTCATGCGTATTGCCGTGGACGCGAGTCAGGTTCGCCCCGATTTCCTGCAGATGCTGCTGGCAGGCGATGCCCGGGTCAAAGCTCAGATTCGCGCCAAGGTCAACAGCGGCGGACGCGAAGTGGCCAATAGCGAGATCCTGGGGCAACTGCTCTTTGCGTGGCCGCCCGTCGATGAGCAAGAGCGCATCATCGAGCGCGTGCAATCCATCGAGGCACCGATTCGCTTGGATCAGGATCGGCTGCGGAAGCTTCGCATGCAGAAGCAAGGCCTGATGCACGACCTGCTGACTGGCAAGGTCCCTGTTGGAGCCGGCTGAAAGTCCACGCCCATGGCCGACGACTACGCCAAGTTGCTCAATCCCGAGCGCGCGCTGATCTTCCGGATCATCCATCGCGCGAACCTGCCCTGGGTGCTGCAGCACGGCCTGCATTGCGGCAACAGCGCCACGCGCGCGGCGGACTGGGTGAGTATCGGCAACCAGGAGTTGATCGGCAAGCGCGCCCACTGGCCGGTGACTGTGGGGCCGGGCGGCGTCTTGAACGACTACGTGCCCTTCTACTTCACACCCTTCTCGGTGATGATGCACAACATCAACACCGGCTGGAACGGCGTGCCCAGGCATCCCAAGCCGGACATCCTGATCCTGGTGGCGAGCTTGCGTCGTGTGGTGGAACTGGGCCTGACGGTGCTGTTCACCGACAGCCATGCCAACAACCCGCTGGTCAACTACTACCGGGACCCGGCACAACTCGACCGCATCGACTGGCCCATCCTGCAGGCGCGTGACTTCAAGCGTGACCCGGAGGACCCGGACAAGTTCTCCCGCTACCAGGCCGAGGCGCTGGTCCATCGGCATTGCCCGCTGCAGGGGTTGTCGGGGATTGTCTGTTACAACCAGGGCGTCAAAATCCAGGTCGAACAGGCCGTAGCCGCGGCCCAGGTGCCGCTGCAGGTGGCAGCCCGGCCCGCCTGGTACTTCTGATGATCCACTACACGCAAGGCAATCTGCTGGAATCCAAGGCCCAGGCCCTGGTGAACACGGTCAACACCGTGGGCATCATGGGCAAGGGCATTGCCTTGATGTTCAAGGACCGGTTCGCCGAGAACTTCCGGCTGTATGCGCAGGCCTGCAAGGCCGGCGACGTGCGCACGGGGCAGATGTTCGTGACCGAGCCGGGCGAGTTGGACGGGCCGCGGTGGGTCATCAACTTCCCGACGAAGCGAGACTGGCGCGCCAAGTCCCGTCTGGAATGGATTGTCGAAGGGCTGCAGGACCTGCGGCGCTTTCTGGTCGAGAACCACGTGCGCTCCGTCGCGATTCCGCCGCTGGGTGCCGGCAATGGCGGCCTGGATTGGCCGCTGGTGAAGGACCAGATCGAGCGCGCCCTGGGCGACCTGGACATCGCGATCACGGTCTTCGAGCCGACTCGTACCTATCAGAACGTGGCCAAGCGTCATGGCGTGGAAGCGTTGACGCCAGCCCGGGCCATGATCGCCGAACTGGTGCGCCGTTACTGGGTGATGGGCTTCGAGTGCAGCCTGCTGGAAGTGCAGAAGCTGGCCTGGTTCCTCAATCGCACGCTGGACCGGGACGTGCCCGGGAACAATCCGCTGAAGCTGCGCTTCGAGGCCAACAAGTTCGGCCCGTATGCGCATGGGCTGACCAAGGTGCTGGACCAACTGGATGGCAGCTACCTGGGCAGCGAGAAACGCATCGGCGATGCCAAGCCCTTCGACGTGGTGTGGTTCAACGAACAGCGCACGCAGGTGGTTCAGGCCTACCTGCGCAGCGAGGCCAAGCCGTACCTGGCCGCTCTGGAGGACACTTCGGCGCTGATCGATGGTTTCGAGTCGCCCTACGGCATGGAGTTGCTGGCCACGGTGGACTGGTTGCTGGCACGCGGCAACGTCGAGCCAACGGTTCAGGCCGTGCGCGATGGCCTGGCGCGCTGGCCCCACGAAGATGGCGCCGAGCGCAAGACTCGGCTGTTCGATGACCGCGCCGTCGGCATTGCGCTGAACAGGTTGCTGCAATCACCCCGCACGGGCGAGCGGCCCGGATTGCTTCAGACGATTGCCGCATGGGAACCACTGCAGGACGGCCTGCCGCCGCGTGAGGACCTGGCGCCGCAGGAGCGTGACCCGCTTTAGGCGTGGCCTGCCGGGGCCACCGCGATGAGCGAGTATTCCGAGGTCGAACAGCCCTTCCTGCAGCAGTTGGCTGCGCAGGGGTGGACTGTTGTCGACCAGGGCCCGCAGCTGCCGCAGGACGCGGCGCCTAGCCTGCGCCCCAGCTTTCGGCCCTGGTGGCTGCCCGGCGTGTTCCGCGAAGCGGTGCGCGGGCTAAACACCCTGCCAGATGGCAGAGGTGAAGGTGCTCCCTGGCTCACCGACCACCAGCTCGACGAACTGGAGTCGCAGCTCTTCCGCCAACCCCAGCGCACGCTGCTGGAGGCCAACCAGGCCGTGCACGAGCTGCTGCTGAAGGCGCAGGTGGACGTGAACGAGGCCACCGGCGAGGTGGACCCGGTGGTCAAGCTCATCGACTTCCACCACCCCGAGCGCAACCGCTTCCACGCCATCAACCAGTTCCGCATCGCCACGCCTGGCTGCGTGCGCGAGTTCATCGTGCCGGACATCGTGCTGTTCGTGAACGGCATCCCGCTGGCGGTGGTGGAGTGCAAGAAGGGTTCGGCCACCTGCGCCAACCCGATGCAGGAAGCGTTTGTGCAGTTGCAGCGCTACATGCGCAAACGCGCCGAAACGGAGGCTGCCGGTCTGAAGGAGGGCGAACCCCGCCTCTTCCACAGCAACCTGCTGCTGGTGCGAACCTGCGGGCTGGAGGCGGACTACGGCAGCATCAGCTCCGGCGAGGAGCACTTCTACGCCTGGAAGACGCTGTACCCGGCTGACGATGCCGCCAGGGCGGGTATGAACCCGCAGCAGCAACTGGTGGCGGGTATGCTGATGCCAGCCAACTTGCTGCAGATGCTGCGCACCTGCACCGTGTTCATGGACACCGATGCCGGCGCGCGGGTGAAGGTGGTGTGCCGCTACCAGCAGTTCCGCGCCGCCGGCAAGATCGTGCAGCGGCTGCGCGCCGGCCACACGGCGGCCGAGCGTAGCGGCGTGGTGTGGCACACGCAGGGTTCGGGCAAGTCGCTCACCATGGTGTTCGTGGCCCGCATGCTGCGCGCCAGCCAGGACCTGAGCGACTTCAAGATCGTGCTCGTCAACGACAGGCAGGACCTGGAGGAACAGCTCGGCGAGACGGCCACGCTGATCGGCGGGCGCGTCAACGTGATCGGCAGCACGCAGGACCTGCGGCGCCACCTGGCCACCGACAGCTCGGACATCAACATGGTGATGGTCCACAAGTTCCAGGAGCGCGAGCAGGTGCTCAGCAATGCAGTGGCCGAGGCGCTAGGCACCTACAGGGCCATGCCGGCGGGCAAGACCTTTGGCGTGGTGAACGCCAGCGACCGCATCGTACTGATGATCGACGAGGCGCACCGTACCCAGGGCTCCGACCTGGGCGAGAACCTGTTCGAAGCCTTCCCCAACGCTACGCGCCTGGCCTTCACCGGCACGCCGCTGATCACCGAGCGCCATGGTGAGCGCAAGACGCACAAGCGCTTCGGCGAGTACATCGACACCTACAAGCTGCTGGACGCGGTGAACGACGGTGCCACGCTGCAGATCCTCTACGAAGGCCGCACGGCCGACAGTGCGCTGAACGAGAAGCACGCCTTCGACGAGAAGTTCGAGGACCTGTTCCGCGACCGCAGCGAGGAAGAGCTGGCCGCCATCCGCAAGAAGTACGGCGCCACCGGCGACATCCTGGAGGCCAAGACGCGCATCGATGCCATCGCCCGCGACCTGGTGCGGCACTACGTGGACAACATCCTGCCCAACGGCTTCAAGGCACAGGTGGTGTGCCACTCCAAGCTGGCCTGCGTGCGTTACCAGGAGGGCATCGATGCCGCCATCGCGGAGCGCCTGGCGGCGGAGCAAGCGAAGGCGCGACCGGATGCTGAACTGCTGCGTCGGCTGTCCTTCCTGAAGACCGCGGTGGTGGTGTCGTCCGACGGCACCAATGAGGCGGCCTACATCACGCACGCCCGCAAGCAGGCCGCGCGGTTGAATGCGGTGGAGAACTTCTGCAAGGGGTTCGACCTGGATGACCCCGACAAGGCCAACACTGGCATCGCCTTCCTGATCGTTTGCGACATGCTGCTGACCGGCTTCGATGCGCCGATCGAGCAAGTGATGTACATCGACAAGCGGCTGCGCGAGCACACGCTGCTGCAGGCCATTGCCCGCACCAATCGCGTGAAGCGCGGCAAGCAGCGCGGCTATATCGTGGACTACATCGGCCTGGCCAACCACCTGACCGAGGCACTGACGCTCTACACCGCCAGCGACGAGCTGCAGGAACTGCACGACGGGCTGAAGAGCATCACCACCGAACTGCCGGTGCTGGAAGAGCGCTACCAGCGCTTGCTGCAGCACTTCAACGCCCGCGGCGTGAATGGCATCGAGGCCTTCGTGACCGGCAAGCTGGGCGACATGCGGCAGGCCGCCGCCGTGGTGCATGCGGCCGTGAAGGCGCTGGCCGACGAGCGCTACCGGGCCGACTTCGAGGTGTACCTCAAGAAGTTCCTGATGAGCCTGGACATCATCCTGCCGCACACATCAGCGCAGGCCTTCCGCGTGCCGGCCAAGCGCTTCGGCTACATCCTGCAGGTGGCCAAGGAGCGCTACAAGGACGAGAGCCTGCAACTGGGCGACGCGGGCGAGAAGGTGAAGGCGCTGATCAACGAACATCTGGTCAGCCTGGGCATCAACCCCAAGGTGCCGCCGGTGGAACTGCTGGCCGAGGACTTCCTGCATCGGCTGCAGCAGCACGCGGGCGGCAACGACGAGGCCAAGGCCAGCGAGATGGAGCATGCCATCCGCAAGCACTGCACCGTGCACCACGACGAGGACCCGGCGTTCTACAAGAAGCTTTCGGAGAAGGTGGATGCGCTGATCGAGCGTCACCATGACGAGTGGGACCTGTTGGTGGAGAAGCTGGAAGAACTGCGCACCGAAGCCGTGGCCGGCCGCAAGCAGGGTGTGGAAGGCCTGGGCACCGAGGCCAGCACGTTCTACGAGCACCTGGCCGACGTGGCCTATGGCGGCACCACCGTGCCGGCGGCCGACCTGCCGGCGTTCAAGGTGCTGATGGCCACGCTGGTGGAACTGTTGCAGGACACCATCGGCAGCATCGACTTCTGGCAAAGCGCTGACAAGCAGAAGCGCCTGCGCGGCGAGATCAAGACTGCCATCGCCCGCACGGGCCTGGAGGCTGTGCTGGCGCAGCGTGAGCGTGTGGCCGTGGAGGTGATGAAGCTGGCGAAGAACCGCCATGACCAGCTGTTGAAGGCCGCGAACGATGCAAGCTGAGGCCGCGCCCATCGTCCGCAAGGTGAAGGACATCGAGTACCGCCTGCTGCCCGGCACGGCGCGGCAGACCACCGACATCGTGATCGAGCGCGACGGCTGCGTCACCGTGCGCCCGCCCGCGCGCATGACGCCCGAGCAGGTGGACGAGACCGTGCTGAGCCGCCGGCACTGGATCTACCGCAACCTGGCCGAATGGCGCGACCTGAACGCCACCCGCGTGGTGCGCGAATGGGTGAACGGCGAGAGCTTCCTGTACCTGGGCAGCGCCTACCGCCTGCTGCTGGTGCCGGAGCAGGACGAGCCCCTGAAGCTGAAGGACGGCCGTTTCTGCCTGCTGCGCAGCGTGGTGGAGCAGGACGGCAAGACGGCAGCGCAGGACGCATTCCGCGACTTCTACATTGCCCGAGGCATGTCGCGCCTGGTCCAGCGCGTCAACCACTTCGCGCCACGTGTGGGTGTTCAGCCCGGGCCGCTGCAGGTAAAGGAGCTGGGCTTCCGCTGGGCCAGCAGCCTGCCCGGCGGCGGCCTGCACTTCCATTGGAAGTGCCTGATGGCGCCGCCCAAGATCACCGACTACATCGTCGTCCACGAGCTGTGCCACATGCACCACCGGGATCACACCGACCTGTTCTGGAACGAGGTGGACAAGGTGATGCCGGACTATCGTGAGCGGAAGGAGTGGTTGAGGCAGCGGGGGGCGGGGATGGATCTGTAGGTGGGCGAAGTGGTCCGCGTACGAGGGTCTGTGGTCAAGTAACTGGAGGGCAAGGCGGCCTTCACCCGCATCCGCGGCCTGAGTCCGATCCGCGACGCGGAGATGGTGCGCGCTTAGCGATTGGGGTTGGCGCCGGCCCGTTTCCGAAACCTCTTTCAAATCAAAGGCTTAGCGCTTAGCTTGTTAAGCGCACTTGCTAAGTACTCTTGGCGCTTGCCGGCCAGAAAGCGAGAAGCCCCAGTGAACCCACCGAGGCTGTAGCGCCAACCAGGAACCCCCGATCCACTTGGCGCGAGAGTGTATGGGCGTTGGCGCTGCGGGCCCCTGCAAGCGTGCTTTCGCAGGCTTTCCATGAATTAAAGAATACTTTACTATGAAGGCGCACTGCTCAAGCCAGCTTTCATACGATGCGCACCACCGGAACCTCCGTCACCACCACCACGCTGGGCGAGGCGGTGCAAGCGTTCGTGCCTCATGCGCTGCCGCCGGCCGACCCGTCGCTGGCGGCTGAGAGCTACGCCACCGCCAACCACCGCGCCGAGATGGCCCTTGCCCGGTTGGGCGGCGTGGCCGGCCTGGTGCCCTCGGTCGACTGGCTGCTCTACAGCGCCATCCGCAAGGAGGCACTGCTCACCTCGCAGATCGAGGGCACCCAGGCTACGCTGACCGACCTGTTCGATGACGAGGCCGGCCAGGTGCTGACGAACACGGCCGATGTCGAAGAGGTCACCAACTACCTGCGCGCCTTCCGGCTCGTGCGCGACAACCTGCGCAACGAGGCCGGCCTGCCGATCTCGGTGCGCTTGCTGTGCGACGCCCACCGGCTGCTGCTCGATGGCGCACGCGGCGCCGGCAAGCAGCCGGGAGAGTTACGGCGCTCGCAGAACTGGATTGGCGGCGCGCGGCCCGGCCGGGCCGCGTTCGTGCCGCCGCCACCAGACAAGGTGCCGGGGCTGCTGGCCGACCTGGAGCGTTTCATCCATGACCCGGCGCCAGCGCTGCCGCCGCTCGTGCGCGTGGCCCTGGTGCACGTGCAGTTCGAGACCATCCACCCGTTCCTCGACGGCAACGGGCGCATCGGCCGATTGCTGATCGCGGCGCTGCTGGAGCAGTGGGGCCTGCTGCCCGAGCCGCTGGTCTACCTGAGCGGCTACCTCAAGCAGCACCAGGCCGAGTACTACCGGCGTCTGTCGGCCGTGCGCACCGAAGGTGACTGGGAAGGCTGGGTCGGCTTCTTCCTCGACGGCGTGGAGACCGCCGCCACGGACGCGGAGCGCGGCATCGTCGCGATGGCGAGCCTGATCAACGCCGACCGCAAGCGCCTGCTGGCTGCGCCCCGCGTGGGCGCGGTGGCCTTGCGCCTGTTCGAACTGCTGCCCCTGATGCCGCGCTTCGCCATCGAACAGGCGCGGCAGAAGCTGGACACCACCTTTCCCACGGCCACCGCGGCGGTGAAGCTGCTGCAGGACCTGGGGATGTTGAGCGAGCTGACCGGCCAGAAGAAGAATCGCCTGTTCAGCTACGCTGCTTACGTCGAACTGCTGGCAGGGAGCCCATGACGGAGGACCAGCGCGAACAAGAGTACCTGGCGTGGCAGGCCGATTGACGCGACACCGGTCGCCTTCGCGCCCCAACACGACGCGTCGGAATCGATGTGATCCCGATTGCAAGCAAGCACGCGAACCGCTACCGACGGCCGAGGGCCTCGCCAAGGACAGCTTCCGGGCACGTCGGCGGGTCGGCGGGTCGGCGCTTCAGGGCACGAGCGGCAAACTGCGCCTTCGGCGCAACTGGTTGGATCGGACTGATCTGAGTCGTTCACGGTTCAGGGATTGAGCGACAGCTCCCGCCAACACCGGCCACTAAACGCCGGTAACTCGGTCAGCGGTTTCAATCCTGGAACTGGCCGCTCGCCTGACGACTGGTTGGTGGTCTACTTTGAGCGTTACCCAGTTGCGACCGGGCGTGAGGGCCGGGCAATCAAGCATCCGGGAGACGCCAAAGGAGAGAACTGGACGCCTGGACCATCCGATGAAGATGATGGGCAAGGTCGGAGCGACTGGCGGAGCCGTCTCGCGGGCGTGAATGGCGACTCAGGAGAACGAATGAGCAAGGCAGGGAAGAAGCAAGCCAAGAGTCAAGCAAGGAGAGCGAACTCGAAGTTTGCCTCGCACAACATCAGCATGCTTGATCACCATCAGCGGGTCGGAAGCAAACTCATTCCCCCGCTGGCGCAGATGCCCAAGATGACGGCATCTTCATGGGTCGATCACCACATGCCTGAAATGCTGTGGGCCGTACTGCTGGCAGGGACCATGGAGCGTCGGCACTACCTCAACTGCCTTCGCAGGATCGCGGTCGTGTGTCGCGAGTGGTTCCTCAAGAACGACCAGACCGCCAAAGCCGAAGCCAAAGGAGATGCAGAAGCCGGGCTCGATTTCAAGGTCATCGCCGATCACACAAAGCTGGCCGAAATCTCGGACGAGGAGTTCAAGAAGTTCTTGTCCGTTCCCTTGTCGCACCCACTGGGCTATGCGGCGCTCCGGCCCTTGCTACTCCTTGACTGCCTTCCTGGCCATGAGCGGTGGCGTCGCGAACTCGCGGTCGAGCCGACGAGTGATGACTGGAACACGCTCGCCCGCTCGGTCGCCGGTGTACTCGATCATCAGTCAGAGGCTTCGACCGACATCCGATGGTTCAAGGTCATCGTTCCGATCATCTCGGGCCGCATGTTCTTCCCTGAATCTGCCGCCGAAAGCCTGGAGGAGCTTCGACTGTTCCCTGACAAGGGAGACATGCGTCGAGTGCGTCCCTTCATCAGGTCCACCGAGATGACGATGAGGCGGAATCCACCCAGCCCGTGGGTCGATGAGTTCTGGTCCCTCGCAATGCGTAGTACGGGATGCGTCGACCCCTCCGAAGGGCAAGGTTACACGTTCATCGACACTCAGATCGACCCCGACTCACTTTACGCTGCGCGCGACGAAGTTGTGGAGCGCTTTCGGAGGAGCATTTCGCCAGACCGCGTCGATCCGAGGTTGGATTCCGCGTTCGGTCTTGCCCTGTATGCGTTGAGTGTGCTCGAAGAGGTTGGCATGCATCGCATACACACCCGGATCATCGGAGTGGTGTCGCTCCGAGCATTGGCTGAGGTGTGCATAACGCTCAGATACCTTGCGCATGTGGATACGCCGCCGATGTGGCAGTCATTTCGCGTTTACGGCGCCGGGCAAGCCAAACTCGCCTTCCTGAAGATCCAACAAACCCTGGGCGACTTGCCAGCATTTGTCGACGAGGCAGCTATCCACGCCATTGCGAATGAAGACGTCTGGCAAGAGTTTTTGAACATCGACGTGGGCCACTGGGCAAACAGCAACCTGCGAAAGCTGGCTACCGAATGCGGCGCGAAGGATATTTACGATCGCTACTACGACTGGTCATCGGGCTTTATGCACGGCAACTGGGCTGCAGTCCGCGACACCAACTTTGTGACGTGCCACAACCCATTGCACAGGCTGCACCGAGTTCCGCGGATGGCGCATCGGCCTCTGCCGTCCGTTGAACCCGACTGCGCCGCGCTGGTAAATGGGCTGCTCGGTGTACTGGAGAAGCTGTACCCGTTAGCTGAAGCGATCCCTCGTGTTGCGCTGCTTAACGCAAAGCAGGGCGTGGCGCCGAATTAGGCGGCAGCGACTGCAAGGTTCGCGATGAGGCATCGCTAAGTTCTCACCGTGCGACTACCCTTGCCGGCCATCCCATTCCATGTCTGAAGAGATTAAGAACACTGCGATAACTGCCGCAGGCTACGTATACCAAAATCGGCAAGGGCTACGCCTCCTGTGCGACTGGCTCGACGCACCGACGCGCTACACCCGGGTGAAGTTCGAGTGTGACGACGAGGCCGACGCGCCGAAGGGGTTGGACGACATCGTGGCCGAGCGAACTGGCGGCCTCGTCGACCTTGAGCAGGTCAAGTACACACCGAACCCGGCGGTGTACGCGCTGAGCTGGGAGTGGATGCTCGAAAAGTCCGGCAGCACGGCGAAGTCTAGGTCGATGCTGCGGAAGTGGTTTGACGCCTTCGCCGTGTTGGACCCGGCTCGCGTTGGCGTGATCTCGCTGAAGACGAATCGTCGGCCAGATGCGGAAATCGAGGCGTGCCTCTCCGGCGGGCGAATCGACTTCGCCAAAGTGCCCGAGCCTCGGCGCTCAGCGTTGCTCGCCGAGCTGGGTGACGAGATGAAGTGCGAAGCCTTCTTCAGTCAGCTGCAGGTTCTTCACAGCGACAAGGGGTTCGAATCGCTCGAGCGCGAGGTCGATGCTCGACTGCACCGGCACGGCACGCCTGAGGGCATCGCGAACCTCAAGAATGTCGCCTTGAACTGGGCGATCCGGAAGAATTTCCCGCCGCCGGACGGGTGGATCTCCCTGGACCAGGTGCGCACCATCCTGCGGGCAGCGCCGCCGGCGCCCTTGCCTGAAGACTTTTTCGTGCCTCTCGGATATGAGGTGCCGGACGAGACGTTCCACCGGGACTTCGTGCGCGACACCGCCGCTGGTGCCGGGCAGGCATTCGTGCTCACGGGGCCGCCTGGCCGAGGGAAGAGCACGTACTTGAGCGCGCTGTGCGACAAGCTTGCTAGCTTGGATATTCCCACGGTCCGTCACCACTACTTCCTATCGACGACCGAGCGGGGGCGCGACCGCGTGCACAGCTACATGGTTGAGCAGTCCATCGCGGCACAGGTCAAGCAGTTTCACCCAGGCGTTCAGACGCCCGGCGGTAACTTGCGAGGGCTGCTCGAAGCTTGCGCGGCCTACTACCAAGAGAAGGGCAAGCCGTTCGTGCTGGTTCTGGACGGCTTGGACCATGTCTGGCGCATCAACGCAGCCGACAAGCGCCCGCTGGACGACTTGTTCTCGCAGGTCCTGCCGTGCCCGGACAACATGGTCCTGTTGGTGGGCACGCAGCCGGTCGACGATGCCCAACTGCCCAAGGACCTCTTGGCCGTCGCACCGAAGGCGAGCTGGCGAGAGTTGCCGGCGATGTCCGAAAACGCGGTGTTGTCGTACCTGCGCAAGGCCGTTGACGAGGGCAGGCTGTCGACCCGATTCGACCATGAAGAGCAGTCGGAGCGCCAGTTGCAGGAGGCGGCGACCGCGCTTCGCAAGAAGACCAACGGCCACCCACTGCACGTCATCTATGCCACCGCGGAGCTTGAGCACGCCGGGGGAGACCTGGACAGCTGGGATATCGGGCGGCTGCAAGGGGACATGACCAAGGAGGTGAAGTTCTACTACGCGTCCCTGTGGGAAGAGCTGCCGCCCAGTCTGAAGGACACGCTGCGCTTGGTGTGCGCGTTTCCCTTCTTCTGGCCGAGGGCTGCGTTCTTGGATATTGCGGCGAAGCTCGGCATTGCTCAGCCCGATGTCGCGAAGGTGGAGCACCTGTTGCATTCTTCGGTCGCAGGCTTGAAGGTCTTCCACGAGAGCCTGGCCGTCTTTGTGCGCTCGACTCCGGGATACGACGAGCGCATCAAGGAGATGATGCCGGCGGTGGCGAGCTGGCTGGAAACATCGGCGCCGCCCTCTTTGCGCGTCAACTGGCTCTGGTCGGTTCAGGCCAAGCTCGGTGACCCCAAGAACCTCATTGCCGGCTTGACCCGCGACTGGATCATGCTCCGTCTGGAGGAGGGCTATCCAGAGTCGCTGTTCGATACCTTGTTGTCGGAGGCCATGGTCGCGGCGCTGGATACCAATGCGTTTGCCGATGCCTATCGCCTTGACCATCTCAAGGCACGGATGGTTCGTGGCAGCGAGTTTCAGATGCAGGATGACGACATGGCTCGGCTTGTGTCGTTTACGCTGATGCTGACAGCCGACGATGGTGTCGTCCGAGAGGCTGTGGCGTCGCGGCACGAGACGGACATCCTGCGTGTGGCCGCCCTTGGCTTGGCCTTGCAGGCGCGAGGACAGCCGGTACTGGCCAAGACCTGTGGCGCCGAGGCACTGCGGCGTTTCAGAGGTCTCAGCCGCTTCTCCACGCGGTACTCGTCCAACGCAGGGACTGCAGATTTCAAGTTCTTGGTCGAGGCGTTCGCGCGCCTGGGTGTCCTTGGTGCGACCTCGGAGGCGTTTGCCAAGCTGGTTCGTGAAAACGGCCCCATCGTGTGGATGCCGAGAGCCCGGATGCTGGTTGATGAGGGCGTGCTGGACGACCTGATGGATGCGACCACCCCGCTGCCGCCCGACGACCCGCATAAGAGTGTTCTCAGCGACGTCTGCGCCCGCGCGGCTGCAACGGCCGGGGTGAGCGTCTTTGACCACGACGACTTCAGCAAGCTGGCGCGCACCCCGTTCGTCGCCGCATTGGAGGCCGCCCGCTCACGGGTCTCGAAGCCGCTGAATGAGCCCATCCCCATTGAGTGGCTCAAGGGTGACTACTACGAGCGAAAGGACGACCTGAGTGCGCTCGTCCACCATTGGTTCTTCAGCGGTGTGCACCTGAGCCTTTGCATGCAAGCGGAAGGACAAACCGGCTTCGAGTTCGTGCGGGCGCCCACCTACGAGGACAGGAGGAACATCAGCTACTTCCTGAATTCGCTCTCAGCGATTGCAGCCCAGGTTGCCGAGCGCTGGTGGCGCGGGGAGTTTGTGGACTTCAATCAGCTGTTTGAACTGCTCAAACCTGTCCAGTTCAGGCGCTTCAGGCAGGGGTACGACGCCAGCTCAGCTGCGGAGGACTTCCGGGCTGGACTGCATCGCATTGCCTGCGATATCCGGCTGGGCAGTTGCCTGCTCGCCGGTCGCGACGATGTTGACGTCACTGAGGCGACCATGGTCGCCGCAGGTACCAGCGAGTGGTTCGACCCTACGTCCTTCCGCACCCAGTACGAGGCAGGATTGCTTACCAGGATGAGCGATGAAGCAGCAGCGGCCTTCATCCAATCCCAGCGCGTCCTGCTCGATGCTGAGATTCGCCAAGAGACCAGCATTCATCTTCAGATGCCTCTGCAACTCTGCGGCATCGCGCTCAGCCACGGCTTGAACACCAGCGCCCGGGAGCTCTGCACTCAGACTTGGGAGCTGGTGACCGGCTACGGGCACCGCAAGGACCCCACCTTGAACAACACCGTCGACGCCATTGACTACCTGGTGGAGGTCGTGCCAGACGATGCTCGACGGCTGCTCAGCTTGATTTCGCCCCAAGTCCACCGCGTGCTGGACTTCACGGACGGAAAGGGCACGAGGCACGTGCTCTCAGCCGCGGACCGGTTGCTGGCGAAGCTCTGCCCGCCAGCTCTGGTGGTGAAGTATGAGGAGCACACAGACGCGGGCGATTGGTCGCATGCGGAGGACAGCCTGCGGGCGTACGTCGAGCAGGGCGTGCGGGACAGTTGGCCCCTGGATGCGCTTATGCGCACGGGTGTTCACCCAGAGGTCCAGGACGCGTTGATGCAGCTTGAACGCAATGGTCAGGATGGCGCTGCCGAGCGGCTGCGTTTTCTCAGGGAGCATGCCGGCTGGGACGTCGGCGTGCTTCAGCGCAAAGACTTGTCTAGCGGCGACATTGACAGCAAGCCATACATAGGCGACGTCACCACGTTCGCACCGGAGCAGGTCGACGAGCTGCTGGCAAGCCTGTCGATCAGCTACAACGAGAAGAAGAGGCTGCTTCGAGCCTGGTACGAGCACTGGGATAAGGCCGGGCAGGGCAAGCGCCTTCTCGCGGCGTTGGACAGCTTTCTTCAGTCAGACGAGGGGCGCATGAACGGCATCCTTGAACTGTCTGACCTCGCCTTCGAGACCAGGCGCAAGCTGAGTGGCTCGAAGGCTGCGTGGAATTGCCTCGTCCAGGCGCAGATCCGGAAGGGTGCATGGCTTGGCTTCGCGGAGAGCGAAGAAGAGACGCGTAAGCGGCTGGATATGGTCGTTCAGCACTACCCGAGTCGCTGTGATGAGTTCGTCGGGGCGACGACGTACGCCATGTTCGGAGAGCCCGAGCCGCCGCGTGTAGCTCCGACGGAACTGATGGTCTATTTCTATGCACGGCAGAAGCGCGTTGCCGACGCCGTGAAGTTCGCCGAGATGATGGTTAATTGCGTGCTCGAAGACACCCGAACTCTTCCGCTGGAACGGCCGCGCTGGGCGGAAGAGCTCGACGCTGCGAGGGCGAAGGGCACGTGATGGAAGACCTGCGCATCCTCGTCGCCAGGCTGGGCTGGCCATCGACCGCTGCACGGTGGTGGACCATGCAGGAGCTCGCCGCTCGCCTGGGCGCGCCGGCGTCGAAGGGGAC
>Ga0209717_1000325_pt1 | contig 60157 bp, 47 predicted proteins | sample AD_UKC048_MetaG_FD_184418 | JGI IMG/M metagenome (GOLD analysis project Ga0209717, IMG submission 184418) | Active sludge microbial communities of municipal wastewater-treating anaerobic digesters from USA - AD_UKC048_MetaG (SPAdes) (version 2) | ecosystem: Engineered > Bioreactor > Anaerobic >...
TATGGAAAAGAATACCAGTATTCGCACAGTTATGAGAGCAATTTCTCCCCGCAGGAATACCTGCCCAAAGAATTAGCCGGAAAAGCTTTTTATCAGCCAGGGAAAAATGCACGGGAGGAAGAACTGAGGAAGTTTTTGAAGGGACTGTGGAAGGATAAGTACGGATACTAGTTAGTAGATAGTAGTCGGTAGTTAGTAGTCAACAGCCCATTCTAAGAGGGTTAAATCTAAAATAACAAATTGTAACTCGTTTTACAAAATCTAGCTCGTAACTCGCAGCTCGTAGCTATTCTTTTTTTTATGTTATCATCCCCAATCTTATCAGTAAACAATCTTTCGATCACACGTTCAGGAAAAAAGATCCTGGAAAATATTTCATTTTCTCTTTACAACGGTGAGGCTCTGGCTATTACCGGGCCGGCTGGATGTGGCAAGACGAGCCTGGGACTGGCGCTGGCTCAGCAATTATATTACCAGGGTACGATTACCTATCATTTTCCTGATGGGAGTCCGATAGCCTGGGTGGAACAACAGCATCATTTTAAAACCCTGCAATCCACCTCGGATTTGTATTACCAGCAGCGGTTTAATTCCTATGATACGGAAGAAACCCAAACCGTGGCTGAATCATTGGGACAGCAGTTGTCGGCGGCCCGGGAACTGATAGCTGAAATGGGAATGGCCTATCTGCTGGAGGAGAAGCTCATCCAATTATCCAACGGAGAAAATAAAAAACTGCAGTTACTGAATGCCTTACTGGGGAAACCGGCGGTACTGATCATGGATCAGCCCTTTACCGGACTGGATACAGGCACCCGCCTGTGGCTCAACGAACAGATCATAAGACTGAAAGCGGCAAAAGTATTGGTAATGATGATCAGCTCGGCAGATGAAATTCCGGAGAGCGCGGATAAAGTACTCTTCCTGGAAAACGGGTATATGCAATCCATAGAAGACAAGGCCGGACTCCTCCGGAAGCCGGTTGTTGTAGAGACCAAACAGGAACCCCCTGCTGCTGAAACAATTCCTTTGTCAAAGGAACATCCTGTATTTAACAGTATTATCGATATGGAGGAAGTGACCGTCCGGTATGGCGACAAACTGATCCTGGACCGGATCAACTGGCGCGTATTACCCGGAGAGTGCTGGCTGCTAACAGGTCCGAATGGAGCGGGGAAATCAACATTATTAAGTCTGGTAAACGGGGATAACCCGCAGGCCTATGCGAATAAAATTCATTTATTTGGCCAGCGAAGAGGGAGCGGGGAAAGCATCTGGGACATCAAGAAGAAAACCGGTTTCCTGTCACCTGAACTACATGTCTACTTCAACGATTCTTCCACCGGTTTTGAAACGGTAGCTTCCGGACTTTTTGATACCATCGGACTGTTCCGGCAGGTAAGCGCTGAAGACACAGCATGGGTCATGCAATGGATGGAGGTTTGCGGGATCAGTACACACAAAAATAAACGACTGCTGGAACTCTCCACCGGTGAACAACGGATGCTGCTGCTGGCCAGGGCCCTGGTAAAAGACCCACCCTTATTAATACTGGATGAACCCTGCCAGGGACTGGACCCGGACAGAAAGCACCGGCTGCTGGAACTGATCAACCGGGTCTGTACCGTAACCGGTAAGACACTGGTATTTGTTTCGCACTATGAAGCAGACGTACCGGGATGTGTAGATAAGTTTATCAGGATTGAGCAGGGAAGACGGGTGAGTTAGAAGTACGAGGTTAGAAGTACGAAGTACGAGCGGCATTTCGTAAAACGAGTTACTATTTGTTACTTAAGATATAACCTTCTTAGAATTGGCTGTTTACTGTGGACTGTGGACTGCCAACTGTGGACTCTCTCTCTTCCCTATCTTTGTCAAAACACCTGTTAAATGACCACCTGGACTCTCAAGAAATTCGACGAACTCACGCCTCATGAACTTTATGCAATACTTCAGTTAAGAAGTGAGGTTTTTGTGGTGGAACAGAATTGCGTGTACCAGGATATGGACAATAAAGATATATCCGCCTGGCACCTGATGGGATGGGATAATGAAACGCCCGATAAAAAGTTATTGGCGCATACGCGTTTATTACCTCCGGGCCTGTCGTATCCGGAAGCATCTATTGGCCGGGTGGTAAGCTCCCCTGCTGTTCGTGGAAAAGGGATTGGCCGTGAACTGATGCAGAAATCGATTGAGACAATATATATATTATACGGAGCGGGACCGATCCGTATCGGAGCTCAGTTATATTTAAAATCCTTCTATGTATCGCTGGGTTTTCAACCTGAGGGCGAGATTTATCTTGAGGATAATATCCCCCATATCATTATGTATTTACCCTGAGTCTTCGTAAAAACACGAAGTAGAAGCGCTTTAATTCTGGTCAAAAACAAAAATAACGGCTCAAATATTAGCCCTGTATTTTACTATTCATCTACCTTAGTTCTCGAAATCCAATAGTAGAAAAACCAGAAATCTGATACCAATGAGAACAAGTTTACTCAAAGTGCGGCTGTCCGCGCTAGTCTGCTTCCTTGCAGTCTTCTCTTTTTCCTCACAGGCACAATCATTCACAACAGGTAATGGCAAAGTTGAAATCGGTCTTGGCATAGGCCCGATGTTCTTCCTTGGCGACCTGGGTGGAAGTGCAGGTGTAGGTAAAACATTTATTAAAGACCTTGATTTACCACTGACCAAACTGAACAAAGGGCTGTACGTTAACTACTACCCTACTGAATGGTTCGGTTTACGTCTTGCCGGTAACCTCGGTTATGTTTCAGGCGATGATGCACAAGCCCCTTCCAAAGGTGGTGCAGAAATGGACCGCCGGGAAAGGAATCTGAATTTCCGTTCCAAAATCAGCGAAGCCTATGTGGCTGCTGAAATTTATCCTACTTATTTCCTGGAAAAATATGATGGCTTACTTGGCAAACTCCGCCCCTATTTACTGGCGGGTGTGGGTATCTATCATTTCAATCCGGAAACCAAAGATGTGGATGGCAGCTGGGTGAAAACCGCCCCACTCCGTCTCGAAGGACAGGGATTTGCGGAATACCCCGACAGTAAACCTTACAAACTGACCCAGAAAAATGTGCTGGGAGGTTTTGGTGTAAAATATTATGTAAAAGAAAACATGTATCTCGGATTCGAGATCCTGCACCGTAAATTATTTACCGATCATGTAGATGATGTGAGTAACAACTACTATATCGATCCGATCTATTTTGATCAGTATCTCCCTGCCGCTGATGCGGTAAAAGCAAGAAGGTTATACTACAGGGGTACTTATAGCTTCCCGACCACCCGGCCCTATGAAGAATTTGCTGAAAGAGGCGATCCCAAACAAAATGACGCTTTCTTCTCCAGTATTTTCCGGCTTGGCTGGCGCCTCGGTGGCAACAGTAACCTGAAGCACCTGAAATGCCCGGTGTTTTACTGATCCGTACCGCCTAATACCGAACCACTATGAAACCCTTATTTAATGTCCGCAGCCTGGCGGGACTGGTGATCCTCACCGGCCTCCTCATTGCTGAACCGGCATTCGCCTCCGGCACCCCTTACCGTAAACCCATTACTGTAAGCAACAATCCGGAAGAAGAAGAACCGGCTAAAAAAGAAAAAGGCAAATCCCGGAATTTTACTTCCCTGAATAATTCAGCTGTCAAAATTCATCCGGCTGCCGTAAAACGTGAGATGCACGTGGTAGCCAAAGAAAATGACGGCGCCGAAGTAGACTTCTTTGTATTTGACCTGCAGGGCACCATCATCCAGCATTATAAAATGAAACCGAAGAGTCATTATAAGCTGAGTGGCCTGCGCAAAGGAAAATATACATTTAGTGTTTTCCAGGGAGATGCGGAAACCGCCTCCGGAAAATTTGAAATACGTTAAAAACGAATGCCGTCCCGAAAAGCGGCAGGGAGATTAGTAAAATCTGATACCTGGTTGAATAAACCTAATCCGTTCTCTATTGGTACTCTCATTTGTATACAATTTTATTAAATGCTCTCTGCCCTGCTTTCGGGAATTTATCAACCCTGAGCTCTTTTAATTGTCATAACTAAGAAACCCGAAAAGGTATTATCCGGATTATTTCTAATCCAGGTAACCAGGCAGGGAAATTGTCTAAATCCAGTATCCCGGCAAAACCAGGAACCCCTAAGCTGAAGATTTTTACAATCACTTCCTGCCTTTACCTTAAGGGAATCAACAAGTACGAAGTACGAGGTACGAAGTACGAGAAGCCGCTGTTTAGTGGCTTTTGTTGTTTACAGGGGGGATTAGTTGGCAGTAGGCAGTATGCAGTAGGCAGTCGGCAGTCGGCAGTCGGCAGTCGGCAATAACAGCCACTTCTAAGAAAGTCCAACCTTAAATAACGTATAGTAACTCGCTTCACGAAATCCCGTTCGTACTTCGTACTTCTAACTTCGTACTTTGTCTTCAGATTCCCCTAAAACAGGGATATGTTAACCGGTTATCAACAATTAGCTTTGTTTCATTCTCATTTATGCAGAAACTAGCTTAAATTAGTTCCATAAGCAGTAAGGCGACCCGGAGCCTGAACCGGGGGCGAATGCCGAAAAGCCATATGAGTAGGTCTTCAACCAAAAACAACCAATTATGAACTTAATTGAAAGAGCAAAAAACATTATGCTGACACCCGCTAAAGAATGGGATGTCGTAAATGGAGAAGAAGCAAATGTGCCGGGCATCATTACCGGATATGTATTACCCCTGGCAGGAGCAGCCGCAGTTGCTGCATTTATCGGATATGGCTTAATAGGTGCTAACCTTGGATTCGGCGTCCGTCTCAAGGGTATTGACTGGGGTCTGTACCACGGAATTTCTGTTCTTGCAGGTGCTTTACTGAGTGTGTTTGTAAGCGCATTTGTAATAGATGCCCTGGCTCCCAGTTTTGGTTCCGAAAAGAATTTGGGTAAATCTGTACAACTGGTGGCATATTCCTGGACCCCCGGATGGGTGGGAGGATTGCTGGCAATCATACCTTCACTCGCCATTATCGGAGGACTCGCCAGCCTTTACGGATTGTACCTGCTTTACCTGGGTTTACCTAAACTTAAGAAAACACCACAAGACAAACAAGTCAGCTACTTTGTAGTTTCATTGCTCGTCATGATTGTGGTATTTGTGGTTATAGGTTTAATCATGTCAAAGATATTTATGTCTGTATTTGGCCTAAGCTATGGATTGGGCAATGCAAGTTTTAGCTTATAATAAATAGCTGAATAAAAAAGGACCAGCAACAATGCTGGTCCTTTTTTTATAATTCCATTTTCAGGTATTGTGCGGTAAAGCTCTCCTTATTTTTCACCAGCTCCTCCGGCGTTCCTTCAAACAACACCCTTCCTCCCCCATCGCCGCCTTCCGGACCAATATCAATCACATGATCGGCCACTTTGATCACATCCATATTATGTTCAATCACCAAAACCGTGTTGCCGCGGTCCACCAGTTTATTTAATACCACCAGGAGGTGACGGATATCTTCAAAGTGCAATCCCGTGGTTGGTTCATCAAGAATATAAAAGGTTTTCCCCGTATCCCGTTTGGCGAGTTCCGTGGATAATTTGACCCGTTGGGCTTCACCACCGCTGAGTGTTACGGCCGACTGTCCGAGCGTGATATATCCCAGTCCCACTTCTTCCAGCACTTTGATCTTCCTGAAGAGGTAGGGCACCGGCTGGAAAAATTCAACCGCTTCTTCCACCGTCATCGCCAGTACATCCGCAATGGATTTCCCTTTGTAGCGGATCTCGAGTGTTTCACGATTATAGCGTTTGCCATTGCATTTTTCACAATGGACATATACGTCCGGCAGGAAATTCATTTCAATCACCCGCATGCCCCCGCCTTCACACACATCACAACGGCCCACTTTTACATTAAAGGAGAACCGACCTGCATTGTATCCCCGTATTTTGGATTCCGGAAGAGAGGCAAACAAAGTCCGGATCTCGGTAAAAAATCCGCAATAGGTGGCCGGATTACTTCGCGGAGTTCGGCCAATCGGCGACTGGTCAATCTCAATTACTTTATCAATCAGTTCGAGGCCCTTGATGGATTTATACTCCAGCGGGGTCATTTTTGAGCCAAATGCATGTTTGGACAAGATGGGATATAAGGTTTCATTGATCAGGGTAGACTTACCACTTCCACTCACGCCGGTCACGCAGATAAATTTTCCCAATGGAAATTTCACATCCACTTTCCTCAGGTTATTTCCGGCGGCACCTTTCAACTCGAGGAATTTTCCCGTTCCTTGCCGACGCTCTGCCGGTATTTCAATCCGATGATGGCCGTTCAGGTAACCGGAAGTCAGGGTATCCAGTTTTAATAAATCTTTGGGATCACCCTGAGCCACGATCCGTCCGCCATGGAAACCGGCCTTGGGTCCGATATCAATCAGGTGATCCGCCGCCAGCATAATATCCTTATCGTGTTCCACCACCAGCACACTGTTTCCAATATCGCGGAGATTTTTCAATGCCTCGATCAGGCGGTGATTATCCCGTTGGTGCAATCCGATCGAAGGTTCATCTAAAATATACGTGATCCCCTGTAACTGGGAACCAATCTGGGTAGCCAGCCGTATCCGTTGTGACTCTCCCCCACTGAGCGTGCGGGAAGAACGATTGATGGTCAGATAAGTCAGTCCCACATCGAGCAAAAATTGCAACCGTTCCCTGATTTCCTTCAGCACATCCTTGGCAATAGCCTGTTGCTTGTTGTCCAGCATCAGTTCGATGCCATCAAACCAGGCCGCGAGGTTGTCGAGATTCATCTGACTCAATTCGGCAATATTGCGGCCATTGACTTTAAACCAGAGACTTTCTTTTTTCAAACGGGTGCCATTGCAGCTGTCACAGGGTTTTACAATCATATAGTCCTCTGCCCACTCCCGGATTGCTTCACTGTATGGATTGGCAAACCAGCGTTGCAGCATATTGATCACTCCTTCAAAGGGGGCATTGGGATCGAATTTGGCGTTTTCAAATTCGATGTCTTCCTGCTGCCCGTCTTCATTTCCATAGAACATGATGTTCAGCTGCTTTTGCGTCAGCTTACTTACCGGGTTCGTCAGGGAAATCTTGTTCTTTTTCGCCGCCTCCTGGGCCTGGCGGTAAACCCACGCATCGCGTTCTTCTCCCAGCGGGGCAATCCCCCCTTCACTGATACTCAGGGTGGGGTCGGTAATGATCGCATCCATATTGATATGGTGCTTTGTACCCAGTCCTTTACAGACCGGACAGGCCCCATACGGAGAGTTGAACGAAAAAGCATTGGGGGAAGGTTCTTCGTAGCTGATACCGGTATCCTCACACATCAGCAATTTGGAAAACTGGACAAATTTTGTATCGTCCACCAGCATAAACATCAGATCCTTGCCGAGTTTGAGGGTTTGTTGAACACTCTGGCTCAGCCTGGCCCTGAGTTCATCGGTTACCTGCAGCCGGTCCACTACCAGTTCAATATCATGGATCACATACCGGTCGACCTGCATTTTGGGAACCAGGTCCTTTATTTCCCCATCCACACGCACTTTCAGGAATCCTTTTTTGCGTACATCTTCAAAAAGTTCCCGGTAATGGCCCTTACGTCCCCGGACCATGGGGGCCAGCAGGGCTATCTTTTTCCCCTTATATTTTTTAAAGATATTATCGACGATTTCCTCCTCACTCCATTTCACCATCCGCTTTTTGGTATTATAGGAGTAAGCCTCCCCGATACGGGCGTAGAGCAAGCGGAGAAAATCATAGATTTCCGTCACCGTGCCTACGGTGGAGCGGGGATTTTTATTCGTGGTCTTTTGTTCAATGGAAATCACCGGAGACAGACCTGTGATCTTATCAACGTCCGGCCGTTCCATATCACCAATAAACTGCCGGGCATAAGCGCCGAAAGTTTCCATATACCGGCGTTGACCTTCCGAATAAATGGTATCAAAAGCAAGGGAGGATTTGCCACTGCCACTGATACCGGTGATCACTACCAGCTTATTCTTGGGGATGGATATATCAATATTTTTCAGGTTATGCACCCGGGCCCCATATACTTCAATGGTCTCGGGTTCCTGCACCACAGGGGTGATTTCTGGTTGTTTACTCTTTGCCATATCGGGAAACGAAGATACTGATTCAGCGGGGCTCCCTCTTTATATAGTGATGGAGATGATTGACCCTTCCGCCAGTAACTCCATCAAAAACAGGGAAAAAGAGCCAAAGTTTTTGAAGTTATCCACAAATATTTACTCTGGCACAATATTTTGAAGTAATGCCCGAGTACCAATTAAATCATTAAAAATTTCTCTTATGAAAAAGACCATTGTTATAATGGGCGGATTTGTATTGACCTTACTTTCCGTTACAGTCAGTGCCCAGCAAACCTGGGATGCAAAGAAAAATCCCACGGTAGATTCTATTTCGGCGTTGTATCGCGATAAGATCCTAACAGCCCCGGCACCCCCTACCCGTGAAGATGTATTCCCGGTGATCGGGAAATATGAGTCTGCCACCAATGTGGATGCAGCCCTTCTCAGCATTACTCTTGATGAAGTAAATAAGGGAATCGCCTGGATCGATGGATTGCCCCAGGGTCGCGTGAAAGCCATGCTCAGGAAATCACCGGCAACCTATAAAATACCCGCTCAGAAAACCGCGGAAGGAAATGACGTAGCGGAAGGCACCCTGATTTACGATAAACTGACCAATACCCTGAGTATTTGTCTGGGTAAAGAATACAATGCGGAAAACCCTGCTGCGGCATTTGTCCCGGTAGAAGAACCCGCTGTTGTTACCGTTAAAAATGCTAAATCAAAAAAACCGGTAACCCCGAAAGCCTGGATGTATACCGGCACTAAAATGTCCAAAGAGACCGCAATGAATTAAACAACTAAAGGACGGTTTTCATACACAGTAACAGAAAAGGCTGCCGCTTGTAAGAGCGGTGGCCTTTTTTGTATACGTTAAAATAATTTGGTTGCTCCCCCCCTGCATTCTACTTTAGCAGCAAATTCGCCCCATGTTTGGTTTATTCAAAAAGAAAAACAATTCTGATTCGGTAACGGTAACCGACAAAGTGGTGATCAGTGAGCCCGCCAAACTGACTGTATTGCTGGAAGCCTGGAATAATCAGCCGCAATCCGTGATCGTTTGCTGGTTTGAGGAAAGTCTCGAAAAAATCACGGCTTATATGAATGAACACAGTTCTGTAACGGTACCTGTATTACTGGTCCGTGAGGCATTGACCGCACAACGGGCCGGCAGAACACCCCTTTTCGCCGAACATTATCCCTTACATAGTAAAGAACAGGAAGCTTACCAGTCCATGCATCTTGAAAAAGCTGTTGTTTACTCCTCCTTACGTGAACCACTGTTCAGCCAGTTCGGCGGAGAAAAAATTATTAAAGTGATGGAACAGCTGGGTATGAAGGAAACAGAACTGATTGAGCACAGTATGATCAGCAGTGCCATTCGGAAGGCCCAGGAGAAGATCGAGCAAAAAACTCCATTGGATCATCTGGCCCGCTCCCAGGAAGAATGGATTGAAAAAAATTATAAGCCCTGAAACCCTTGACCACAAAGGGCTTTGAAGGAATAGCGAACAACCGTTTGCCTCTTGAATCGGTTTTTGTTTTTTAAATTACCTACCTGTTGTATATTTGCAGCAGTTCTTTAATGTACTTATCAAGAAAGGCAGAGGGTAATGGCCCGATGATGCCTTGACAACCTCTCCACTCCTTCCTTCGCATCCTTCGATAAACTCAGGATGACAATGATGCTCAGGATGACAGTGGAAAAGGTGCCAACTCCATCCCGTGCAAACGGGAAAGATAAGCCAGATATATAGCTTCTAAATAGTCTTTAAGATATTCAAAAGCTCATCTGTTTTATCGGGTGAGCTTTTTTTATACCCCATAGCTTTAGCGACGGGGTATTGCCTCCCGGTCCACCCGCTCTCCTTCTTGGTAATTACCGATTCCGGCCGGAATCAATTGTCTAACAATTTTCATCATGTTTAAAACCAGAAAGGATGAACCCGCAAACTATTCAACAAGAAAGAAACCGACAGCCGATCAACTGTCATTATTCCGAAACAAACAATCATTCGGTTATAACAGCCTTAACAAATCATTAAGCAGAAAAAAAGGAAATAATTTGGCAGGGTCCTGCATTGTCCACTAATTTTATCGGGTAAATGACGCACAGCAAAATTTCATACGCTTCTACTGGCACCCTGAACCGGTGCATTTGCTGCTGTTGTTGTATGCCGTAAGGCATACTATATTATTACCCCCGCAAAGGGCTCTGCACCCTGTTTTATTGTCCTCTTTACTTCATTGATTTTTAAAACCAAAAAATTAAACTATGTCTACACCTCATCATTTCGAAACACTCCAGCTTCATGCCGGACAACAAATTGATCCTACCACCAAATCCAGGGCGGTTCCGATCTACCAGACTACTTCCTATGGATTTAATAACGCGGAGCACGCGGCCAACTTGTTTGGACTGAAAGAATTCGGAAACATCTATACCCGCATCATGAATCCGACCACGGATGTGTTTGAACAACGCATTGCCGCGCTGGAAGGCGGAGTAGCAGCAGTAGCTACCGGTTCTGGCCAGGCTGCCCAGTTTCTGGCCCTGAACAATATCTTGCAGGCGGGTGATAATTTCATCTCCACGTCGTTCCTATACGGAGGTACCTATAATCAATTTAAAGTGGCCTTTAAACGACTGGGCATCGAAGTACGGTTTGCCAATGGAGATGATCCGGAAAGCTTTGTCAAACACATTGATAAAAACACCAAAGCGATCTATCTCGAGACGATTGGTAATCCCCGGTTGAATATTCCTGATTTTGAAAAATTTGCGGCCATTGCCAAAGAGTATGATCTGCCCCTGGTAGTAGACAATACTTTTGGAGCCGGTGGTTATTTATTCCGCCCGCTTGAACATGGCGCGAATATCGTGGTGGAATCGGCCACCAAATGGATTGGCGGACATGGTACCAGTATTGGTGGTGTGATCATTGACGGTGGTAATTATAACTGGGGCAATGGAAAATTCCCGCAATTCACAGAACCATCTGAAGGCTATCACGGACTGAAATTCTGGGACATCTTCGGGGAAGGCAATCCGTTAGGCCTGCCCAACATCGCTTTTGCCATTCGCGCCCGGGTGGAAGGGCTTCGTGATTTTGGCAGTTCCCAGAGTCCTTTTAACTCCTTCCTTTTGTTACAGGGATTAGAAACCCTGAGTCTCCGGGTACAGCGACATGTGGAAAATGCACAGGCACTGGCGGAATGGCTGGAACAACATCCGGCGGTGGAATTTGTACAATATCCCGGATTGAAAAGCAATCCTTATCATTCATTGGCTAAAAAATACCTGAAGCGCGGATTTGGTGGAGTACTCAATTTCGGTGTGAGGGGCACGAAAGAAAATGCCAGCAAGTTTATTGACGCGCTTAAACTGGTGAGTCACCTGGCTAATGTAGGTGATGCGAAAACACTCGCCATTCATCCGGCTTCCACCACCCACGAACAATTAAGTGAAGCCGACCAGGTTGCAGCCGGTGTATTGCCCAACCAGGTCAGGATCAGTGTGGGTATTGAGCATATCGAAGATATCAAAGCCGATTTTGAACAGGCTTTTGAAAAAGTATCCGCAAACGCAACACTGGCATAAAGATGACCACGACATTTCAATACAACCAGCTATTTACGTTAGAGTCCGGTGAAAGCCTGCCCGGTTTTCACCTGGCTTATACCACCCATGGCAAACTGAACGCGGCAAAGGACAATGTGGTTTGGATCTTTCATGCACTCACCGCCAACAGCAATCCGGTGGAATGGTGGCCGGGACTGGTGGGTGAAGGAAAATACCTGGATCCGGCAAAGTACTTTATCATTTGCGTGAATAAACCTGGAAGCCCGTATGGCAGTATCTCCCCGATCAGCCGGAATCCGCTGACCGGACGGCCTTACTATAACGGGTTTCCTGTCTTTACCATCCGCGATATGATCAGGACCTACCAGCACTTGAAAAACCATTTAGGTATTACTAAAGTCTTTGTAGGATTGGGTGGCAGTACCGGCGGGATGCAATTGCTGGAATGGGCGATTGAGGAACCGGATTTGTTTGAACATATTGTACCGATTGCCACCAATGCGGTGCTTTCTCCCTGGGGAATCGCTTTCAACACTTCCCAGCGGATGGCCATTGAAGCGGATCCCAGCTGGCTGGAACAAAGAGCAGACGCCGGTCAGAAAGGATTGTCGGCTGCCCGTTCTATTGCCCTGCTCTCCTATCGACATTACAATGGTTACTCCATTACACAACGAAGGGACAAAGCCTTTGTGGCCATGAGCCCCGAAACCGTATATGCTGCGGATAACTACCAGCGTTACCAGGGGATCAAACTGGTCAACCGTTTTAATGTGATCAGCTACTACCGGTTGTCGCAGAGCATGGACAGTCATGACACCGGCCGTAACCGCGGAGGGGTGAAAGCAGCGTTGGCTTCCATCAGGGCCAAAACACTGGTGATTGGTATATACTCTGATCTCTTATATCCTATCTCGGAACAGGAATTTTTGCAGCAACATATACCGGGCGCCGAACTGCTCACCATCACCAGTGAATTCGGACATGACGGATTCCTGCTTGAATACGAGAAAATTGAAAACGCCCTGGTGAAATTTATAGACGAACGAAAACTATCTCATTTAAAAATTGTGAACGAATAAAATATGGAAACACATAAACAGTTAACAATCGGATTATTCGGATTTGGTGTAGTGGGCGAAGGCTTATATAAGGTCTTACAGCAAACCCCTTCGCTCAAAGCCAGCATTAAGAAAATATGTATTAAAAATATTGAGAAGAAACGGAATGCCCCCGCCAGCCTGTTTACCACGGAACGTGATGAACTCCTGAATGACAAGGACATTAATGTAATTGTGGAAGTGATTGATGACGCGGATGCTGCTTTTCATATTGTAAGTACAGCGCTAAATAATGGAAAAGATGTGGTCAGTGCCAGCAAAAAAATGATCGCCGAACATTTAACCGCCCTGCTGGAACTACAGGAAACCACCGGCCGTTCCCTGTTGTATGAAGCAGCCGCCTGCGCTTCCATCCCGATCATCCGCAACCTGGAGGAATATTATGACAACGACCTGCTGCATTCGATCAAGGCGATTGTTAACGGATCTACCAATTTTATCCTTACCAAAATGTTTGATGAAGGATTGGATTTCAAACAGGCACTGGTACTGGCCCAGCAACTGGGCTTTGCGGAAAGCAATCCCAAACTGGATGTGGAAGGATATGATGCGGTGAACAAGTGGACCTTCCTGCTCACCCATGCTTATGGCATTACGGAGGCACCTGAACAGATCCTTTTTAATGGGATACAGAATATCCAGGCGGCTGATGCCGGGGTAGCCAAATCAAAAGGACAGGCCATCCGGCTGGTAGCCCAGGCGCAGAAATTACGGAACGGGAAAGTAGCGGCCTTTGTTTTGCCGCAGTTTATTAACCAGGATGATCACCTCGCTTTTGTGAAAAATGAATACAACGGGGTGGTTATTGAGAGTGGTTTTGCCGATAAACAATTTTTTTATGGAAAAGGGGCCGGCAGTTTTCCGACGGCCTCTGCCGTTTTAAGTGATATAGCCGCCCTGCGATACCAGTATCGGTATGAGTACAAAAAACTATACCATCATCAGCCCCATCAACTCAGCAACGATATCTTTCTCCGGGCCTATGTCAGTTTCGATGATATTAATTTAATCCCGAAAGACCGCTTTGAATGGATTGAGGAATGGCATGCCAACGAAGACCGGAAATACCTGGTAGGCGTGATCTCCTTTGATGAACTGAAAAACAATAACTGGTGGAGGGAAAACAATACTTCATTAGTGCTCACCCCCGACCCGGTCATTGAAGATCTGGAATTGAGAAAGCTGAAGAAGAAGAGCCTGGAACTGGCGGGAATCATGGAGTCTTAAAAAGGATAATGGTTTAAAGAAGGGTTTAAAAGGTTTGGAGGACTAAAGGAGAAAGATGTGGAAAGAAGAGTTTAAAAGGTTAAAAAATATTCTCTTAGAATGGGCTGTTTCCTGACAACTGACAGCTGACAACCGACAACTATAAAAAAAGAAGAGGCTACCCTTTGAGTAGCCTCTTCTTTTTTAAATTTGTTTATCCGTAGTTCCTTCCGTTGCTTGCGGAGGTTCAGGCAGCTGTGTTTCTTCTATATGCACCGGCGCGGGTTGCGGTTCATAGACAAATTCCTCTTCCTTTTTGCGACGGCCGGAAAACCATTTCCAGATGGCACCACCGGCTGCAATGATCCCAATGATTATAAACTTCAGGAATTTCAGGATACCGGCACCGGCTGCTGTTTTCAACAGCACTTTACCCGCCACCAGGCCACCCACTGTCCAGGCGGCCACGTCATCCACTTTAGAATCAAAGTCGCTGTAACGGTTCCCCTCCGTATATTCTGCCATGGAGATCACCTTATCTACATCGGATTTAACCAAATCGAGTTGTCCCATGCCGGAGACTGCACTCATGGTCATCATTCCTTTTCTTCCCAAATGAATTACTTTATAATTAAGGGTATGCTCATCCCGTCCTTCCACCCGGATATCCAGGGCCCAATGCAGTACTTTTTTCTGATCATCATAAAAAGGATGAGCAGCCCATCCTTCCGTATACATACCCTCACCACCCATGGCTTTACGTTGGGCATTTTCCTCCGCATCATCTGATTTCATTTCCTTCAGCAGATCATCATAATTAATATCCTTGGCGTCTGCATCCTTCACATAGCCAACCGGATTGTATTCGACCACATAGGCATAGGAACTGTCACTGAACGGGTCTCCGTCTTCCGGAAAGACCATACCCTGCAGGTGTTGCTGCGGCAGGTTACCCCACAGATCCTGGATCACATACCGGCTTTGTTCGAGCCCCAGGAACTTGAACCCTTTTGGTACATTCAATTTTGCCACACCTGACGGAAGGCTGATCATACCCGTTTCATACTTCAATGCTTTTTTTACTGAATCCTGGAATTTCGCATAGGCTTCCAGTTGTTTGAGCAGTAGTTTAGTTGAGTCATCTACCTCTTTGGCAAAAAGGGAACCCATGGCCATCATCAGGGCCAGGGCGGATAAGGCCAGTTTTCTCATGTTGTTTGTTTTTAGGTGGCTGACAAAATAATAAAATTATTTGAAAAAAGTATTGATGGAAGTGGGGAAGAGTCGGGAGTCAGGAGTCGGGAGTCGGGAGTCGGGAGTCAACAGCCCCTACTTAGAAAGTTTTTCTAAACTCTACTTTAAACCACTAGCTTCTCTAGTACTCTATAAACCTTCTAAACCCTTCTTTCAGTCTCTTTCTCCTTTCGGGCTTTCTAAACTCTACTTTAAACCACTAGCTTCTCTAGTACTCTATAAACCTTCTAAACTCTTCTTTCAGTCTCTTTCTCCTTTCGGGCTTTCTAAACTCTACTTTAAACCACTAGCTTCTCTAGTACTCTATAAACCTTCTAAACTCTTCTTTCAATCCCTATCTCCTTTCAGGCTTTCTAAACCCTTCTTTCAACCTCTGTGTCCTGTAAAGCATTTATCTTTACCCATATTTACCACTATGCCCGAATTGTCATTGGTGATTACTGTTAAAAATGAAGAGGAGAATATTGCTCCCTTGTTGGCGGCTGTGCATACGGCACTCCGGGGCATGGACTATGAAGTGATCCTGGTAGATGACGGATCCACGGATCAGACAAAACAACGGATTATTGAAAGTGCTGATGACCGGACCTGGTTGGTCGAGCTCCGGAAAAATTATGGACAAAGCAATGCCATGATGGCCGGAATTGATCAGGCGAAAGGAACTTATATCGCTTTACTGGATGGTGATCTGCAAAATGATCCTTCTGATATTCCATCCATGCTGGAATTACTGAAAAAAGAGGATTGGGATGTCGTAGCCGGCAACCGGATCAACCGGCAGGATAGTATGCTCTTACGGCAGGTGCCCAGCCGGATTGCGAATGCGCTGATCCGCAGCTTTACCGGGGTGCATATTAAGGATTACGGATGTACGTTGAAATTATTCAGGCGAGAAATCGCCGCAGAATTGGGATTATATGGGGAATTACACCGCTTTATCCCGGTGCTGGCGAAAATGCAGGGGGCCCGGATTACACAGGTTAATGTGCAGCATCATGCCCGGAAGTATGGCAAAGGGAAATATGGAATGAACCGGACTTTTAAAGTACTCAGCGACCTGGTACTGATGGTCTTTCTGCGGCGGTATATGCAAAAGCCGATGCACTTATTCGGCACTATGGGTTTTATCAGTTTCGGACTGGGGCTGATCATCAACCTGTATCTGCTGGGACTGAAGCTGATGGGAAATAATATCGGGGGAAAGCCGCTGCTGATTCTCGGACTGATCCTCTTACTGGGAGGTATTCAACTGATCACGATTGGTATTGTGGCAGATATCAATATCCGGACCTATTATGAGTCCCAGAATAAGAAGACCTACAACATCCGGAAAATTTACAAAGGGAAAAACATAATTTCCTGAGGCACTTATTGAGCCCCTTTTATTTCATAAGCAGCTCACTGTTTGCATTAAACCAGTCATAAAAGGCGGTCAATCCATCTTTCAGTTTGGTTTGCGGATCATAGCCCAGTAAAGATTTGGCCTTTGACACATCAGCAAAGGTCCGGGGCACATCACCGGGTTGTTCCGGATGCATTTCTATAACCGCTTTCTTGCCGATTACATCCTCAATGGCTTCGATCAGTTCTTTCAATGAAACAGTATAATTATTACCCAGGTTGATTATTTCAAAATCACTGCCGGTATAATGAATAGCGCCGATAATGCCTTTTACGGTATCCCCGACAAATGTATAATCACGGCTGGTACTGCCATCCCCGAACATCTGGATCGGCTTTCCCTGCAGGATAAATTTGGTGAATTTGTGAATTGCGAGATCAGGCCGCTGTCCCGGACCATAAACGGTAAAAAAACGGAGTGCCAGGAAGCGGATGCCAAATAAATGACTGTAGACATGCCCCATCATTTCCCCGGCGAGTTTGGTACCGGCGTAAGGACTGATCGGCATCAGCTGCTCATCTTCCTTCCAGGGATAATGGTCATTCACCCCGTATACACTGCTGCTGGAAGCAAATACAAATTGTTTTATTTTATTTAACCGGGCAAAATCCAGCATTTGCTGTAACCCGATTACGTTTGCCTGTTGGTAAGCCAGTGGGTTTTCAATACTCGGCCTGACCCCTGCTTTGGCCGCAATATGCACGATTACATCCACGGGTTCCTTTATTAGCCCGGTCATTTCCTCCGCAGAGCAGGTGGAAATATCTGCCTGAATAAACTGGTACCCGGGAAGGGCAATAAAATCACGGATATTAAAACGTTTAATTTCCTCTTTGTAAAAGGGGTCAAAATTGTCGATACAGGTGATCCGGACCGACGGGTCGTCCTGGAATAATTTGCGGGTAAGGTTACTGCCGATAAATCCGGCTCCTCCGGTGATCAGGATATGCATGGTGGTATAATGTTGGGGCAAGATAGAAAAATAAACTGGCTAATAAAAGAGGCAAACATGCATTCTTGCCTTCCCCGTGAGTACAGGGGCTGTTTTTTCAAAAAACAACCTTTTATGCCCGGTTATACAACAATATACCTTCCCTGCTTAACGCTGCAGTTTATTCGGAAATCCCGGAAATCATGGTCAGTACTTTGCCTGCCCGGTCTATGGCTGACGACCATGCTTATTTAACAACGGACACCTTTATATTACCGCAGTTATACCCCCGGCTATCCATGATCTTTAACTGATATAAATTAGTTGCCGCCTGACTGATATCAACTGGTATCGTATTACTACCCGTTTCAACAGGAATATTTCTGGACAGAACAATTCTTCCAGACATATCGTACAAATAAATGGCCAGTGACTGCCTGTTTGGTGAAGTCAGCTGGAGGTTGAGGGTATTGGTAACGACGGGATTCGGGAAAACGCCATCCACCCGGACCTCAGAAGGAATCTGACCGTCAATTTTAATTACATTACTAAATCGGCCCTGGCCATCTATATCCAGCTGGCGAAGCCGGTAATACTGCTTGCCTGTTGAAATGCTGTTATCCGTATACAGGTAACTGAGCTGAACGTTGCTGTTGCCGCCTGTTGACTGGGATTGAATAAAATCAATTGTAGTAAAGTTATTTCCGTCCGCGGATCGTTGCAGTTCAAAACCCTGGTTGTTGATCTCGGTTACAGTTGTCCACTGCAGCTGATTCCTGCTGCCGGACCTGTAACCACTGAAATTTAATAAGGTTACAGGCAGTGTATTGCTGTTTATAAAACTATACGCCCTGCCCGATCCTGGCCAGGTCGTGTTATTATCATTTGCAGTTACAATACTTCTTGTATTTGAAGCTACGCTTACGGAAATAAAATCCGTCAGGCCATTGGTTAAAATTCCAATGGAATATCCGCCATTAAAATTATTACCGGCCCCATATACAAAATGCACCCGGTTGGTCGTTTCAAACAACCAGACCTGGAAACGTTTATCGGCCGCACCGGTATTTCCAAGGTAAGACAGATTAAACTCAACCACCAGTTTCCTGCTTCCCGCGACACCCATTACCTTATATTGCACGTTGCCATCTGCATCGGTATAATTATCATCCCAATAGGGTATAAGATAGGGGCCGGTCAGATTACCGGTTACATTATTATAATCTGTGACGGCCGACCCTCCCAATTGCATCAACCCATTTGAGGTAACGCTGAAATTAGTATAGTTTGTTCCGGCAAACCGGAAAGTGAAACCAATATTTGCCATGGCAGATACATCATCATCCAGAAAATTGTTGAGTAAATTGGTGAAACCACCTGTTTCCAGCACATTTCCGGTACTGGTGCTGAATGTATAGCTGTTTACCTGTGCCTGTGACACCTTTATTTCACCCAATAATAAGAGAACTGAAAAAACAGCTATATGGCTTAAACGGGAAGTTGATTTTACTTTAAAAAAAAGTAGAGTTGCAGACATGCACTTCAGATTTTGGATTTTAAAAATATGGCCCTTGCTCAGACGGCCTGGTACTTGTGCAAACAAAACGCATAACCGGCGGAAAAAATATATCTCAGCAACGCTAATAAATGTAATTAATGGAAACCACTTAACTGATTAAGCAAGAATACTTAAAACCATCTTGAAATAAATAATGGCATATCAAAAATATTATATTTATATCAAGCCAGAATTATACAACCTTCATGAGCCGGTCACGCAGGTTAAACCACCTTTCTGCTGTTAAGTCTTGTTTTCAATGAATCCAACTGGAGCCCCTGTCAATTACTGAGTAAGCTGGCTACAGATTTCCAAAAATTACTTATTGCCGGCACTGGCCAACAACCCCTGGTGTAGCCATACATTTAACCGTTAACCTTTGCTACTGTATTTAGAAACCGGAATATATAATTTTAAAGAAACCCCTTTGCCCGGCCGGCTGGCAAACCTGAACCGTCCCCCGATTGAACAGATCCGGTTAGTCATGTTGAACAGACCAATCCCTTTTTGTTTTTTAACCTGTTCAAGGTCAAAACCACACCCGTTGTCAGACAGATGAATTTCCAGCGCATTGACGGAATAGAGTATTTTTACTTTTATACTGCTGGCTTCGGAATACTTTTGGCTGTTATTAATAAATTCCTGAACAATACGATATAGGTTAATTGAAAAATGAGGCTCAGGATCTACAGGACGCCCCTCAGTGCAAATATGATACCGCTGGCTGTCCACCAGGTTTAAGGTGGAAATTAGTTCCTGAATGGCAGAAAGAAGGCCTTCTTCATACAGAATCAGGGGGACCAGTTGCTGGGATACATTCCGGGTCAGTCTCAACGATTCATTCACGGTAGCAAATATCCTATCGAGTATAGGCTTCTGGGAGGACAGGGGCTGGTCGGAATTCGTATCAAGTGCCTGTAGAAGCAGTTTTGAAGTTGCGAGATACTGGCAGACGCCGTCATGCAATTCGGCAGCAATCCTCTTGCGTTCATTTTCTTCTGCTTCGATTATGGAATTAAATAACTTCTGTTCTGTTTTTTTTAATTCAGTAATATCCTGTATTGTACCGGCAAAATAATTTTTTTCGCAGGACTGGTAATTATGTGATTGTCTTATAGCTTCAAAATGCTTTATCATCCCGTCTGGAGTTATATAACGGAACTGGATGGAAAAGGATTCCGAAGACTGAATGGATTTCTGGATCACTTTCTGAAGGGATTCACGATCATCCGGGTGTACATTGTTAAATAACAGATCAAAATCATAACACTTCTTTTTTCGTAACCCGAGCAGCTGATAAAAATGATCGCTCCCGGAAACTTTATTGTTCACGGTATCCCACTCATAATTACCAATATTTGCAGTACGCTGCGCCTCTTTCAGTTGATGCTGGTGTTTAAATATTTCAATCTCTGCCAACTTTTTTTCAGTAATTTCCTGAACACTTCCACTATAAATCAACGGTTCATGATTATTGTCAAACCTTATTTGGATAATGGATTTCACCCATTTTATTTTACCATTAATGAATAAACGATGTTCAAGATTGTATGGTTCGCCCTTTAAGGCTTCCGCATGTGCTTCATTTACTAAGTCCCGGTCATCCGGATGTACGGAGGACAGAAAGAGTTCATAGGATATTTGGGATTCATCACTGACTTCAAAGATCCGGCATGCTTCCTCAGACCATTCCAGGAGATTCAAACCGGTATCATAATGCCAGGATCCCACTTGGGCAAGTCGCTGGGCTTCTTTTAATTGTCCCTGGTTCCTTTCAAGTGTTTCCATTAATTTTCTGGCTGAACTGATATCCCGGAAAATACCTCTGGTCAACACCATCGTTCCATTCTCGTACCGGGAATTAATATTCCCCTCACAAAATACTCTTTCGCCATCTTTGGTAATAAAAATCACTTCGGCGGATCTTACTTCCGTTCCGCTCCTAATAGTATGGAAAATCTGGCTCCAGTGGTCCTTTCTCTCGGGGGTGATAAAGTTTATAACCGGTTTACCAACCACATTTTCGGCAGTATATCCCAACCTGTTACTCCAGCTTTTATTGACAAAAACAATTAAACCGTTTCCATCAACACTTTGTATCATATCCGAAGTACTTTCAACAATATCCCTGAATTTTTCCTCACTTTGTTTTATAGCCTCCTCCTGCTCCTTTTGCTTGCTGATCAGGTTGCGGATGGAAAGAAATTGAGTTATTTCCTTTTTTTCATTGAATACCGGCGTAATAACGGTATCGACCCAGTAGTAGGTGCCATCTTTGGCTCTATTCCTGACTTCACCTCTCCAGGATTTCCCCGTCCGGACCGTTTTCCACATGTTTGAAAAGAAATCAGCCGGGTGGTAACCACTGTTTATTATACGGTGTGTCCTGCCAATCAGTTCGTGCCGGGTATAACCTGAATAATATATAAAATTTTCGTTTACATAAATAATCCGGCCTTCTAAATCGGTTAACGATACAATTGCACTTTCGTTTAAAGCAAACTGGTATGCTTTTAGTGTCTTAACAATTTCAGTAATTTTCTTTTTTCCCGACACATCATACAGATACCCTTTCAATTCAAGGGTGCCATTTTCATCTTTTTTTGTCAGGATCGCAATATCCTGTATCCAACGTGTTATACCGTTTTTGTCAATCAGCCTGTATTGGATAGACAGTTCATTATTCCTTGCGGAAATGGAATTGTATGCGTTGAAGACCCGTTCCCTGTCACCAGGATGCATGATATTGAACAAGACATTATTACTGGAGCACCATTCCTCCGGAGTAAAGCCTGTCAGACTGAAAATTTTTTCAGAAACAGATAATATACTAAAAGTTGAATTTCTGATCTGACACGTATACTGAACATATGGTGTTGGAAACTGAGGTATTTTTCCAGGCTCAGGTGAGTTAATCATTTCGGATTTTAAAATAGTGGTGGTTGTTTCATTTGAACTGTAATTTTAGCAAATTCAGTTCAACAAAAGCAATTTTTCTTCAAGCATTATTGTCATTATTTTGTTTTAAATGTAAATCCACTGATTTAAATCAATTCTTTTTATCATGTAAATAGATTTATGTATTACTTACACATTTATCGCTCGGCTAAAAATGGTTAATTCTAACCATAGATTACTATTATTTGTCATCAGACAATACTGCATGTAGTTTTTAAACTACATACAGCTTTCCAACTATAACGCATATGTTTTCTTTGTCCGAACAAGCAGCAATACTGCTTCATCGTTTTCCGGGCAGCAGGAAAAAAAATCAAAAGGTATTCAGCGGTTTGTGCTCACGCATACAGCATCATATAATCGCAGCGGCAGAAACCGGGTTCTTTTTGCCTGATCAGGCTTTGTCTTTTTTTTAACCCGGTTTAGGAATTAATTGAACGGTTCAGATAATTCTCAATCCATCATTTATTGAAAGATTCTCTTACTCAGTTCGAAACTTACTGGATGTCAACAGAAGCATAACGGAGAATTAACCACAGGAAATTAATTAAAGTTCTTCCTCTATGTACACATTTTATGATGTAACAATCCTGCTCATTAATACCTATGTTTTGTGTAATAGCGGACTTATATGCAGACAGAAAGGATAGTTGAAAGTCGCTCACCGGCTAATTCACCTGCCGGCAGAGTCACTGGAAAGTAAATACAGACCTATATGCATAAAAAAACCGTAAATCAATGATTTACGGCATTTTTTAAACTAGAGAACTAGTTATACTGTCGGGAGGACAGGATTCGAACCTGCGACCCCCTGGTCCCAAACCAGGTATTCTACCGGGCTGAACTACCTCCCGCACACCCCGTATTTCAGGGGAGTGCAAATATACAGGCTTCCGGGTTAAAAGCCGGAGATTTCTTTATGGAATCAAAAAGAAAAAAAAAGGCTGTTTCAACTGTCTTTCAGTAGGTTAAACCAGCCCTTGCATTGGCGCATACTGAAAAACTGATGAAACAGCTGTAATTAATTAATCCCGGGTGTCTGAACTTATCTTACCAGGCTCAATGGCGAAGACAGGGAATACGTAACAAAACGATCCAGTTTGCCGGTTGCCACATCATTCTGGTACACCGTAAACTCTACCCTGAAATTTTTGCCGGCCAGTTCGGGTATTTCTTTGTAAGGCAATACCAGCTGGAGGTCTTTTTTAGCCAGTTTATTATACGTCTTCTTCGTATTGGGCAGCAGGTTCATTTTAAGATAGGTACCACTGAATCCACCCCAGTTAAACTTCAGGCTTTTGGTGGCAATATAATATTGTCCATCCTCGGTGGTTAACCGGGCCACATAATAGGCATTTGCCAGTTTTGCACCGGTTCTGACATTAAAATAGGGTGTGATGATCAGGGCCTTCTTTACGTCGTCCTTTTTAACTTCCAGTTTTACAAAATTTGAAACAGTCACTTTGGGCACTGCCAGTGCCGATATTTTTTTATCTTTTGGATAGATGGCAGCGATGATTTTCTTATCGCCATCTGACATTTCATAATTTTCATCTACCGAATACCCATCCACCGTCTGCCAGGCAGGAATGGAATAGTGCATGATTGATTTGGGGTCATACGCGGTACCATTAGTGAAAAACTGTTCACTGATCTCCAGTACATTGAAATCTGTTTTCGCCTTATCCCAGTCATACTGCTCATAATACTTGTATACCGTATCCTTGTTCCATTTTATCGCACCGGGATAGCTTTGTTCATGTAATAAACCCAGTGCATGACCGAATTCATGCATCGTGGTGCCTTTGGCCACTTTCTCAGCAAACCGGGGCAACGGAGATGGGAAATCGATTACATCATTATAGAACTGGGGATAGGTATAGCTTTTCATGTCTTTTCCTTTTGCCACCAGGAACTTATAAAAAGGCCCGCCGGTTTTTAAATCATTCAGGAAAAAATCATGATCCAGGAAATCACTGGTATCGAGGTTCATGGTTTGACGGGCTTGCGCACGCTGATCATTGTCAATACCCACGGCGGAATTATGTCCGAGTTTATCACGCCGGCTGCCCAGACGGATACGGATATTGGTGGTGGGGGTATTATCCGGTACAAAATTCAATTTGATATTGGCAAATTTCTCCCACTCCTTTGCATACCGGGTAATGCGCTCCCGGATGGCCGGGCTACCCGTGTTGTTCATGAATTTAACAAGGAGTACAGCGCCGTTTTCCCAGGTTTTATAATTGTCCGACACCGATCTTCCGGTAGTCGTATCGGCCATACCCGGCAACATTTCATCCCCCACCAGTGTGGTACAGGGGGATTTGGCTGGCTTTTTATCACCTAAGGCTTTTATCTGCGCATTAACCTGGGTGCCGGCTATCGCAGCGAATAAGATTAAAACAACGTATTTTTTCATTTCAATTTCAGTTTATAAGATAAATGTAATATTTACTTAATTCATACGGCATACCCTACCAAGGGTATTTTACCGCCAGTCCCCATATAGCACAAAGGCGCCCCAGTAATTGGGATGGACAAACCGGGGGTCTTTACTGAGCCTTACCTGCGCCTGTCTTAAAGCCTCTGCTTTCCCCATGCCGGGCAGGTTTTCATAAAAATATTGCATCAGCAGACTCGTGGGTTCATCGGCCACTTTCCACAGGCTGGCCACCACCGTTTTCACATTACTGATGAGAAATGAATTAGCCGGTGAAATACTCCAGCCCTTTACCAATTCCTTGCTCACTGCTGTCTGACATGCAGATAAAATAACCATGCTGCAATCGGTAATGCCCAGCCGCTGAATCTCCCGCATGGTTAATTTCCCGTTATTGCCCTGGGTGCTGTCTTTATCCGGCAACAATTTCAGGTACGACATCGAATAATCAGAGGAATAATTCAGTACTCCATGCGTGGCAAAGTGAATATACTTCTTGGTAACCAGGCTTTGTTTAGCCATGCTTTCCGTAGCTCTTGTATCCGTATACACGGTGGAATCCGAACCCAGCATTTTCCCGATCGTCTTTACCTCACTGATATTAAACCTAAGCGTGGCATCGGGCACCCCAAATGCCGCAAAAGAATAATTATTCTGCGCCACGGGCAGTTGCATGCTGTCGGAGAAGACTGACATTTTATTAGTATAAAAAATGGTATGATCCTCGATGAGGAAACGAAAAGCTGTTCCGGCTTGTTTTCTACCAAGACACTGAAATGGCAGGTTACTGAATACCCCGGTAGGAATGATGCAAAGCTTTTCTTTTCCTTTGATTTTATCGGCCACCGATTGAATCAGCACCTGATACAAATCACCGGAGAGATCGGTAAAAGCCGCCGTGCTGGCTGTTTTGTCCTCATCCACCGGATCAGAGCGCAGGGACAAAGGACCGGTACCCGTCTGCTTGCCGGTATTCTTGATCGCTTCGATAAAGCGGCTGATGCGGGGAGCCAGGTCCACCGTCATGGTATCCACGGCGAGCTTTTCATTAGTCAGGGTAAAAATCATCAGCGTCTTATCGTTCAGCAGGTACAGGGCCACGGCTACATCCGCAGGCAGTTTTGATTTATACTTATTGAATTCATCCGCATTTGATTTACTGAAATAGGTACCCAGGTCCGGGTACAGCTCCACCACATCTGATAAAAAGTTGTTGTAATCCGCTTCGAGTATTTCTATTTTCTTCAGCGTTTCCTGCCGGGCTACCCCTTCCTGCTTTTCCAGAGTTCCTTCCAATGCCTTTTTTGATTCCTGGAGGGAAAATAATTTCTTCAACGCCTCATTTTTTTCGGCATCACTGGAATTCGTAGTCAGCGATCCGGACAATTCACGGATACCGGCTATATTACTCCGATTGGCATAGGACCATGCCTGATTAATATCTCCCAGGTTATAATACGAGAAAGTTATCTTATTAAATAAATCCGATTTACGGGGATCATTATTAAATATCTTTTTGGCCGCCTCTCCGCCAAACAGTTTATCCGTCAGCGTTTCCAGCAACCCGACGGCCTCCTTGAAATAAACCACCGCGGTGTCATATTGCTTTGCTTCGTATGAAAACAGTCCCGATTCATAAAATGCTTCCCAGCCGCCAGCCAGTTTGTATTTCACAGACAGGGCCACCGCTTCACGAATACGGGCGGCTGCGGTATCCTTATTTCCTTCTTTGCGGTATATCCGGCCCAGGTTGATTAATGCCTCTAACGCTTTTTCCTTTTCTCCACTGGCTTCACCGAACAGCCAGGCTTCAGTATAATACCGGGTCGCGTCGGCTATCTTGTTTTCCTGCAGACTGAGTTTTCCGAAAACCAGTGCCATCCCGGAAGCTATCCGGTTCAATTTCATTTTACGAGTCAGGGGCAGGAACTCCATCAGCAAGGTTCTCGCTTCCTTGTATTTCTTTAACCCGATATAACACTCTGCCATATTCCCCTGTACCAGCAGGTAATCCTCATTGTTAGTCACTTTAGGCAGCATGGTCAGCGATTTCAGCAGGTATTTCATGGCCGTTGGGTAATCGCCCTGACTAATATAGACAATTCCGATATTGTTATATAGCAGACCTTGTTGCTCTTTCTGCATCTCCTCATTATAGAGACTATCCGCGTACAGGTTTGCCAGGATGGATTCCTTATTCTCCCCCATACTGCTGTATAATGTTGCCCTTGATGCATACGTACCGGCCAGGCGGATCAGGTGTCCTGAGTTTTTGAAAATGGCGATGGCGCTGTCATTGTTTGCCAGGCCACGGGCAAACTCCGCTGTTCTTGAATAAAGAAATGAACTGAACTGCAGCGTACTGCCCAACGACAGACTGTCTGAAATATCCCTGGCCACGCGGATAGCGCTGTTGAGTGCGTCCTCCGCTTTCCGGAATTCACCCATAGAAATAAATATACTGGCAATACTATTCAGGTGCCCCACTGAAACACCCCGGTCAACCGTATCGGTGATTGTCATTGCTTTCCGGTAATAAAATAAGGCACTGTCAAGTTGCGTCTCACATTCAAATTTATAGGCCGTTAGTGACAGACACTGTGCATCCGCAAAAGCCGTCTTTATTTCTTTACCCAGTGCCACACATTCGTTATAATAACGTTCTCCCAGCCGCTTGTCCTGGTTTAAATACGCCATCCTCGCCAATAACCTGCTGGAAGCAAACTGATACCCGGTATTCCCATCGTCAATGCTATTCCGTCTTGCTTCCTGAAAGTACTTTCTGGCTTTTACTGTATCAATACTGCTCCAGGCAATACCGAGCTTATACAATGCTTCCACCGTAGACTTATGACTAACCCCATTGGCCTTTTCAAATTCACTGGCGGCATTCTTAAAATTTTCATCATCAAGGTACACTTGCCCCCTGGCATTAAATACTTCGGCCAACCCCGTACTGTCCATCAGTTTCCTGTATAAATCAGCCGCTTTCTCATAAGCAAGAAGGGATTGCTTTTTAGATCCGCTTTCTTTATATAAATCGCCAAGTCTTGTCCATGAATAAGCCTGTCCACTCAGATTGCCACTCTTTTCCCGCAAGGCCAGTGATGCATGATGCGCAGACAAGGCGGAGTCGTATAATCCCATTTGCCAGTAACAGGAACCTGTGAGCGACATGGAATACCCCGCATTATTGAAATCATCAAGTCTTACTAATTTATTTAAAGCCATACCGGCCTGCTCCAGGCTCTGGCGATAATTTCCCTGTTTGTAGTAGCTGTAAGCGAGGTCGTTTTCAACAATCGCGCTGTTTAACACATCACTGTTATTTCTGTAAATAGTGACCGACTGCTTCAATGCAGGTACAGCATCTGCCGGTTTACCCTGATCGTTATACACCCTGCCTATAAAAGCATAATACCCGGCATTGGCCAGCTGAGCATCATAACTATTGATCCGGTTGTTAATACGGATCGCTGAATCCAGTAATTGCAGCGCTTCGTCATAACGGCCGGCATTATTCCGGATCGAGGACCGGTACTCCAGTATTTTCCGGTAATTATTATTATATACTTTCTCTCCCAGTGTTGCCCGGTGCTGGTTCAGTTTATCAACCGCATTACTCATCATCGTTTCCGTACCCTGGTACTTTGACAATTTGTAATAGCAATACCCTTTCTTGATGATGGCCTGAATTTCAATATCCCGGTCACCGGCAAGCAATGCGGCTTTAATCGCTTTATCACACCAGGTAACTGACTCCGGATACTTTTCCTGATCGAGGAAGAGCTGGGCCTTACAGAGATAAACGGTTGGCTTTGACATTGTATCGTTTACCCCCTCTGCCAAAGCAATGGAGAAATCGGATAACTGCTGGGCTTCTGTGAATTTAAGCTGATTGGATAATCCGATGGCATCAGTAGCCAGGGAGGTTGCTGTATGTTCATTCAGCACATCGGTTTTATATTCAGACAGCCTTTTCTTAAACTCGACAGGATTTTTATACACCGGAAATAGTCCTTGTTTTACTTCGCCCACACTATACGGACTGTTGCTGATCAGCCATCCGGCAAAACTTTCGCTGGCCCGGTAATTCTTCCCCATATACCCAACCGGGTAAGCTTGTGTATACATGAAAAAGGCTTCGAGGTCCTTGCGGGTTACGTCCCGTATAATCTCCAGGGGAATCCTGTTTTTAAAACGACCGGCTGTAACCTTAGCCAGCAGGGAAGCAGGTAATTCCGGACGGTCCTTCACCAGTTCATAGGTACTATGCAAACTTTTTATAATGACCCCAAAAAGCGAATCCTCCAGCTTCCGGCTATCATGATGAAAGAGGTAATCCAAGGTATACAATGGATTTTTTTCCGCATCTGTAAATATGATCCCGTTAAATGCCAGTTCAGAATAAACACCCCGGTAAGGTAATTGAGGCACCTGCATCTGCAGACTAATCATGTCGCCCCTGCCTAAGGTATCAGCCGGATTATACATCCGGATAAATGCGACCTGGATACTGTCTGTTGAATAAATGAATCCCGCACCTGTCTCCATGAAGTCTTTCTTTGGCCGAATACCAGGTATTTCATCAACCGATGACTGATACCCTTTCAGTATTTGCCGGTTCTGCAACCCGATGTTGCTTACTCCTGACAGGAACGCAATCAGTGAATCCTTATCCTGATATGTCCGGTCGATGGGCAGCCATACAACCCTGGCTTCTGTCCTTGGGATTTCCTGCGCGATGGTGAACACCACAGTGAAGATGAATAATAAGCTGAGGCCTGTTTTTTTAAGCAGTTGCATACCTGGATTATTTCCTGATCATGAAATTAACCGTAATAATGCCAATCTCTTCCATTTTAATCGCGGATACATCCGCCCTGACTGTTTCTCCCCCTTCAGGCCGGCTGAAAAGATCATCCAGCATCACCTGGAAAGACATCATATTATCCCGCTGAATCTTTTGTTCAAAGACCCCTCGCAGGTCCATCGGCTCTTTTGAAACAATGATCTTCAGGAACTCCACACCGGTGGGTGAGCCTTTGCTCACGGTCAACTTCCGTTCTACAGGATTCTTTTTCTCCATACTGTAATCGGCCGGTTCTTTCCCTTTGTATGGATAAAGCACGTCCACTTTATTATCCGGATAAATATCCAGCACGGTATAGAATAATTTATACTCACTGTTATTTACCAGTTTCAATGTATACTGGTCGCCTTCGGTGAATTCCAGGGCGGTCCTCCCCCCGTTGTTCGCCAGTATTTCCGCCGTAACCCATTGAGACAATTCACCCCCATCAGGCATTGTCCGGAGATACTTTACCTGCAAGGCATTCCTTATTCCCCGGATCAGGATAAGCTGATCGGCAGCCGCGACTGTATCTGCCGGGGTAAGAGGAGCGGACCAGACTAACTGATTGTTCCGGTCGGTAAGTTCCACCTGACGGCCAGTGGCGGTTGCTGATTGGCGAAGCTGAAAATCAGCCCGCTGATCACTGAATGAAATATAGGCATAGGGAGATAAAAGTTTACGGACCTGTTTCTCCGTTCCGGAAGGCAACTTATCCTGCTTGTCAAATTGCAACAAAGCTGACAGGTTACCGTAATTCGCTTCTGTTAATCTTAATTCGTAGGTCTCTGATTTCTTTAATAAAACGGAAGCCACCCCTACACTGCTGAAATGGCTGGTTTTCCGGATAACAGCGGTGGCAACCGGTGTTTCTTTACCAAGCGGGTAAATGGTACCTGTTACCCCAACGGACAATTGATCCATCATTCCACGATTCAACGTGAAAACGGAATCGGAAGAATTGGAAGCAGCTTCTTTCAAGCCGACCCGGATAATATTCCTCTCACGAACAGGCAAATAGCGGCCACTGAAAATTTCCTGGCTGGTATTGCCTTCTATCATCGGCAACTGATCGGGGATAATGGCCTGTATGGAAGATTTGATTTTTTCATATAAAACCGCATAATCGTGACCGGCTGTCAATTCGCTCATGGCCTTATAAAAACCGTAGGAAAGAGAACCCACTTCTTCCTTGTTTACCAGGACCTGTTTATTGATCTGGTGCGGACCCGAGCCGCTGATCACCACCATATTGGAAAGACTATCGGGCTGTATGTCCAGAAAAGTTTCTTTTTTATCGAGATCTGAAATATCGGCTGCGTTATATGGATTTTCCGGATCAGGAAAAGGAACCGGTTCTCCTCTCGAAGCCGGAAAATCATCGGCCCGGGTACCGGTACCCGAATGACAGGCATCGATCAGCACCAGCAAACTGCCGTCCTTACCGATTTTCAGTCGTATCTCCATCAATATCGGATAGAGATCATCATCCCGCAGGTGTTTTTCGCCCCGGTAGCCGGTTGGGCTGTAGGTGCCTTTCGCATCATAGGGAACCAGGGCTTCATCATACCCATCATCTTCATCTTTTCCCAGTTCTACCGTACGCTGGTCGCGGATCTGCTGCCCGTGACAACCAAAACTGAGTACGATAATATCGTTCTTCTTTGCTTTACGGGCCATGGCAGTCAGACTGGTGAGTATTCCCTGTTTGGTGGCTTTGGCATTGATCAATGTCTGAATGTTCTTATCCGCGAAGCCGTGTTTATTCAGCGCGGTCCTGAGGTATTTCAGATCCGTAACAGACGCAATCGGCCGGATCCTGCTGGCAGGGGGATACTGGCCAATGGCCACCAATAAAGCCATTTTATCCTGGGAAAGGCCGTGGAATACTGTGGTACATAAAAGGAACAGGCAGAGCAGATTCTTTTTCATACAAATAAAGATATTGTTGTACGCGGAACCGGCCATACCACGGGAAGGGTATTTTTTGAATAACATGCACAAATCCCAGCTGTTTCAAAATAATTTAGTTACAGAGAATAGAAACACTAAATTTCAATACCATTTTTTATGAATGGTTTAAGAATTTTTACTGCCATTTACAAAAAATCAGTAGGCGTATTTCCATTCATAAATATAACAAGTCCCCATTTTTGCGCCCGGATTGAATGATGCTCTTATTGCAATACGCATATCTTTAACTCCTGCAGGCGCGGTCGCCGTTACTATTTCATCTACAGTATAAATCTTAACCGATTTGTGTGTATTGATTTTAAATGAAGATTTCCCGGCATTATTTACAAAACTAATATTTGAGCCACTGGCAAACCCAATGCCTAAATCCGGCTTGTCAAAATCTGCTGAAACAGTTGCACCAGAAGTGAAATAGGAAAGCTTTTGAGCAGCAAAGGACATTGAAATTTTCAGGGATATAATTTCACCGGCGTCCATTACTTTAGGAGGCGCGCTCACGTTGCATTTAATAGTTGAATTTTCATCGCTCAGCAATGGCGGGTTATAATAGTTATCGGCTTTGCCAAGGTATTTCCATGTATAGATAAAAGCACCGGCTGAACTGTTTCCACTTACCCGGTAAACGCCGTTTTTATTTGTGTGATCCAGTTCAGTTTTACCATCATACTCAATCGTTTTCACTAATACCCATAACCCTTTACCCTGTCCTTTTGATGCTGTGGAAGAACGGGGCCCGGGTGCAGGAGAAGCTCCCGCCGGAGAGAACTCCCTGAAAGTAAAAGTCGAATTTTCCGCATCCTGGTAGGACTTTCGTAGCTGAGCCTGTAATTTTTTTGCTTTTTCAATATTCAGATCTGCTTTTTTCATCAAATCCTGCTGTTGCAAATAGAGCCTTTCGGCATAAGCAACAAATTCATTGGTGAGGGCCAAATCCCTGAATTTTTGAACCAGGTCTTTCGCACCCTGTTGCTGTCCTCCACTCATTCCCTCCGTAATGCTAATATTAAAAACAGTACCTACCAGGTCCTTCGATAAATCAAAAGGTGCTTTCCCGGGAATCAGAATCTTTATTTGTTCCTCCAGGATATCTATCTGCATCGAATTAATGAGCGACATCTTCTCTGCCAGCTGGGCTTCGCTTAGCAGTTTACGTAAGTCATTTGCTGAAACAACTTCTTCCTTAATCCTTTTGTACTCTTTTTCGCGACTCGTTTTTAAGGGAATATCTCCATCGGGAAAAGCGGCCGGCTGTCCATATTCTTTGAGTGTTTTAGCGCTTTTCACTACCATCCTTGTTCGCTCTGTATCAGTTATATCCTCTTCCGAGATGGCTTTTTTTAAATCGCTTTTTGCTTCTTTAACAAGGGATTTTTCATATTCAGAGAGTGGCTTTCTAATTGAATTTGCAGACGTACTGTTTGATTCAGCCTCATTTCCGTTTCCCTTTACCTGTGATGAGATTTGTTTCTGCAATTCACTGCCTGTAGCAACATCGGCCTTGTTTAAATTATCTTTTGTATCTGCAGATTTCGTTGCAGCGGCCGCCGTCGCTGTTTTTTGTGCTTTGGGCTGTGAACCCTGTTGTGCTGTTTGTGATGGCTGGGATTTTGTTTCAAGCCCTGCAATTCTTGTTCCGTTCCATTTGCTTGAAGGAGTAGCGTCATTGTAACTCCATTTCCCGGTAAAAGCTGTAAAATCAGCATTAAACTCAAAGATCAACTTTCCTTTACCATTGCTCTGGAACCAAAACCCGGTTAACGTATGTCCACTCAAAGTGCCTTCGACCCGGCCATTCTGATGCTTGTAAGTTCCGGTAACCTTGCTGCCATTTTGAGCAATAGTCATTTCGTTAAAATCGGTATTGTAAGTCCCTGAAGTAGTTTGTGAAAATCCAAAATAACTGGTTAACAATAAAAAGGCTATTGGAATGAGTTTTCTTTTCATTTCTATGAATTTAGAAAGTGATTGTTATTTCATGCATCTAGGGAAATTCTAAAGGCTTGGCAAATAAGAAGCCGATTAGGCAACTTTCGTTCTACAAGACAAAGAATTACTATTCCCGATGAGTATAACAACAAAATGTATACGATCTATATTTAAATAAAAAAGAAAATAACGTATGAGGGGTTTTATACTTCACCGTATTATTTTTTCGTCGAGGCATGACGTATAACGTTAAAGCATTGACGATGTGGCTGGAATTCATTGCGGTGTCTGCCGCCTGCCAATGCCCTGTAAAGCTACAACGTTTCAAATACATAGTATATGTATATAAGTAATCCTTCAGCCCGGAACCAGCGCCATGAAGTCAGGATGAGCTTCTTGAGTATTTATACGTGCATTATTGTTCCCGGAACTTGTAAGATTTGTTGTGTTTATATTTTGATTGACCGGATACCAAAGCTTTCTATCCTCACAACTGTCCAGTTTGTAAAAGTCTTGAATTGTAAAAGTTTTGGTGCCGTATTATGGAATGCGGTTAAAGTTTATGCCGGTTATGATTTAAATGGCTTTTAATGTATCGTCATTGCAAGGCAAGAATTGAGCGAATGCTTGAGAAAATAAATGATTTTGGGGTCAGGTTTGAGCGGCATGTCTGGAAATTACCGCCAGCTCCTTATTAAGCAGATTAAATAAAAAGCCCTCCGTAGCTTTAGCTTCGGAGGGCGAATCCCTCCTGCGCAATAGCCAGAGGGCTTTGATTCCTCCTTCGCTGAAGCTTCGGAGGTCGAAGACGGACTTGTCCGCCGTAGCCCTTGCGAATATCTTCTTATAAAGAAGATTAAATAAAAAGCCCTCCGAAATTTAAACTTCGGAGGGCGAACACTCCTTCGCAATAGCCGGAGGGCATGAGAGCTGAGCGAATTTATCCGCCGTAGCCCTTTGATATTGTTTCTTAGCAATAATATTCAAAAAAATGCCCTCCGTAGCTATTGCTTCGGAGGGCGAAGGAAAACAATGAAGGATAACCTTTAGGGCGAAGCCCTCCTTCGCAATAGCCGGAGGGCATGAGAGCTGAGCGGATTTATCCGCCGTAGCCCTTTTATATTGTTTCTTAGCAATAATATTCAAAAAAATGCCCTCCATAGCTATTACTTCGGAGGGCGAAGGCGGAGAGGGAGGGAAATGAACCCCTGCCCCTGACGAGCTATAAGTAGTTGATTATAAGCGAATTTGAACTATTAAAGAACTGTCCTTTTCACCCTGGTCTCTGAAATTACCAGCTACCGGTTAAATTTCAGGGTAAAAATAGTCATTCTTTTGGTATGTAAATAAGCTATTCTAATTCCTCTCCAAAAGCAAGAGACAACTACCTTTTAAAGTTATATTAATCTTTAATCCTCAGGTTCTGAACCTGAACTTCTACAGTTTTGCTATACCCTTTTTTTATGGGAAAAAGTGACCCGCCTATTAAGTAAAATTATTAGGCGGCCAAAAAGGCACTATTCTCTGAGAAACGGGAGAACTGGACAGATATGTACTACACTCAGACTGTTCAATTGACATTAAATGACCCAATTATCAAACTATGGCAATTCGTGATTTAATTAAAAGCATCCCGGAACTGGAGCAACTCGTGAATCTGATCCGTGCAGAAATACAGCAGGCCCAGCGACCGCCAGAGGAGGTGATCATTGACGATGTCAGCCTGAGGGAAATGCTAAAAGTCTCAAAAAGAACCACGGCTAATTGGCGGGAAAGAGGGTTTATTACCTTCTCAAAGCTGGGGGGTAAGATATTCTACCGCCTCTCAGATGTACTCACCCTGATTAAGCAAAATGAAATTCCTGCTGTAAGAACGACCTTAAAAATATCCTGATGAAATGTGCATTAAAATCATGTGGAAGCGAAATACCTATTAAAAGAAAAAAAACGGCCAGGTATTGTTCTGATGCCTGTTACTATGAAGCCAAGAAACTCCGGAGCTGTGCCCATTATGAACAAATAAAAAAACCAGCGGCAGAAATAAAACGTGCAGAAAATATTCTCGCCACTATGTACCAGATGGCTGCACTTAAAAAGCCGATAAACGGAAATGATCTCATAGCACTGAATTTTAATTTTGGTATCTCCACCGGTGAATACATTGATACTAAAAAAAGGCTATTCAAATTGATTGGCCTTTATGGCTATTATTTAGAACTTAATAACAATTTAATAGTATGGAAATTCAACTCCGGGAAATAAGTCTGGCTGATAGATTGCAATACCTTGAAAGCATAACAGCTAATCAGGAATCAAATAAAGTAACAAACCCCTGGACAATGGTGATTGCCTGTACTATCGGTGGATTAATTATTGGACTGGTGGTCTATTCAATACTGACTCACCGGGAAAAAGAAAAATCGCAACAAAATCCTTAATTGATCATCTTCCGCTAGCCATAAGATGTATATTTTATCTGGAAAATGGCTAAAAATGATCAGCTGCTGTTTCTTCCTGAATTCAGAAAATTCATAAACGCTTCACGCACAGGCCGCCGCCTGATGCCTTCGGGCAAAAAAATCAGGAAAACGACCATCCGGCAATATGAGATCACCTGCCGGTTAGTAGCAGCATTTGAAAAATACACCGGTGAAAGTCTTGAAATCCTGCTCTGTGCCAGGATAACTCCCCGGCAACAGGAAAAAACCAGAAAATACTGGAATAAGAAATACCATCAATTTCTGGACTTTCTCTACCAGCATCAAAAAAGCTATGATAATTATGCCGGAGCTGTGCTTAAGCACCTGAAGACCTTCCTGAGATATCTGTCGGTACATAAAGGACTTCCGGTAGGGGATTTTTACCAATCCTTTCGCGTACCCAGGGAGAGTTTTACCCCTGTTATCATTTCCCCGGAACAACTCCGGTTTCTGATCGCCGACAAGGAATTTGAGCAGTCACTTTCACCTGTACTTCACAAAACAAAAGACCTGTTTATATTTGGCTGTACGGTCGGACTACGATTTCAGGATCTTATACAACTAAAAAAGACGAACCTGAAAGTGAACGGCCCGGAGACCTCGCTGATCCTGAATACACGGAAAACCGGAACCGAGGTTTCCATTCCCCTCCCACCCTATGCCCTTACCGCATTAAGCCGTTTGAAAAAGAACAGGGCCGGATACCTTTTACCCGGAATATCCGGTACCAATTTCAATAAACAGGTTAAATTGCTGATAAAGGCGGCTGGTTGGGACTATTATCATCCAAAATACCGGCTGAAGCGGGGAGAACGGGTAGAAATCAAAACCCGGGAAGGCAAAACCTACCGCTTTTATGACCATATCACGGCACATACGATGCGGCGCACCGCAATAACCACGCTTTTAATGCTCGGCGTTGATGAGAATGCAGTAAGACGTATTTCCGGACACGCACCTGGCAGTAAGGAGTTTTACCGCTATGTAGTCATTTCACAGGATTACCTGAACAAAAAAGTCAGTGAAGCGCACAGACTACTTATATCACCAGAAACGGCTCCGATTTGACCCAAAAGACAGTACCAAAACCATCTATTTTTTGGCATTTTCTGCATAAATTTAACAGACATAGATCTTTGAAAAATAAAGCCAGTACAAGCTCTCAGCCAAATCCGGTAGTATCCGTTTGGGATGCAGATGCCTTCCAGGAAGTACCAGTCTGTCACCCTGAGCAGCGCCGAAGGGTACCGGTATGGGTTTAATGGGAAGGAGAAGGATAAAGACATCAACAGCCTGACGGCTTATGATTATGGATTCAGGATCTATAATCCAGCGATTGGAAAGTTTTTGAGTGTGGATCCTATTTCGTCTAATTTTCCATGGAATAGCCCATATTCATATGCAGAAGGAGACCCGGTCAATTATGAAGATTTAGATGGCTTGGAAAAACCTCAAACCAGAACCGCAGCCCGGCCAAGATCTACAAGACCGGTAACAAATACAACAAGAACAACTTCAAGTGGTTCTGAAATTACAATAACTGTTATAGGGCCCAATAATCCTCCTCAAGGGCATGCTTATGTAAGTACATATAGAAACGATGTACGAGGTGGTTGGGATATGGTTGGTCCAAATGGTGGCACTTCATTTGTTCCAGATACAAAACCACCACAAACACCCCCGCCTCCTTTGACAGAGCAACAAAAGAAGGAAAGACAGTTTCAAATTGCCAAAATAAAGTATCAGATACAGCAGGGGAGAGTTATGCATCAAGAAATGTTAGATCCTCAGCAAAACGATTTATTAAATCCGAATAAAATTTTTCATCCAAACGGTTTAGAAAATGTAAGCACAGATTATTCAACTTTAAGCGATGAATATTTAAAAGAAGTTGATAAAAAAATTCAAAATAAAACTGCTACGCCGCAGGAAATGTTGTATGCCAGTGAAATTCAAAAGAGGAAGACGGATGGTAGACTCAGTAATGCAAATGTGAATACTGGTACTCAGCTAAACAGCAAAACTTTGTGGAAAGGCGAAGGTAAAGAGAGAATTGATGTAGAAAATCCAAATCCTACACAAAGACCAGGTCAAATTCATTATCAAGATAATGACGGTAATAAATACATTTATGATGTAAATGAACGAAAATTTAAAAATGCACCGAAAAAAGTTAATGAGAAACTAAAAGATGAAAAAGTACAAAAAGCTATTGAAAAAGGAATAAAAATATTAGGAGGGTAAAAAATGAGTGTATTAAATACGAGGATGTTGTTAAAATGCCTTAACATTCTAAGTAAGGGTAAGGTGTTAAGCAGTGAAATGTCAGACATTTTATCGCAATGGTTTGTTGAAGTAGAAGGTTCTTATTTTTTCAAAATCTTATATGAGAAACAAAAGGGCCATCTTGATAAATCGAATTTTATTGATAAAACCGGTTTTGAATGTTTTGTAAATTCATTTCATGTTGATGATTATACAAGTAAAGAATTTTTGGAGCAAAGTCTATTGTTTGCGCAACTTGTTTTTGAAAAATGGTTGATTACTAATAAGGAGTTGATATTAAAATGTATAATTAGTGAAACTAATACTGGTGTTAATATTAGATTTCACATTCAAAGAACAAATGAGAACTGGATACTCGATAATGATTTAGAAAATTTTGAAGAAGGGGTTTTCATTATGACTAGCAAGTAGTTTGCGTGTAAATTTTCAGCTTTAAGTGTACCACTAAATTAAAACCTTAAGAGAGTGTTTCCTAATTATTTAACTCTTAATGTGATGGTTATTGAAACAAAATTTAAGTAGCAAACTCCTGTTATTTTATTATGGATTTCCATAGAAAGGCTAAAGAATTTCCTTATAATCTGCCCCATTAAAATTTGATTTGAAATTTTTAAATTTTAAGTTTTTTTGGGGGGCTTATATGACGGTTCTGTACTGTGTCAAGTTCTTTTGATACAAATACATTCAGCCTCACGAATACCGGTGCAACGGTGGTTGCCAAACCACTGTTCTACGGCAATATTGCCAGTATGCTGGTGAACCTCCCGAAACTAGGCAGGCGCAGGTGTACGGATACGGCTAATACCAGTTGAACCGTATCGTGAGCATGGACGCTTTTACGGGATTGACCAATACGACGAACGTACTGGTGCCAACGGCCAGCGACAACTACAAAGAGCGTATCACCTATGATGCCAACGGAAATATCCAGACCTATCTGCGGAACGGAGAGAAGGCCAGCAACAGCCAGCTTATGAATAACCTTAGGTACCAGTACGAGTGGGATGCTAGTGGTAATAAGATCAACAACAAGCACCGTTATGTGCTAAACCTCGTACAGGGCAATAGTTACTCCGGTGACCTAAAAACACAATCTGCGCTTACAGAGACTCAGTTTAATAATGCCAAAAGTGTCAGCCTGACGGGGGATAATTAACGGTATGATAAGATCGGGAATCTGACAAAAGACTTTACGGAAGGAATCACCAATATCACCTGGAGTGTGTATGGCAAGATACTGGGCGTGTCGAAGTCCGCAAGTACGATTACATATACCTATGACGGATCGTGCAATCGTATCAGTAAGACGTTAAACGGAGTGAGGACCTGGTATGTACGGGATGCGAGCGGAAACGTGATGGCGGTGTACGAGAGCGGAAATGCCACGGTCAATGGTGGTAATTTATCCCAAATTGAAGTACATTTATACGGCAGTTCACGGCTGGGCATGTGGACCCCGAACCATAATGTGCAATCCATACCTGCACCGGTAACTTACCCGATGACAGGGCTTGCTTCTGCCGGGGTGGTGAGAACCTACAAGCGTGGACTTAAGTTCTTTGAATTGAGCAATCATTTGGGTAATGTGCTAGTGGCGGTGACTGACCGGAAGGTGGCGATCCAGAACGGTACAACAGGCACGATCCTGACCTATGTAGCAGATGTGGTGAGTGGGGGAGACTACTATCCGTTTGGGATGCAGATGCCGGGCAGGAACTTTAGTGCTGATAAGTACAGGTATGGGTTTAACGGGAAGGAGAAGGATAAAGACATCAACAGTCTGACGGCTTATGATTATGGCTTCAGGATCTATAATCCGGCTATTGGGAAGTTTTTGAGTGTGGATCCTTTGACCAATAATTTTCCATGGTATTCTCCGTATCATGTTTCTGGTAATAATCCAATTAGAAATATTGATCTTGATGGAGGAGAGCCGTTAGATTATGTTGAGAAATGGGTTCACAGAACTATGATCATAAATGATTATAGGCGAACTGAAACTGAAGTTGAGTCGGACAATCTTTTGGGTGTCTATAGTTATGAAGGTATTTATGACGAGGGTACGAAACGACATTGGTTCATTATGCAAAAGCCTAATGATCCAACATACTATTACTGGAAACATATAGATGGTGCCGATCCTAATAGATTAATTCAATCAACCACTGGAAAACTCAATAATGGAACATGGGTGCCATTTGAAACACAGAACCAAATTCAAGCAAGAATTGGTGTAGCTGTAGCAAAAGGCATGGCAAAGTTTTGGTACCTTGCAATTGCCTCAACTATTGCAACTGGAGGTAAAGTTGTTTTATGGGTAGGTGAAGCAATTTTAGAAGACGCAGTTGGAGTTCCAATTATTAATAGTCCTGATGATTTCATTAGGCGAAAAGAAACTTCTAGTGTTAGAGAAGAGATAGTTGAAAAGGCACGTACTGTTTCAGATGATATTATTGAAGAAGGGAAAAAGTTACCAAGTGACAGGCTTAGAACAGCTCCTGATAAACCCGGAAAAGCTCCTATTGGAGAAGATGGTCATCCTGTTGAATTACATCATAGAGATCAAAGTATGAATGGGCCACTAGATGAAATGACGAGAACAGAGCATAGAGGGAAAGGAAATTATTCAAGAAATCATCCTAATACTGGTCAAGACCCATCACAAATTAATAGAAATGATTTTCGTAAGCAAAGAAAGGAGTATTGGAAAAAGGAACATGAAAGCGGACGATTTGATAACCTAGATTAGATTTTATGAAATCAGAATACTACATGCAGTTCATTTGTAAAGAAGATAACAGATTTTCTGTCGTAATTGATGATAATTCCAGTGTATGTTATGCTTATTTAATAAAAAACAATAATATAATTGGGGATGTCTGGCTTTACAATCAAGAGCCATCTCCTAAGTTTAACGAATGGGAATTTAAAAATGAAGGTCCTTTTTTGAATCCTGAATTATATGTATCAGACGAGTATCAAACTAAGCCTCTAAAAGAACATAACTCTGTGGAATTGAAGTGGGGGTTTTCGAGTACGGAATTAGTTTTTGTTGAAATTTATTTCGACAATAGATTAGTTGCAGTAATTACTCCTGAGTCAAAGCCTGGTTGGTCAATTTTTGCAAAAAAAAATGGACCATTAGCAAAAGTGTTAAACGAAAATGTGCTTAAAAGTATCAAAGGTGAATAGAGTAAGTTTATAGTGGTGCAATATTGATTTAGATTACTTTAGGAATACTATTATGTGTAATAGTTAGTATTTATCTGAACAATTGAGAATTAATTTTCAATTGTCCAAAAGGATACAGATGAAAAAGTCTGGCGGCTGACTTACTTGGTTCAGCAGTTTTGTTTATGTATGGTTATGGATTCATTAAAAGTCTAAATTGGAGTTTTACCAAAGCAATACCGCCCACTATGGAGCCGATCGTTGTTGTAGTGCTCCAACTATTGATCCAAGTCAGCTTGCGGGGTTTCCAGACCTTGGTAGGATAATACGCCTAAACAGAAGCTACGTCACTGCGTCAAACTGGCCCTCTAATTTTTTAGTTCACCATGCTGTTTTTAGCAGGATGTCTTGCTTAAGTTCATAACCATTTGGTCATTAGCCTACTTCCAATATTCGGACACATTAAACTGAAACTTCGGAAAAAAATGATCTGACGCTTGCATAGAAAATAACCATATTGTGTTGGTAGTTTAGAACAATTTTGTATCCATTAAAGCGATAACGCAAAAAATAAGTTGACAGAGATGTTTACTGCTTCCGATAGATAAGCTTAAGTTCAGGAGGCTGAATATCGGGCTTACCTGCATATCCTAAGAGTACTGATGGAATTCAAGATTTTTGTAAATTTGCACCGAATTGTTCTTTGAAAATTACTCCCGGATGTATCCGTTTGGAATGCAGATGCCGGGCAGGAACTTTAGTGCTGATAAGTACAGGTATGGGTTTAACGGGAAGGAGAAGGATAAAGACATCAACAGTCTGACGGCTTATGATTATGGCTTCAGGATCTATAATCCGGCGATTGGGAAGTTTTTGAGTGTGGATCCTTTGCAACAAAACTATCCTGAATTAACGCCATATCAGTTTGCAAGTAATAGACCAATAGAAGGAATTGATCTTGATGGGTTGGAGTTTTTATCTGCTTCAAATAGTTATGTATTATTTTTTGTACAATATGACCCCAAAATCAAAAAAGTGACTAGTCTTACTGTACATTATGATTTGAGCAACAACAATAGGCCTTATGGGTTGGATGAGGCTTTGAAGTCAAGAACAAATTGTAGTAATTGTATAGGCGTAGATGCTGTTGTCGGAATTTTTGATTTAGTAAAAAAGTCATCTTTAGTAAAGACAACAACTGAGGCACAAGCAAGTGATGTTGAAGACCCTAACGCTGTTGGTGGTGGTGGTGTAGAAATGCCAAAAATTCCACAAAATAAAGCACAGGAAAGGCAAATAAGAAAAAGCGGGGAATTTACAACTATAGTAGGTGCAAGAAGTGCCAGAATGGGTGCTATTGGAGCAACAATTGAAATTACAACTAGAGTTCTCGAATGGAGAAAAGATGAAGCATGGAAAAAATATATGCATGATGTAAAATGGCAGTCTCAAACACATGGAGGACTTGTTTTACTACTATTAGAGTTTGGTCTTGAAAATGGCCAAATAACTGAATCATACGCTAATAATCAATCATTATCTCAAATTGCAAACTATTTAATGAGTGGAAATGAGATAACGAAATGGGTTGATAATAAGATTGTAAAAGATGAAGAGTTGACAAAAATAGCGGATTCATTACTAAATGTTTACAACGAAGCTGTGAAGAACTTAGAGCAAAATAAACTCATAAATAAAATACAAAACAGCCAAAAATCGCAAAGTGATAACACCAAAGCAAAACCAAATTTATAATTTTATTTATATTTTTTTTCTTGTTGCAAATATTCTAGCCTGCAATCAAAATGAAATTTATAATTGTGACACATTTAAAATTCAAATAGATAGTTTGAAAAATAATCAAAGTGACACATCTAAAGCCATTAGAATATTAAGCAATGTTATTGAAAATAACAAGGATTGCATTGATGCGCTTTTAACAAGGGCCGATTTATATTTTGAATTAGATAGCCTAGATAAATCAGAATCTGATTTTAATTCAGTTTTAAGAACTGACAATAAAAACATTTATGCTTTATATCAGTTAGGTATATTATCTAGTTTGAAAGAGGATTTTAAAACTGCAATTTCTTTTTTTACAGAGGCAATATCGCTTAAAGAAAAAAATGGATATATATTTAACTTCAATACTAAAAATACTGAGGTTTCTGCAAATAGATACGACATTGATTATATTGAGTTAATTTATAGACTTGCATTAGCTAATTATAATTGGAAACATTATTCAGAAGCTTATGAATTGTACACTATATGTATCGAAAAAAAGTACTACTTAAGTGAATGCCTTTTGTACAGAGGGACAATCTCCATTGGTAGCGCAAATTATAAAGAAGCTTGCGAGGATTTTAAAAAGTCCGCCTTTTTAGGTAATGAACTTGCAGCAAAATACTTAAGCAAATATTGTAAATAATTATAAATGTAAGTACCCCAAAATTCAGACAGTGGTTAAATGAAGATATTCATTTTTACTACTTTTGTATTTCCATTCTTCCGTGTCATGTTATTCAGTCCTTCATGGCGCCTTCTTAGGTTGTATTCTTCGATTCATTCATGCACTAGTTGTCTAACCTGGTTAAGATCAAAGAACAGGTATGCGTCCAGGACAGCTTCCCGGTTAAGTCTGTTAAAACGTTTGATAAATTTATTCTGTATCTATTTACATTGATGAATTAGTTCAAGCGTGTAGTGTACAAATACAGCTTGATCTCGGGCAAGGTGAATGAATTGGCATATCAGATTGGAAATTCAGACCAGTTTACCATTGTTACAGCTATGTTGCGGAGAATAAGTTGATCAAAATGGTTACTTCTCCTAATCTTGTGTTCTGGGACCAGGAAGCGAAATACTCTTATTACTGGCATGGCCCACTAGCAAGGATTACATAGATATATTTTGTAAATTACAATAGTTCTTTGAAAATCTCTGACGGAAATATCCGTTTGGGATGCAGATGCCTTCCAGGAACTACAGTACGGATAAATACCGGTATGGGTTTAATGGGAAGGAAAAGGATAAAGACATCAACAGTCTGACGGCTTATGACTATGGGTTCAGGATCTATAATACGGCGATAGGGAAGTTTTTGAGTGTGGATCCGTTGACAAAAAATTATCCATCTTGGAGTCCATATCCATTTGCCATGAATCGCCCAATTGAAGCAGTAGATTTAGATGGATTAGAAGCTGTAAGTAGTAAAGTTGCATATATTAGAATAAGTTTGGGGTTTAATCCTGAACTAAAGAAATTAACTAATATTGAAATATTCGCATATGTTTCTTATGAGAATACTCCGAATTGGATTGCAAATTGGAAAAATCGGTGATACTGACCACCTAAATTCGCTGCAAACTGACCAGTCTTTTTCAACTACACTTTTACCGGCCGACTGGGTTGTTTTGGGTGATTAAAAATAACTATTTATTCGTTTTCTTTTTTCTTTTCAAGTTTTCGTCTGAGGGATTCCCCTTTTAACTCGATGCGTTGGGCATTATTAAGTATCCGGTCCAGTATGGCATCGGCCACCGTAGTTTCACCAATAACTTCATACCACTGTTTAACGGGCAGTTGGGAGGTAATTATGGTTGATCTCTTCCCATGCCGGTCTTCAATGATTTCCATAAGCACGGCTCTGCCTGATTGGTCAAAAGGCTGCAACCCAAAGTCGTCCAGTATGAGTACGTCCTGCTTTTCTATTTTAGCCAGTTCCCTGATGGCAGAGCCATCGGCTTTAGCCATTTTGAGTTGTGACATCAGACGGGTCGTGTTTGCATAAAATACTTTAAAGCCCTGCTGGCAGGCCTGGTAGCCCAACGCTGAAGCCAGGAAGCTTTTGCCCGTTCCTGTAGGCCCGGTGATCAGGAGGCTTTGGTTTTCACGGATATATCCACCATCAGCCAGCCGGTGGATATGATTTTTATCCAGCCCCCTCTTACTGTCATAATCCAGTTGCTCTATGGTTGACTTGTAACGGAAGTGGGCGTTCTTGGTGCTTCTGTCAATGGACCGGTTATGGCGTGCATCCCATTCGCTTTCCACCAGCAGGGAGGTCATTTCATCGGCCGTGAGTTGATCATGCCGTTCAGATTCCAGACTGGTACGGAAGGACTGATACATGCCATATAGCCGCATCTGTTTCATTTTTTCAAGTGTTTCTGTGTTCATTGTTTAGTGTTTTAAATTGAGTAAAAAGTTGAAGATTACTGGTAATAATCCCGGCCCCTGATGTTGTTGTGTTCCGGCATCGTGGAGAGACTCTGCTGCTCTTCATCCGTAAGGGCATCCAGCCGTTTTTCCAGGATTTGAAGGATAATAGCATAGTTGTAAACGCCATAGCTATTCGCCCTGCGGCAAGCCATTATCAACCGCTGCTGGCCTACCTTACGGGCAAGATTCAATATGGCACCACATGATTTATAGGCCTGCTCCGGATGTGGCTTGTGCTCTATTACCGCCTGTATATAGGCCGCCACTTCCTCATCTATTTCTTTACCAAGGGCAATAAATTTATCCGGTGTCCAGTCACTTAGATATCGGTGAGAAGACGCCAGGTGATCGTCTGTTGTGGTATAATTATACTTCCGGTACTGGCGAGGGTGCGAAGAGATACGTTCATATTTGTAAAAAATATCAACTCGGTCACGGCTGAACTGCAGCTTTACTTTTTTACCGATATAGCGGTAAGGAACACTGTAATAATGCTTATCCAGACCAAGACACACATGCCCGTTTTTCATCACCGTTACCAGCGCCTGAAGTTTAAACTCATACCGGTATACGGGTAGGGGTTGAAGCGCCTGCCTTTCTATTTCTTCGAACTGCTGCCGTCTGCTATAGTCACGCCCCTTAAAGGGGGCATTGTTTAGTTGTTCCAGGGCAGCCCTGATAGCCTGATTAATTGACTCCAACGTAAAATACGTGCAGTCATTCAGTACCGTATATATCTTTCGGTAAACGATTTTTACCATCCCTTCTACCAGTGATTTATCCTTAGGCCGGTAAGCTCTTGCCGGAATAACGGCCGTATTGTAATGCTCTGCAAAGTCTGCAAAGGTTTCATTGATGGTCGGCTCGTACTTACTACTCTTCACAACAGCAGCTTTCAGGTTATCAGGAACTATCGCAGCGGGTACCCCTCCAAAATAGTGGAGTGCGTTCTCGCAGGCACCAATAAAATCCTGCCTGCGCTGCGTGTGAACAGCCTCCACATAGGTCAGCTGACTACATCCCAGTATCGCAACAAAAACCTCAACATATTGAACCTCCCCGGTCTGCTGATCAGTAATGCTTAGTTTCTCACCGGCAAAATCGACATACATTTTGTCACCGGCCTTATGCTCCATGTGCATTACCGGTTTAGAGCGGCCTATGTAGGTAATAAAATGACGGTAAAACTGTGTTAACTGATAGCCATGTGTATAGAGGTCCTTGTAATCTTTCCATAACTGTGCAATCGTCATTCCTTTTTTCCGGAACCGCTTTTCCATATCAGGCATCAGCCGGTGCAGTTCATCGAAGCGATGGTCCGGACCAGGCATTTGGGTACCGCCAAACAGCAGATCCAGATCGCTGTCACTCAATGCGCTGATATCCTCAAACGTCAGCTTTTCGTCCAAAAAACGACGGATATAGCGTTTGACCGTATTACGCGAAGTATCGGTCTGAATACTAATAAAAACTTTACTCTGCCCTTGTGTAAAAAGCCGCAGAATCTGTCTTATTTTAGACATAAGGATTGTTTTATTTGCCATATGAAGCCGGGTTTTATACCCAACTTCCATCAAATATGGCGTTTAAAACAACCCGAAGTAAGCCGGTTTAGGGGTGGTCAATTTGGAGCGAAAATGGGTGGTCAGTTTGCTCCGAATTCAGGTGGTCAGCTTGGAGCGAATTGGGGTGGTCAATATGAGGGAATTTTCCAATGAACCCTGTAACTGTTTTTGCCGGCGTTCAAAATCCTGTCGATATTTTTCCTTAATCTGCCCGCTGAGCAGATCGCGATAGCCACGGTTATCAAAGCCCAGATGAATTTCCCAGGGACTATCAAGCTGAAAAGGTTTTGACTGATTATACCGGAGGGAAAAACGGAAAGGTAGATTATCTCTATATAAAACTGAAAGCTGCAGGTTGGAAGTACCTGACTGATTATTCATCAACAATGTCTGATCAGATTTCCCATTCCTGCTAAAGTATTGAACACCCAGGTCGCCTGTCGCAGACAATAATAAATTCCTGGAGGAGCGAGCCCCCTTTTGTTCAGTAGCAAGCGGCTGGCCGGTCAGAAATCCTCTGCGAAGGACTTTACAAATACCGCTTGTAATCCACACAGTATCATTTCGTTGATATATTTTTTCATTTATATCCCTGACTTTTAATGGCAAAGGAACATCCGGTACCACCTGACAAGTACCTTTCAATACTGACTGTAGTAAAGCGATTAATAAAAAGATTTTCAGGAAAAGGTTCATTATAACAGTTGGTTCTGGGAAGACATCAGTGGTTAATCCGATTGCTTACTCTATTACTTATTCAGTAATCATTTTACCCAGAAGTCATATCTCCTGACAAATCCAAAAGCCGAAATCTATATACCCCACAAATATATTTTTCAAGAAAAAACCGAATGTCGTTATGAAAAAAGACATCAGCGTGTTTAATGGCCTCTTGTTTTTTCCTAAGAAGATAATGATCGTGTGATATAGCCTTGAAAACGAGTAGAATATATTGTAATAGGAAAAGGTTCTTAAACATAAAAAAGGATAAAAGGTTGTAAATGGTTATGGAAACGAAACTGAGATAAACTTGTCAAATAAAAAATACCATTTTCGGGTTATTGGTTTGTGTTAGATAAACCCTTATATTTCTTTTATCGTCCAAAACACCAGTAAAATGGATAATTTGCACCAAACCTAAGATCCTTCCATCGTTCAGAAATGGGAAAAAAACGGTAGAAAATGTTTTTTTTCCCATGGGATTTTGAGAAATTATATTTACGGATTCCTTTCCCGATGCATTTGAATCTAATTTTCTTAAAAAGAATCTACAGGGTGGTATATTCCGGAATATTCCGGTAGATGTCAACTAGTTCTGAAGAATTTTAGAGCCCATTTTTGAGAGCAACCCAAAGGATATTACCAAAAGATAAAAAATTGTAGCAAATATTCGATAGACCTGGCTTTCCCCCATTAATTTGGTTAATCTGCATTACTTTTTAAAAAATATTTCATTTATTTTAATAGTAGAAAGTGTATTGTAACCCATATTGCCAATAAATAAATTGAATTATATTATTCCTAACAGGCACTGAAAGTTGATAATTTTCAGCGATTAAAGGCAGTGATTTAACGGCAGATAAAATTGATAACAGGTATTCAGCACATGCTTCACCAATTGCCGCATTGCTGCATTTAATTTTTCGAAGATGTGTAGGTTGGCGTGGGATTCTTATGAGACAACGGATATTGTGATAGTTTTGTGGAGGGTTTGACATTTCAACCCTTCCTTTTACAGCTATTTTCCTAAGTATCAGCCTGACTTATTATCTTGCAGTAGAAATGATTACCATACCGAAACCATGTCGGATAAAGCTTTCATAACCCCAAAAGTATTCAAATGGGCCCGGGAAACGGCCCGATTGACTGTTGATGCAGCTGCTGCTAAGGTTAATGTCGTGGCAACAAAAATTACAGAATGGGAAGAAGGGATAAGCCAACCTACAGTAAAGCAGGCAGAGACCCTCGCAAAGGCCTATAGGCGTCCTTTGGCAGTCTTATTTCTACCAGATCCCCCCCTTGATTTTCAGCCTTTACAGGATTTCAGAAGGAAATCGGCTAAATCGTTGGGTACGGCTTCTACTTTCATTATCCGCGAAATTCAGCAAAAGCAAGCCTGGATAAAAGAGTTGAATGAAGAAAACGGTGAGCCAAAACTGCCTTTTGTAGGCAGTTTTTCCCTACAGTCAAACCCTGAAAAAGTAGCAAACAATATGCTTGAAACATTGGAAATTGACCCCCTCCGGTATACTACAGATTCCCCTGTAAGGGAATGGGTCAAAAAAGCAGAATCTAAGGGCATCTTTGTTTCGCGTACAAGTTTTATTCATTCCCGCCTTAAGCTAGATAGTGAAGAACTACAAGGATTCAGTATCGCTGACGAATATGCTCCTTTTGTATTCGTAAACTCTGATGACTGGGACGCTCCCCAGCTTTTTACCCTGGTACATGAATTAGCACATATATGGATTGCTGCCACTGGAATATCCAGTGACATTGAACCAGAATTGAAGCAACGGGATAAACTACATCCGATTGAAATTTTTTGCAATCAGGTGGCTGCCAATGCGCTAATACCCACTTCAGTTATTAAGAACTTTGAGAATTCTGTATTTAATTCTTCCGCTACAGTTTTCAGTACAGCTAAAAAAATGGGCGTAAGTTCTTTTGCTCTTTTATACCGGGCATTCAGCCTCGAATTAATTTCTGCTGAAAAATATCGAAAGTTAAAAAAAGATGCCGACACAGATTTTAAAGCATTCCTTGTATTTGAGGCAGAGAAAAAAGCAAAGTTAAAAGAACGTCAAAAGGAAAAACCGGGCGGACCCAGTTACTATATGCTGCTTGCAAATAAAAACAGTCATCTTTTTACCCGTGTAGTAATGGACGCTTTTCGAGGTGGTTTTATTCAACCTACTCAAGCCAGCAATTTACTCAGCACTCAGGTAAATAATTTCCCTAAACTTGAAGCTTGGCTGTATAAATGATTATCCCAAACACAAAATATTGCCTTGATGCCAACGTACTTATCAAAGCATGGAGAGAATATTATTCACCTAAATTTTGCCCCGACTATTGGAAAGTGCTGAATTCATTAGGTGAGCAGGATAAAATATTTCTTCCCCACTTGGTATATGAGGAAATCGTTCGTACTGAAGATGATCTTACTGAATGGTTAAAAACAAGTAATCTTCCTATACGGGAAATAACTGGAAATGTAACGAATTGCCTGCAACAGATTTATGCTAAAGATCCTCTACATAAGTTTTTAGTAGACAACACTAAACAACGATCAATCGCAGACCCTTGGGTGATCGCCCATGCCATGAATGAAAATTGCTGTGTGGTAACCCGTGAGAATAAAGAAACAAGTACTACAAAAAGGATTAAGATACCCAATGTGTGTGATAACATGGGAGTAAAATGGATTAATGATTTCGGTCTTATAGAAGAATTAAATATTCGTTTTGCTTGTAAAATTGAAGATTAGATCTTAATTACTATTCCAGGATTTTTTTTATAATTAATAACACACTTTTCCCATAAATTCAGACAAACGGCTTAGTAAAACATGGGCTATTTTTTTAAACTCAATTTGAGTAGAATAATTGCGAACTGTTATTAAATCAAGTTCATTTTACAGATAAATCTCCTTCACCCTCCCCATATCATTAATTACTTTCAGCGCAACAATTTTTGCATAATGCTGCGTCTGTCGCAAACTTGCATGGCCCAGCATACTGCTGACTGTTTCTAATGGGACACCATTTGATAGAGTTATAGTAGTAGCAAAAGTATGCCTGGCCAGGTGCATATGTAGCGGCTTGCTTACACCAGATGATTCTCCGATAGTCTTAAGTCGTTGATTCATTTTCTGATTGGCAGAAACCCGCCAGTAAAAATCCCTGAAATCCTTAGTTGGACTGTATTTCTGTAGAATCTTTATAGCGGCAGGGAGCAAAGGAATGATACTTTGCTGCCCGGTTTTTTGACGGTGCTTGATGATATAAAAGTCATTCTCCTTTTGTTTGATAATATGTTCCCTGGAAAGTTGCCGGAGGTCGATATAGGCCAACCCTGTATAACAACAAAAAATGTACTGATCCCTGATTCTTTGCAAATCAAGACTTGGGAGTTCAACTTTTATCAGCAGATCAATTTCCTCGCTGCTTAAAAACCCTTTCTGAACCGTTCTTGATTTAAATTTTATCTCCTTAAAGGGGTCATTACGGATGATTGCAGACTTTATTGCAGGCATCAGTATCGTTTTAAGGGAAGTCATGTATTTTACGGCCGTATTGTTGCCGATATTTTTTGAGACGCGTAAGTACTGAAAATACTTTTCCAGGAAACGGTTATCAATTTTTACCAGCGGAAAGTTTTTTACGTTGAATTCATTTTGCAGAAAATCAATTACAAAACGAAGACTCCGTTCATATTTTTCATAGGTAGCCGCTGAAATGTCTATCCCTTTACGTTCTTTCATTTCCTCATTCCTTGATTGTAAATATTCAACCAGGCTAGTTGGCTTCTGCTCCTGCCCTTTTATCTGGCTTACCAGGTCATCGATGGTAAACGGATTGCCGGAAAATCTGAGCTGTTCAAAAATCTGGATGGCCTTGTAATTTATCATTTCAAGGTTTCGGTTAATAAGGGCGGCTTTTTCATATTTACGATTGACTTTGCCTGTTTCATGATCCCAATACTGATAGGGGCAATAAAGGCCTGTATAGACATCCCGTCGCTCCTGGCGATAGATGATCCGCAGAACAATGGGGGTATGACCTGCTTTATTAACCCTGGACTGACGGCAAAGGAAGCTGTAATGAATCTGGATGAGCTCCAACATACATTCGAATTTTAGTGTTTGCAAATTCGGTAGCAGGAGGTAGTTTAAGAGTTGCTAATCGGGGCAACCGACTGCAAAATGGGGAATCAAGGATCTTTAAGTATTTCTGGTCTCTGAAATTACACGAAAACGGTGCTTTTATGTGCATTCAGGTGCATAAACGAAAAAATGCAAAACGCATTTAGTCAACGACTTACAGCATTTTGCATTCTTATGCATTGTTACTCAGCGGAGAGGGAGGGATTCGAACCCTCGATACAGATTTAAGTCCGTATAACGGTTTAGCAAACCGGCCCTTTCGGCCACTCAGGCACCTCTCCAAAAGGACTCCGGAATCATTTCCGGGGCTGCAAAAATATGAATAACCGGGATTATAATCCAAAATACCGGGAACAAATCCCAAAAAAATTAAACCGGGAACAGGGTGCCCCTCAAAAAAAACCCGGACGACATAAATGTGTCCGGGAACAATATTTTTGGCTTGCTGTTGAGTCGTTTACATCGCGGCCAGCTGTACTTTCTGCTGGAGTTCGAGCACATTCTCCCGGAATACCCCGTCGGTATCCATCAGGTCTTTTACGGTCTGGCAGGAGTGGATGACCGTGGTGTGGTCCCTTCCGCCGAAATGCTCCCCAATCGTTTTCAGTGAATTCTTGGTAAAAGCTTTGGCCAGGTACATGGTAATCTGGCGGGCCTGTACGATTTCGCGTTTGCGGGTCTTCTGCAACAGCTTATCATAAGGTACATCAAAGTACTCGCAAACCATTTTCTGGATGGTATCGATGGTAATTTCCTTGCTGGACGATTTTACAAAGTTCCGTAACACTTTCTTAGCGAGATCTAAATCAATCTCTCTCCTGTTCAGCGAAGATTGTGCCAACAGTGAAATCAGGGCTCCCTCGAGCTCCCTTACATTGTTACTGATGTTATACGCAATGTATTTTACCACTTCCTTGGGCATCTCCAGGCCGTCATTCTTCATTTTCCGCTCCAGAATCTCGATCCGGGTATCATATTCCGGTACCTGAAGGTCGGCACTAAGGCCCCAGCGGAAACGGCTGAGCAGGCGCTCCTGTACCCCGTCCAGGTCCTTGGGTGATTTATCGGAAGTGAGCACCAGTTGTTTCTGGGATTGGTGCAGGTGGTTGAAAATGGCAAAGAAGGCATCCTGGGATTTCTCAGCTTTGGCAAAAAACTGCACATCATCAATAATCAGGACATCAATCAGCTGGTAAAAATGGATGAAGTCATTGATCGCATTATTCCGGCTGTGGTCCATAAACTGGTTGATGAACTTCTCGGAACTGACATATAAGACCACTTTGTTGGGATGCAGTCTTTTTACTTCATTTCCGATCGCCTGGGCCAGGTGGGTTTTTCCCAGTCCTACCCCGCCATAAATCACCAGCGGATTAAAGGAATTTGCGCCTGGCTTTTCTGCCACCGTTTTACCGGCACGACGGGCCACCCGGTTGCAATCGCCTTCAATGAATGCTTCAAAGGTATAGTTCGGATTCAGCTGCGGATCAATCTGCATCTTCTTAAGACCCGGTATAACAAACGGGTTCTTAACAGGATTGTTTATGACGAGCGGAAAATCCATTTCGTTATTTGAAAAAGTTTTAAATCCCTGACCACTGACATCCATGGTAACCGGCTTATTCTTGCTGTTGCCGCTGTCCACCATGATCCGATATTCCAACCGCGCTTCTTTTCCCAGTTCTCTCTTCAGTGTCTTCGCTAATAAATTTACGTAATGTTCTTCCAGGTATTCAAAAAAGAATTGGCTGGGTACCTGTATGACGAGGACATTATTCTTTATGGAAACCGGTTTAATAGGTTCGAACCAGGTCTTGAAATGCTGCCATTCGACAATATCCTTGATGATCTTCAAACAATTCGACCAGATTTTATCAGCATTTTTCTCCATCAGTCTGTAAGCAGTTTGTGTCGGGTTAACATTAGTTGTTCCTGAATCCCTCCGCTAAAAATCTTCTCGACAGTTCAGTTAAAAAAGTTGTACAGGGAGGCGAATATCACTATTTCTTTCCTAAAAAAAAATTTTATCCACCTGATTTTTGTGAAACAGAAATTGTGTGACTTTTCGCCAGTTTTTTGCCCGAAAATTTGGTAAATTCAAAATCTAGTCTACCAAGAATCAGGCCGGCAAATCCCACCTGATTGACCACCACCTCATCCCCCTTTTTATTCTTATACACCAGCGGCTGATCCAGAAAGGTATGCGTATGTCCCCCAATGATCAGGTCAATATTTTCACTCTCTTTGGCCAGCACCTCGTCACTCACTTTGTCACTTCCTTTATACTGGTTTCCCAGGTGCGACAGGCAAATGACCATATCGCAGTTTTTTTTCTTTCGCAGTAGTTCAGCCGTCTCATTGGCTTTCTGCACGGGATCGAGGTATTGCGTATTGCCAAACAGGTTATCGGGTATCAATCCTTTACCTTCAATGCCCACTCCCAACAAACCAACTGTTAGTTTGCCTTTCCGGATCACCCGGTACGGTTCCGTCTTGTTCTCCATCGGGGTTCCGCTAAAATCATAATTACTGACCAGCATCGGGAAACGGGCATGTTTGGTCAGTTGGGCAGCCAGGTTTTCCATCCCGGCATCAAAATCATGATTTCCAATCGTGCAGGCATCATACCCCAGCAAGGTCATGGCTTTGATCTCAGGTTCACCTTTATATATATTGAAATAAGGGGTTCCCTGAAAAATATCCCCGGCATCCAGTAATAATACCTGTTCCTCTTCCTGTCTTACCTGGCTGATCAGCCGGGCACGGGCGGCAATCCCACCCATTCCCTGGTTTCTGCCCCCATCCATCGGAAAGGGTTCAAGCCGGCTATGCGTATCGTTTGTATGCAGGATCGTGAGCCGGAGTGGATTGAAATATTCTGCCGCTTCCAGCAAAGCTGGTCCGGCAAATAAGCCCCCGGCTGTCAACGCCGCCTGTTTAAAAAATCTTTTTCTACTGAGCATGTGTCACCCGGTTTTCAATCGTGGCGGTAATTTTTTTCCCATTACTGTTCAGCCAGGCGATATAATCAATAATCGCATCCCGCATCAGGTAGCCATTCGTAATTTGTGGCACCGGACGAAGCATATCCGCATTATCCCCGCCATTCGCAATAAAATCTGAATTAGCAATGGTATAAACTTTTTCAGGATCCAGCGGCTGTCCGCCAACCTGCACATTCACGGCCTTGTTATTACTGATCTGCATCCGGATACCAGCCACCGGCCATCCGCCACGGCCCGCCATCAGGTCAAGCACCTGTTGCAGCACACTCCCTTTGATTTTTTGAAGGATCAGGAGATTATCAAAAGGCATCAGTTCAAAAACCTTACCACGGGTGATATTGCCCGCCGGTAATTGTGTCAGTCGTATTCCCCCAAAATTTACAAAAGCCAGGTCCACCTGCGTTTGGTATTTCTCCCGGGCCATGATCAGAAACGCATCCGCCATAAAATTACCAAGACTGCTTTCCGGCTGGGCTTTCTCCATACTCTCCGATGTTACACCCAATACGGAATTCATACTGTTATTGACACTATCACTAAATGGCTGCAGGAAATGTAATACAGCGGTATCAGCCGGCATGGTTTGGCTGATCCGGTATCCTTTATATTGAAGTGACTGGCCCTCGTATGATGTATGACAGGAAATTCCTGTTAAGAATAAAAGCAGAGCCGGAAAAAAATAATACCTGGGGTTCATAACAAACGATCTCGTTTGAAGGTATCACAATTTTATATACGATGCGGGAAAAAGGAAAAAAATATCCCGGGTTTTTATTTGCATCTTTGTACCCGCTTTCAGGATAAAAACCTGACGTTATGCAAAAGACCTTCACCCTCCGTTTATTGCCTTCTGAAGCTGCGAGTGAAACACTCGTGAAACAGTCTGTTGCCCTGGCTGCCGGGGTAAAACCAGCAGCAATAAGCGGATATATACTACAAAAACAATCCATTGATTCACGTGGACGCCAACCCTGGGTTAACCTGACCCTGCTGGCCTATATAAACGAGCCATGTCGTGAAAGGGAAAGGAAATCGTTTTCGTTCCGGGATGTACATAAAGCAACACAAACAGTCATTATTGTCGGAGCCGGCCCTGCTGGACTTTTCGCGGCCTTACAACTCATTGAATCCGGCATCCGGCCCCTGCTGCTCGAAAGAGGAAAGGATGTGAGAGCCCGCCGCCGTGACCTGGCAATGCTCAATAAAGAGGGAGTGGTGGATCCGGACAGCAATTATTGTTTTGGGGAAGGAGGTGCCGGCACTTACAGTGATGGTAAACTCTATACCCGCAGCAGCAAACGCGGGGATATCAACCGGATCCTGGAATTGTTTGTACACTTCGGCGCCGATGAAAAAATATTGTATGAGTCGCATCCGCATATCGGTACCAATAAACTTCCGCATATCATTACGGCTATGCGTGAAAAAATCCTGGCCTGCGGAGGCGAATTCCTCTTTGAAAAAAGAGTGACGGATTTTATACTGGAAGGGGAAAAAATAAAAGCAGTAAAGACGGCGGACGGACAGCGCTTCGAAGGCGATGCCGTGATCCTGGCAACCGGCCACTCGGCCCGGGATATTTTTGAATTACTTCATCATAAGAAAATACTCATTGAATTAAAACCCTTTGCCCTGGGTGTAAGGGTGGAACATCCCCAATCCCTGGTGGACAGTGCCCAATATCATTGTGACCTCCGGGGGGAGTTCCTCCCCCCCGCTTCTTACAGTTGGGTGCAACAGGTGGATGGTAAAGGGGTCTTTTCTTTTTGTATGTGCCCCGGTGGCATCATTGCTCCCGCTGCCACTGCTCCCGGTGAACTGGTGGTCAACGGATGGAGCCCGTCCAAACGGAATAACCCGTATGCCAACAGTGGAATCGTAGTCAGTATAGAAGAAAAAGATGTGCAGGGCTTTAATAAATATGGCCCGCTGGCAGCGATGTATTTCCAGCAATCCGTTGAGCAAACAGCCTTTCTGACCGGCGGAGGTAAAATGGTGGCTCCTGCACAGCGGTTAGCTGACTTTACAGAAAATAAAATATCAGGGAGTCTCCCGGATTGCTCTTATTTACCCGGAATCCATTCCGTTTCCATGAAAGAGGTATTACCGGCCTTTGTTTCGGAACGCCTGCGTCTTGGTTTTCGTGAATTCGGAAAAAAGATGAAGGGTTATATTACCAATGAGGCCGTGGTGGTGGCCACCGAATCCCGCACCTCCTCACCGGTACGGATACCCCGGAATGCGGATAACCTGCAACATCCCCAGATAGAGAATCTGTATCCCTGCGGAGAAGGGGCCGGTTATGCAGGGGGCATCGTGAGTGCCGCCATGGATGGCGAACGGGTAGCTGCCATGATCCTGGCAAAATACAGCCCGCAAAGCCAATAAGACTTATCCTGAATACCACCCGCCTCCATAAGCGAACTGTCTGATAAAATAAGACAGCTCCCTCTTTAGTAAACGCTTTTAATCTTTGCGGGAGATTTACGCAAGTCTTTTCCACCGATCAGGTGGATCTGGCAGCATTTTACGCCCTTATTGATGCAGTTCGCCGAAAATAAAGGGGGAAGTCGTACAGAAAACTAATTTTACACTTCAAAACCAACCATTATGGCCATACTTGAACTCCAGAACCTGAAAAAATACTTCGCCACGCAGAAGGCGGTGGATGATATCAGCCTGAACGTGGAAAGAGGACAGATATTCGGACTGCTCGGACCCAACGGGGCTGGCAAGACCACCCTGATAAGGATGATCACCGGGATTTTCTATCCGGATGAAGGACAGATAATTTTTGATGGCAAAAAATTCGACCCCGTTAATGATGTGGGCCTGATCGGTTATATGCCGGAAGAACGCGGTCTGTATAAAAAAATGAAAATCGGTGAACAAGCCATGTACCTGGCCCAGCTGAAGGGACTGAGTCACAGTGATGCACAGTCGAAAATAAAAAAATGGTTTGCCCGTTTTGAAATGGACAGCTGGTGGAATAAAAAAGTGGAGGACCTGTCCAAGGGGATGGGACAAAAACTTCAGTTTGTGACCACCGTATTGCACGAACCCAAACTGATCATCCTGGATGAACCCTTCAGCGGGCTCGATCCGGTCAACAGTAACCTGATCAAGGATGAAATTTTCAACCTGGCCCAGGGCGGATCAACAATCATCTTCAGTACACACCGGATGGAACAGGTGGAAGAAATCTGTAATCATATTGTCCTGGTGAATAAGGGAAAGAAAATACTGGATGGTACGGTCAAAGCGGTAAAACAGGAATTCAAGGAAAATATTTTCAGTGTAGGACTGAACCAACCGCTGACCAGTGTGCCGGCTACAGCCCCCTTTGAATTAACCGGGCATATGGAAGACCGTCATGTGATCCGTATCAAAGATGGCAGCAGCCCCAATGATGTACTCCGGTACCTGCTCGATCAGGGAGGAAATATTACGGCCTTCAATGAGATCCTGCCTTCCCTGAATGACATCTTTATCAAACTGGTGGAAGGCACGCCCACAGCCCGCCAGTTTCAACGGGTTCAAGCTTAATCATCACCATTCAAACCAACAAAATGAATAAGATATATATCATCATACGCCGCGAATACCTGACCCGGGTACGCAAAAAAACATTTATTATTTCCACCCTGCTGTTTCCCCTGCTGTACCTGGCACTCATCTTCGGCATGGGATTTATAGCCGAGAAGAGTAAGCAGAGCCTGCATGTGGCCCTGATCGATTCATCCGGTTACTTTACAGCACCCTTGCTTAGTAAAGAAAACCTGGCCGATAACAATTCCATGATTACCCTGGTGAAGGGGAATGCTGATTCGGTCATCGCCGATCATAAGAAAGCCGGATATGACGGTTATATCGTGGTACCGGCGATTGACTGGAAACAAGGGGCCGCATTACAATTTAAAGCCAATAAGGCCTATGGCAGGAGTTCCACTGCCGCGGTGGAAGCCAAATTGAATTCCATCTGGACGGCGATAAAAAAAGACAGCCTGCAGATCGACTCCCTGAAACAGGATATACTGGAGCAGCGCCTGATGGTGACGCCCAAAAACATTCAGGATGAAAATGCCAATGCCCAATATGCCGAAGCAATCGGTTATGTCTGCGGATTCCTGATCTACCTGATCCTGCTGATTTATGGTTCACAGGTGATGATGGGCGTGATGGAAGAAAAGACCAACCGGATCGCGGAAGTCATTGTCTCTTCGGTAAAACCTTTCCAGATGATGCTGGGTAAAATCCTGGGTATCGGCCTGGTGGCCCTGACCCAGTTCCTGCTATGGATTGCCTTTGTGCTGATTATATATAATGTGGGAAAGGCTTCCGGTAATGCCGGTATGGCTTCTGAAATGGTAGGAAAAATGCAAGGTTTATTCACCAGTGTGAATGTTCCGCTAATCTTGTTTTGCTTTGGCTTCTATTTCCTGGCCGGTTTCTTTTTCTACGCTTCCCTGTATGGCGCTATCGGCAGTGCAGTGAATGAAGATATGCGGGAGGCACAATCCCTCAGTTTTCCGGTCACCATGCTGGTGATTATCTCCATTGCCATGATGTCCGCGGCAATTGCAGACCCCACCGGACCTATTGCTGTATGGGGCAGTATTATACCCTTCAGCTCCCCGATCGTGATGATGGCCCGGATTCCATTTGGAGTACCCGGCACTGTGCCCTGGTGGCAGCTTATTTTATCCATGAGTGTATTGATCCTCAGTTTTACATTCACCGTCTGGTTTGCCGGCAAGATCTACCGCACCGGTATCCTCATGTATGGCAAAAAACCAACGTGGAAGGAGATGATGAAGTGGGCGTTCAGGAAGAATTGAGGGGGCTTTAAAGGCAGAAAGAGGCTGAGAGAGGAATGAGTAATGAGTAATCAGTAATGAGTAGCTGATCGTATAGTCTTAATATATAGCGCCCTCCGAAAATCGGAGGGCGTTTTTATTAGTGGAGTCTTCCACCCATACTCATTACTGATTACTCATCACTGCCGTCCTAAACATGAAAAATTTAGTTCTTTGAAAGTCTTATCAGATAAGGGTTTCAGCCGATTTTAGGGTTCAAACGATTTCAGCGAAATCCGGCATTTTTGGGGGTATTTTACCCCATGAACACCGGAAAGTATGTTTTTGCTCAGGTGGCAGAATTGTTACCGGCAAATGATTTTATCAAATGTATGAACCGTTATAGTGGCAACTATCAGGTTAA
>Ga0209717_1000326_pt1 | contig 59997 bp, 51 predicted proteins | sample AD_UKC048_MetaG_FD_184418 | JGI IMG/M metagenome (GOLD analysis project Ga0209717, IMG submission 184418) | Active sludge microbial communities of municipal wastewater-treating anaerobic digesters from USA - AD_UKC048_MetaG (SPAdes) (version 2) | ecosystem: Engineered > Bioreactor > Anaerobic >...
TATGGATATGGCTTTATCTTCCTTATTCTTTATTGCCAAAGGAAGGTATTCACTTGCTTTAGCTTTGGGGTCGGTCTTTTCCTCTTTAGGTTCATTAAAAATAACGACATTTATCCCGTGCGTTTTTTCAAGGCGCCAGGCATGCCATGAAAGATAATTTTTCCCTCCCAGATCGCCGTACGGCTGATAATAATTTCCGGAAAGGTTAATAAGCTGCATGCCAAAAGCGCAGGAAGCAGCCAAAAGCATTAGTATTAATAAGATTATTTTTTTCATGGATGCATTATACCATAAACAGAAGGTCAGAGGATTGGAAGGTCGGAAGGTCGGAGGGTCGGAGGGTCGGAGGGTCGGCAAAAACAATACAAAAACCTAAATCAACTGCCGCGGGCTAAAGACCCGCGTCTACCAAATCATAACCTAAATCTAAATCGACTGCCGCACCCTAAAGGGTGCGCCTATCCCGACTGCTTCGGCTCGCAAGCTCGCTTCATTGCCGGGATTTCCGCTTCGTAGAGCTCTCTCCAACCAGATCCAAACCCAGCTGCCATCATTCCGGGGCTTTAATTAATTGCATTCCCGGATAGTAAAAATTTAAAACACCTTCGTATGACCAGCCTTTTAACGCAAGCATATGAGCGCCTGCCAGGCACAGCCCGCAGCCGTGGCCCGCGCCGCGGCCTTTAAGGATAAAACTTGTGCCTTTTTTTAAAACCGTGAATTTTCTTGAAGGCATGTCAGACCAGCGGTATTTTTTGCCGTAAGCGGATATAAACTTTTCAAGGGGAAATTCAACGGTGTTTTTTTTGTCTTTTATAAGAAGCATCCGCACATTGCCGCCGGGGGTTAAATCTTCGGCGGACATATCAATATTACCTTTAAGATGAATACCTGTTTTTTCCTTAACCAGGCTTTTTACAGATGACGCCTTAATCTCTTTTTCCCACCTGTAAAAAACGTGCGATTTACAAAAATCAACCCCGCCGGCCCCGCATTTTATAACGCCCGCGGAATCATTGTTGCCGCCCCAAATATTACCCGGCGGTTCTGTTTCGCCGCCGCAGCATCCGGAAAAATATATATCCGCAGGATTTCCTTTTTTATCAGCAATTATAACCCCGTGCGTGGCTTCTGCGGCCTTGGTATTGCTGTCTCTTTTAAGCTGCACCCTTCCGTTAAGCCTTTGGCAGTGCGTAAGGTCGCACAGGTCATAATAACCGTGCCTTTTTAAATTTTTCAGCGCGTAGGTCCTGATGGCAATTGCCAGCGCTTTATCCGATTCAGGGCTTGAATAAAAGCCTTCAAGCTCCCCGTCAAGGCTTGCGGACACGTAATCTTCCGGATCCATTTCAACAATAATACCCGCTTCTTTTTCATCCTTCGGCACAAAGAACATCACTTTACCTTTATATATATAACTTTTCCCATTCAGGCGTATTTCATATTCACCATATCTGCCGGAATTTAAGAAATATTGGTTTGTTATTTTCTTTTCATTATTATATATAACTTCAATATTATCCCCTTTCACATACCGCACTTTTACTTTTTCAACGCCGTTTAACTGCAGCGCTTCCAGGGATTCAGGATGATAGATATTCAAAACCCTTACCTTAAGCGTCTGGGCGCATAAAGGGACATACATAAAAACCAAAACCGCCGCCGCCAATAATACCCTCATTTTTTCACCATAATTTTAAAACTGACCGAATCTGACGCGCCCGTGTCATCCTGCACCGTCAGTTTATAACTTCCCGGTTTTGGCTTTATGTATAAGATATTATCCGTTATCTGTTTATTAACCGCGTCCCCGTTTAACAGCCAGATACCCCCTGTTGCCCCTGACGCAAACGACGCTTTCAGCGCTATTTTCTGAAAATCCTCGGGAATGCCCTCTGTTATAAAATATGTGCCGCCGTTTTCAGGGCTTGTTATCTTTGGTTTTAATGCCGCATCCTGCGGAATTTCTTCCGGGTCATAAGCAGGCACGGTTTCAATATGCCGCCCCCTTTCTTTCAGATATGCCGCTATATCAGCGGGCCATATTTCCGCCGTGTATGAACGGTACGCGCTGTCAGGTAATTTAAAAGAGCCGGGATTTGCCCTTAAGCCCGTCTTTTTATTCACATATATCTTTTTATGAATAGCACACGCGGGCTCTGTGTTAATACCCTTAATATAAATATCTTCCTGCGTTTTTTTGCAGTACGGCCCTGCCGGCTGGCCGGACACCGCGCATATTTTTCTTTCCCCTATATCCGCCGGCGGGTCAAACCACACATCCCTGTTTTTTGTCAGGTAGTTAAATATCTCTATCACTACAGGCGCGGCTGCTTTTATTCCCACAAGCTTAAAGGAAGGCGAAGCATCGGCGTTTCCAAGCCACACACCCACGGTGTAATCGGGATTGTACCCCACGCACCACGCGTTTCCATAACCGAAAGATGTGCCTGTTTTAAACGCCACCTTTCCCCTTGAATGCGTGAATTCCCACGCCTGCGGAAGGTCGGGCCTGACCGCTTCGGCCAGCATCTGCGTTATCATATAAGCCGTGCCCGCGGAAAACACCCTTACAGGGCTTGCCTCTTTTTCAGGATCAGAAGAGGTATAATTAAGCTTCTGCAGAATTCCCTTATTCGCAAGCGAGCAGTACATTGACACAAGCTCTTCAAGACTGACCGGATATGCCCCAAGCGCGGCGGCAAGCCCCGGGTCTGCGTCTTTTCTTTTCATGTCATAAAAACCGTTTTTTCTTAAAAAACCCATAAGCCCGTTTTGCCCAAGGCTGTATTCAAGGTGAACCGCGGTGCTGTTGTATGAACGCGACAGCGCGTCAAAAGCGGTCACCAAACCGGAAAATTTGCGGTCAGAATTAACGGGCGAATACCCGTCGTAATCCCTTGGAATGTCATACAGTATCTTTCTTGGCGTTATCATTCCATGCTCCGCGGCCATCGCGTATACAAACGGCTTTAAGGCGGAACCCGGCGAGCGCACAATTGAAACTCCGTCAATCTCGCCGCAGTGGTCTTTGTCGTCAAAATCAGGCGAGCCCGCGTAAGCCACAACATTCATCGTGCGGTTGTCCACAACAATCACCGCGCCGTTATAAACGCCGTATTCCTTCAGTTCCCTTGATGCAAATTTAAGCCTGTATTCGCACATTGACTGCAGAGTTTCATCTATAAAGTATTTTCTTATGTAGCCGCTGTCAGGCAGCCTTTTATTTACAAGGTGCTGAAGCCTGTACGGATTTTTATACCGCCTGTCAGGGACAGGCTCTGCTGACGCGGCCTGCACTCCTTCCCCGAATATTTTGCCGATTCTTTCTATCACTTCATCCCTTGCGGCTTTTGCCCTGTTTGGATTGCGGTCAGGCCGCAGTGAATTGGGCGATTTTGGAAGCGCGATTAAAAGCGCGGCTTCCGGAAGGGTAAGGTTTATGGGCGGTTTGTTAAAATAGAGGTACGAAGCGGCGGCAACGCCTTCAATATTGCCCCCCATGGGAATATTATTCAGGTACATTTCCAGTATCTCTTTTTTTGAAAACTTTATTTCCAGCTGAGAAGCCCTGAATGCCTCTATTATCTTGGCGCCTAATGTCCTTTTTCTGGGCTCTAAAAGTTTGGCAAGCTGCATCGTGATTGTGGAGCCGCCGGAAACGACGCGCATATTTGTGACATTTAAAAATGCCGCCCTTGCCACGGCAAAAGGGTTTATGCCGGGATGAAAATAAAACATTTTATCTTCGTATTCCACGGCGCCGCGCTTTATGAATTCCGGCAAATCTGAAAGTGGAGTTTTAATCCTGTACATTCCGGACGGCGAAAGGCTTAACCTTAAAAGCCTGTTTTCCTGCGTGATATGAAGCACTGAATAGTCGTCCTGAAGCCTGTAAAGTGGCAGCGGGAAAATAAAATCCAGAAAAAACCAAACGGCCGCGGGCAGAAGCGCCGCGGCCGCTGTTATCAGTACCGGCCTATTTTCCGGTTTTGTCAGGAATTGCTTCAGGCGATACAACAAGGTATTCTTTTTCATAGGTCTCCGCTTTTATGTCCGGATCATACATTGCTTCCGCGAAAATGTTGGGTATTGTGTACTTGCCCGGCGTGACAGCCCTGACAGCGTAAGAGAATGTGACTTTTCCGGAAAAACCGCCCGTGAACAGCAGTATTCTGTCGTCGCGGATGTCCTGATACTCAAGCGCCATATCGGATGCCGGTGTGAATTTTAAGAAACCGCTTGTCCTTAACCTTGGATTTTCTATTTCAAAACCGGCGGACAGCATGTCCACCACAATCACATTATCAAGCGGCCTGCCGTTTAAGGCTTCAAGTTCCACGGATACCACTATCAATTTTCCCTGTACGACGTTTGTCAGGTTAATCTCTTTGCCGTTTTCGTCAAAATATTTCCTTGAAACCTTAAGCCCGTTCGCGTAGGTCTTTTCCCTTTTTACAAGCGGCGTGCCTTCGGTATAGAAGTTGTAATACAGCGGCGTTTCCCCGCTGTTTTTAACCATAAATTCCTTCCACGCGTTTTTGGTGTCGGAATAAAAACCTTTGCCTTCGTCCTTTATCGTGCTTAACTTTTCGCCGTTTACGTACAGGTCCGCGCTCATTTCACCGCTGCGGCCCGGCAGGTTGTTTATTTCCGCAAGGCCCATTAAAGCCCACGCGGTTTCCTGCGTGCTGCCGAAAGAGCCGTCTTCACGCACCCTGTCTATAAGCAGGTTTTCGGTTATTTTGGTGCGCGCGGTTTCTTTTGCTTCGGCCTGCGCCGCGGCTTTTAAATACATTCCAAGGTTCCTGGTATAGGAATTAAACGATTCGCTTAATTCCCTTATCATGTATTTGGATTTGAAATCTTCGTACAGGACCATTTTTGCCGCGTCCCTGTTATCCGCGTAGGAAAATGACATGGAAAGCAGCATCTTATCGGATTCTTCCGTGCCTTCAATAAATCTTTTGGAATCCTTGTAAATAAGCCCGCCCTTTATCATAATGTCGCGCTGTTCCGTGCCGGGCAGATACTTTGTCTTTTCAAGCTGTTTCGCGAATTCCTTCATTGCCGCGCTTACCTTTTTATCCTTCTTAAGATAAAGCATATACAGGCTTTCAATGTAATTCATCTTTTTGGTGTCCGGCCTTCCCGCCAGTGCCTGTATATACATCCTGTAAATATTATTTGAAGTTTCGTATTCGCTTAATTCCTGGTTATACGCCCTGCGGTCAAGGCGGCCCTGCTGCGGCGCCGGTTCTTCCGGATTCTGCTTTATGCCAAGTCTGTCAAGCACCCTTGTGTACAGGTCATCAGGCACGTTATAACCCTGCCTTTTTGCCTCAACAAGGAAATGCGCCGTGTACAGCGATACATACCTTGACGCGCCGCTGTTCCCGCCCGGCCAGTAAGTAAGCGTTCCGTCAGCCATAACAAACTTGTTAAGTTTCTTTATTCCTTCTTCAATATACGCGTCCGCGTTTGCGGCGTAATCCTTTATCATCCACTGCGTGACGCCCAATTCCTTAAGATACAGCATCGGGAATACGGATGACACGGTCTGTTCAAGGCAGCCGTAAGGATAGCGTATAAGGTATTCAAGCGCCGGCGCGTATTCCGCCAGCCTGCTCTTGGAAACAAAAAGCCTCACTTTTTTTCCGAACTTGATGTATTCAGACGGGATTTTTCCGGAAATTTCCTTTCCGGGTTCTATCTTTCCGCGCATGACTTTTGTTTCAAGGTGCGCCGCGGGCCTTACGCTTAGTTCGCGCTTTACCGACATTTTCTGGCCGTTGCCCGAAACATTAATGTCAAGTTTCGCGGCTCCGGCTTCCTTTAAGGCTTTGCCGGAGAAAGTTATTTTCTTTTCTTTTTTATTCTCAAGGTATATCTGCGTCCCTTCGCCTTTTGCGACAGTCAGCGGTCCTTCCGTGTTAACGTTTGCGGTGAAAGTGCCGGAATAACCGGTGTTATTGTAAATCCTTACCGGCATTTCAAATTCGTCAAGCAGCGCCAGAAAGCGCGGCAGGTTGGGGGTAATTACAATAGGATCAACGATGTTTACGAACCTATCAGCGGAGCCAAACAGGCCGCCGTCCACCGCCATTACCATTATCCTTGCCTTGCCGTTAAAGCGCGCGGTTTCAAACTTATAACTTACTTCGCCGTTCTCGTCAGTGTAAAGTATTCCGGAGAAACGGGCAAAAGATTCCACCCTTTTGGCAATTACGGGATTTAAATGTTTCTGAAGCGGTTCATAATAGTCGCCGCCTATGGCGCGCTTTGCCGCCGCTACGTCGGTTAATACCTTGTTCATTATCGAATAGCTTTTTGTCTCAAGCGCTTTTTTCCTGTAATAGTATTCAAGCGGGTCCGGAGTTTCAAACCTTATTATCTGAAGTATCCCTTCATCCACAGCGGCCAGCACGACTGCCGCGCCCGCGTTTGCCTTTCCAAGTTTCACCTTTACGTTAATGCCGTCTGTCGACATAACCTCTTCGCCGCATATTATTTTCGGCGCCAAATCCTTGGCGGAACGGTTTATGTTAACCGTTGCGATGCCGGCCGACATAAACGGAAGCGAAGTGTACTTTTCTTCAGGTTTTCTTACAGCCATTACATTCAAATAAACATTCGGCAGATATTCGTCTTTGACGTCAAAATAAACCACAGCGCTGCCGTTTTCAAGTTCAATATATTTTTCCGCGAACACTTTTTCCCTTTCAATGGTCACGTACGCGCGGCCGGAAAAAGGGGCGTTAATGACGGCCTTTAATTTGTCTCCCGGCAGGTATTTGTCCTTATCAAGCACAATTTCAACCCTGTCCGCCTTTGTCATGTCGTATGTGGTATATCCCGGGCCGCTTACGTTAAGCGTAATCCCCGTCCGCATCCCCTGCTCGCTTCCGGCGTATATCGTGTATTCGCCCTCTGTGTCTGCGTCAAATTCAATCTGCGCCCTGCCGTTGATATTCACGGCTTTGTTCATAACCACTTCGCTGTAGTTGGACGAAGCGTAGTAATCCCTGTTCCACCTGTTCCTGCGGAACATTGAATACCATACAGTGCGCTTTACCAGCACCTGCACGTCTTTTATGTTCTCTTCCAGCCCTTCGCTGTTTACGGCCGCAAGGTCAATTACGACCTTGTCGCCCCTTTTGTAAACCTTGCGCTCGTCATGTACCTTGGCGCCAAGGTAATACTTATAAACATGCACCGGAATCCTTTTCATGGTTCCGACAGCCCTTCCGCCGTCGTCATACACTTCCGCGTAAACTTCCGCCATTAAAGCGGACGGTGGAAGCACAGCCCCGGGTATCTTCACTTCATAGTCAAAATTCCCTATCTCATTTAATTTTTCAGTGCCAAGCCTTTCCGTCCTTGCGTCATAAGACCTTTCCGGATCATTGAAGACGTACCCTTTAAACGAAGGGTGCGTGAACGAATGCTGCACAAATTCCACCTGCGCGTTCACTTTATTGCCCGCGGCCGGCGGCCCGAACATCTGATTTGCCTTTACCCTGAACCTTAACGGCTCTCCGGGAACAAGCGATTCTTTATCCGCGGTGATTGCCACGTTTATTTTGTCGGGTATAAACTCTTCTATTTTGATTGATGTGTTTCCTATGTTGCGCCTCTGTGAATCCGGCACAATTAACTGCACGGAATATTCGCCTGTCTGCGCCCCAAGGGATATGGGCACTTCAAACACGGCCATCCCTTTCGCGTTTGTCTGAATTTTCTTTACATAAAAATTCCCGCCCTGCGGGTTGTGAATGACGCATTCCACAAACAAAGGCGGCGGCGTTGAATTGCCGTTGCCCCTTACTATGGCCGTTATAAACGCCTTTTCACCCGGCCTGTAAAGGCCCCTTTCGGATGTTAAAAAACCCTTTAATCCGTACTCCCCGTTTCTTTCGCCGCCGGTATCAAACAGGTAATTGTTTGTCATGTCCGCGCCAAGCTGAAGATAGGAAAAATCCTCCCCGTTTTCCGCAAGTATCAAAAACGGGTCAAACTCATAGAAATTCTTGTTATAGTTGTCAAACTGCGCGCGCCCTTCCGCGTCAGTTGTCAGCTGTTTTATCACCTGGTTATCCCTTGACATAAGCTTTACGGTGACTCCCTGCATGGGATTAAGTTTATTGACCGACACCGCTTTTACCAGAAGCGTGTTGTCATATACCTTTGCCATAAGCCCTATGTCGGTGCAGCGGACGGTCTTTCTTTTTGTATCGTATGTTCGCTGGTCGCGCAGTTCCACAAAGAACACGCCTTTAAAGGGCTGGTCATTTAAGCTTTTCATATTTATGTATTCGGTCTGTTCCTTATTAATCGTCCCGCCTGTTATTTCGTGCGTCGTATCAAATACGCGTTTTCCCGAGTTATAATAACTTCCGCTGCTTAAGTAATAGACAAGGTTATTCTTAAAGACCTTGTTGACGCTGACGTAAAAACTGTCCAGGTTCATTGCTTTTACCGCTATGTTCATGGAACCGTTCGGCGAAAGAATTTCGCCCTGTTCGGCAAAATCGCACATAGAAGGCATATCCCTTAAAGTAACGCTGCGCGAGGTGTCATCATTCATGTATTCGCCGGTTTTTGACACAATTCCTTTGGAAATCATTACCTGATACGTGACATTGGGCTGGAAATCGCCTTCAAGCATGGCAAACCTGTATTCGGTGGAAACTTTGTATTCCATCACTTCAGGTTCTTTGCCGAAAGAAGCCGGTTTTATAACCGTTACATGTTTTTTTACCTGTTCGTCCGTTATAGGCATATTAAAACCTATGGCCACAGAACTGCTTCCTTCGGTATGCCACGGTATGACTTCAGTGACGCTAAGGTATTCTTTTGAAGGAATGGATATTTCATTTACATACTCTTCGTTCATGGCATTCTGGCATTCCGTGCATGTAAGCCCTTTATCAATAACAACCCTGATGCTCTGGCTTTCATAAATCCTTTTAAAATCGCGTATTTTTATGTAATACCTTGTGGGCTGGTCGGACTTTTCAAGCGAATATTCAACCTTTGACTGGCTTGTACCCTTTGAAGTAATCACTTTCTTAAAAGCGGACATGCTTTGTTTTAATTCCTGTTCATCCACCGGATAGTTGAAGTTAATCTCCCCTATCAGTTCTTTTTCAGTGTTGGTAATTACGTCCCTGTTAAAGAAATACCTGTGGTCAACAACCTTTAAAAGCGGGGTGTTGAACAAAGCTTTCTTTCCGCCCGTTATTTTCTTGCCAAGCGCGGTAAAATTTTCTGTGTTGACTTTTACCGTGTAAAACGTGGCGGGCGGCAGAGGCGCGTCGGGCTTGAACACTATTGTTTTCTGATTCTGAAAATCGTATGTGCCTTTTATTTCAGGGGATATTTCAAGAAGTTTTACCGCGGCGTCTTCATCCTTTAGTTTTACCGGCGCGCTGAATTCCGCCCTTATGACAACGCTTGTGTCAACTTCGCCGTTGGGAGAAATATCAGCCACGTTTATAAAATACTTCCCGTTAATCGCGCTGAATAACATTTTAAACCCGAAGAGGGCAAGCACAACAGCACCCGCGATTAAAAGTTTTTTTCTTTTATTCTTTATTCCTTTTACTTTATCCGCCGCAGCCGGCGCGAATTTGTCCCTGATAAACCCGAAAAAACTTTTTATTTTTTTCCATATAAAACCAAAAATCCTTGCAAAAAAAGCGGATACTTTAGCCCAAATCATTCCAAAGAAAGAACCAAGTTCCTCCATATACCTGTATATATAATAGGAAAGGAGCGGGATGATATAAAACATTATTAAACTGTTGATATTGGCGTTAAGGTTTCCCATATATTTGTTTTTGAACCATCCAAGAAAGAAATAGACGGCTATAAATACAAGGATACCTTTGGCAAGCTCGCGGATTTTTCCCCATTTGGAAACCCTGAACCGCCCAATTAAATAACACAATATGCCAAGCAGCACAATTGTAGGGATGCCGTGCAGCATGCGCCTTATTTGGTACACCAGGTCATTAAAAACGTTGTAAACCTGATAGTTTAATTTCGGAATAAGAAGATGCGCAAGATAAGGGATGACAGCGAAGAAAAGAAGAAGCCTGCCGACAAACAACAGTTTTTTTATAAAGCCTGACGAAATACCTTTTGGCATATAAAACCCTCCGAGGATTATTTTTGAGATTATATCACAGTAAAACTTTATTTTTTATAATTTTTTAACGCATATCCCTAATTGCGCCCAAAACCTTTCACTTACCACATATTGTCGGTTTCTTTTATTAAAAGGTTCCTGTGAATAAACATAGGTATAAGGTATTTTAAAACAACAGGATATTTTTTCAGCATTTTTAAAAAAAGCCGTATGTCAATTGTATGAAATTTTCTTCCTGTAAAGTATCCGCCTAAAAACAACAGGGCTTTTTCCGGGTATCCTGAACATTTTTTTGCCAGATACTTCAGTTCCATGCGCGTAAAATTTGATTTTTTCATATCTTTTTCATATTTTGACATACTGTTAACGCCTGTCTTCAGGGACAATACTGCCGCTTCAGCGGATAACTTCGCGCTCATCAGCGCCCCATATATTCCCGCCAAAGATACAGGATTTACAGCACCGGCAGCATCGCCAATAAGCGCAACCCTTCCAAAAACAATTTTTTTCTTAAGCCCGCCGGCAGGAATTTTCCCTCTTACAAATTCATGAATTTTCCGGTCCCCGCCTGTAAATCTCTTATTTATAAAATCACACAGTATTGTTTTATCCGAAACGCATCCCCCAATATTGGAATAACCGCTTTTTTCAAAATTCCAGAAATAATAAGGCGAAAGGCTGTCATAGTAAAAGCCAAGAAATTCACTGCGTTTACATGCTCCCGGAACACCGTTTTCCTTAATCCTGTACTGCGCGGCGGGAAGCCATTTATTCTTTTCAGGCGAAAAAAAAGAAGCGCATAAAGATTCCGGCCCGTCCGCGGCTATAAGATACTTCCCTTCAAATACGCCGCAGGAAGTTTTTACCGTGACTTTTTCCCGGTCCTGAAAACAGGACAAAACAGGAGTTTTCAGCAGTATTTTTACCCCGGATTTTTCCGCAAGACAGCACAAATATTTTTCAAAAGCACCCCTGTTAAGAAGATAACCTTGTGAATCAACCTCCATATAATTATCATCAGGATAATATACACGGTAACCTTTGACCTTTGAATCAATATACGAAGGATGATAAAATCCGGAATCATGAAGGCTTTTTTTGCTTACCGCTTCACCGCAGCATACAGGATACCCAATTTCTTTTTTCCTTTCTATTACGCACACTTTAAACCCGGCCCGCGAAAGATAAACAGAACAGGCAAGGCCGGCAATACCGGCACCTGTAATTATAGCGTCATACAGGGTATATTCATTATTATCCTTATCGGGACAACGCTGATTATTAATAAGCATTTTATGCTGTATTTATGGTATTTTCAGAAGAAATTTAATGGTATTTTCAAGGGCGTCAGTGTCAATTGCCGTGTCTTTGCACGGCCCAAAAGGGCGTTTGTTGGGTATTCCCACAACAGTTATGGAACCGGGCGTATCGGCCATTCCCGCTATAAGGTCGCGCTCGCACGCGACACCAATTACCGCGTCCGGTTTTATCTTTTTTATCATCTGCCGCGCGGATGACCCGCCTGTCGCGTTAAAAGATGTGACTTTGTATTTTTCCGTAATTTCGCCGGCTTTTACGCGCGTATCTTTATCAAGGCAGCGGGGCAGTAAAACAAGAAGGTTCTGGCTTTTGAATTTTTTGCGGGTCGCGTACACAAGGGAGTTATTTACCTTTACCATTGAATGCGCAAGCCTGTCTTTTGACACCCCGAAAACAGCCCCTGTCTTATACACCAGCGGATATATCCATTCTATATGAAGCCCTTTTTTTCGGGCAAACGGCAGCGCCGCGACATTAAAACTTACGGATATAAGAAGCAGAAAAGACCATAAAAAAATAAAGCCAAAAACAACAATAATCGCCTTCATTACAATAAGGTCAACAACAGGGTCCCACTGCGCAAGCCTTGGTGAAATCATATAATATACAATCATTGCCCCGACGGTTAAAATAAGCAGTGAGGCAAAATAAAAAGATAAAAAAAGTTCTTTCCCTTCTTTAATCTCTTTTTCATAGCCTGTAAGATCGCCGACCCAGCCCGCCCATTCATCGCCAAGCCTTCGGTCTATAACCTGCCCGCTTTTGGGCGCTTCCTCAGGTGCCTGTTTATTGTCTTCGGCCATAAAAACCTCTTTTTTATTTAATTCCTATCAGATACATCATCCTGCCGGTTTCGGCGCCGTCGCGCCTGTAGCTGAAAAACATTTTTTTATGGGTGAACGTGTCCATTTCATTTATGAATATGTTTTCCTGCTTTACGCCGCAGGACATAAGAAGATTTTTATTTCCCTGCCACATGTTCATTGTAATGCCTGCTTTCTTCTTCTTAAATATTTTACTAAAAAGCGGGTCTTTTTGCAAATTTTCATATACTTCCGCCCCGACGGCAAATGATTTTGGCGCGATGGCGGGCGACATTGAAACAAGCATATGTTCCGGCGCGCACTTAAATTCATTTATCATTATTAGCGCGGTTTTCAAAATTATTTTATTGGCAACCCCGCGCCATCCCGAATGCACGGCCGCTATTACTTTTTTGTCCGGGCACGCGATAACGCTTGTAACGCAGTCCGCGGCGCGCACTGCTATGGCATACCCTTTTTCATTTGTTATAAGCGCGTCACATTCCATGTCCGTCACGTAAGAGCGGTTTTCAGGGGTAATAACGCAGATTTTATCTCCGTGCACCTGCACGGGCGCGTAAATTTTGTCTATATGAAGGGCGCGTTTAATCTTGTCTATATTTTTGACGACTTTTTTGTGGCTGTCTTTGGTGTTAAAGCCCGTATTTAAACTTTCATACACCCCTTCACTTTCACCGCCGGTTCTTGTGGTAAAAGCCTCATAAAAAAAGCCGGTTTTATTTATTACCTTATTTTTTATAAAGACCATCTGATTTTTAGGGTATAGTTCAAAAAATCTGTTCATAGCACCCTTTCAAGGTAATCAAGGATGCCGCTGTGAATGCCCGCGGCCACGGATTTTCTGAAATTTTCATCCGCAAGTTTTTTTTCTTCTTCCCTGTTGGAAATAAAGGCGCATTCCACAAGCACGGAAGGCATTGATGTCCTTGCAAGCACGTAAAAAGGCGCGCGTTCCGTCGGCAGCCATTTTAATTTTAATTTTTTCACAAGGCTGCTCTGAATATATCCTGCCGATTCTATGCTTAAGTATTCAAAAGCGCCTTTTTTAAGGTCATTTAAAAGCACATCAAAAGAACCGCCCCTGCTGTTTTCAAATTTTGCCGCTTCAGCCGCTTCCCTGGAAGAAGCCGTCCTGCTGTAAATATAGCTTCTTGTACCCTGAACCGCACGGTTGCGCGCGGCATTACAGTGAATGCTTATAAAAAGGTCGGCCTTATTTTTATTTGCGAATTCCGCCCTTTCTTTAAGCGGAATAAATATATCTTTATCGCGTGTCATTAATATTTTTAAATCCTTATTGGTTTTAAGATGCTCCCTTAATTTAAGCCCTATATCCAGCACCGCGGTTTTTTCCTGGAAGCCGCCGGGCCCTATCGCGCCCGGGTCATTGCCGCCGTGTCCGGGGTCTATGATAATTACAAAAGGGCCCTCTTTTTTCTTTCTGCTGCCGCTCTTTTTTTGCGCGGTGTCTTCTTCCACAATCCTTATTTCATCAGAAACCGGGGTTTTTACGGGTACAACTGTGGCTACAGCTGTGGCTGCAGCAGCAGCTTTTAAAACAGGCGTGATGACAGTTTTGGGGTTTTCGCGCGAAAGAAGTACGTTTACCGTGTCAAAGGTTGCCTGGCTTAAAAAAACATTAGCGCCGTTTACAAAAACTGGCGTGTCAACCCTAATGATTCTTTTCCCCGATACCACGTAAGGATAATTAAGCATCATCTTAACTTCTTTATCGCCTGATGCCACCGTGATTGAATCCCTGTCCCATTCCGCGGAGTAAATGGAATTTGTCTCCCTTAACAGATACTTTAAATTCACCAGTTCTTCCGCGGCGCATACCTCTGCCATTAACAAAAGCAGGACAGGCAGGAGTATTTTTTTAAACATCTTTACTGCAGCCTTTTACCCAGGCTTTTATTTTCAAACATCCTGCTTTCCATCATTCTCTGATATGTCGGCCTGTCCACGTCTTCATACGCGCCTTCAAAGGACTTCATTGACCACAGCGCGACATCGCGGGGATTGTGCCTTGTTTCGGTTTCCTGGACTGCCGCCGGCGCTTCCTGCCTGAATTCAGGCGCGCACTTTTCCGGCCGCGCTTCCGTTATTCCGGTCACAAGCACAATGACCTCTATTTCATCGCCAAGTTCTTCGTCACTTACCATGCCGTATTTTACAAACGCGTTTTCGCCGGTAAGCTTGTTTAAGTTGTCAATTTCCTGAAGTTCGTTCAGATTTATGCATCCCGCGAAATTCACAAGTATATTCTTTGCGCCGTCCAGCATTGCGTTGCCTGTAAACGGGTCGTTCATGGCTTTTTCAAAGGCCTTCTTAATCTTATCCGTTCCGCCCGCCCTTCCGATACCAAGGAAAACGTCGCCTTCGGCTTTAAGCGCGGTCTTTACGTCTTCAAAATCTATGTTCTGATAACCGGTCTTTGATATCATATATACCATGCCGTTAATAATATTTACAATTGCCCGGTTAACTTCCATATACGCCGTGGTTACCGGCATCTGCTTGTCGCACGCCTGGAATATCCTGTCATTAGGGATTCCGATTATGTTATTGACCTTTTCCTTTAACCTTTTCATTGATGTTTCCACTATGCGCTGCTTGCCGGCATTTTTCATTTCCATCTGGAACGGCGTAATAACAACAGCCACGGTCATTATGTCAAGTTCGCGCGCTATTTCCGCTATTACAGGCGCAGCGCCGCTTCCGGTTCCTCCGCCCAGCCCGGCCGCAATAAAAAGCAGGTCTGTTCCGCGCAGCATATTGGCAATGTATTCCCTGTCTTCTTCCGCCGCGAGCTCCCCCTGTTCGGGCTTGCTTCCCGCTCCCCTTCCGCCTGTCAGCATTTTGCCTATCTGAACCTTGTCAGCCACGTTAACGCGCCTTAAAGACTGAATGTCCGTGTTGACCGCGATTAAGTCCGCGTCATGCACGCCCATTTCCGCCATCGCGTTGACAATGTTGCAGCCGCATCCGCCCACGCCCACCACTTTTATTATTGCGCCGACCCTTTCTCCCGCTGTTTCATCTTCGCCTACAAGTTCAAATTTTAATCCGTCCATGCCCCGCCTCCTTATATGTATTCGCTTATCAGATTTTTAATTATCTGCCAGATACTGTCGCCGCTTTTCTTCTGCAGAAAGTGGTTATTCAGACCGCTTTCATTGACAAAATACCCCACAAGCCCCACCGCGGTTGAATATTCCGGCTGGCTTACAATATCATACAGCCCGACTATCTTTTCCTTTATAGGCACGCCCACGCGCGCCCTTACGTTCATCTGTTCCCTTAACATTTTTTCAATTCCGTTTAACTGTGCTGTCCCGCCGGTGACCACAACGCCGCCGCTGTACATGCCCTTGTCTATGCCTTCCTTTTCAAGCTCAATGCGCACAAATTCCACAAGTTCCCTTACGCGCGCCTGAATGTAAACCGCAAGCTGCCTGCGGGAAACCTGCGTCACTTTATTGCTGCCCATGTCAGGCACGTCAATCATCTCATCTTCGGCCGCGTCTTCCGGGAATACTATGCCGTATTTTTTCTTAATCTCTTCGGCGTTTGTTTTTGTCGTCTGCAGAAGCGTCACAAGGTCGGACGTTATAAGGTTGCCGCCGACCGGTATGACTTTTACGAATTTAAGCGCGTCCTTCTGATAAAGCGCCAGGTCCGTTGTCCCGCCGCCTATGTCAACAAGAAGCACGCCGATGTCTTTTTCATCCGGGTAAAGCACGGCTTCGGAAGACGCTATTGACTGCAGCACTATATCTTCCGTGCTGTAGCCGGCTTTGCTTATGACTTTTTTTACATTATCAATGGCGGTCACCGAACCGGTGATTATATACGCGTCCACTTCAAGCTTAAGGCCGGTCATACCTATCGGATTTTTTATTTCATCCTGCGAATCCACTATATACTGCGTGGGTATCACATGCAGAACTTCCATGTCGTGCGACATGGGAACGCTTGTGGCGCCTTCTATGGCGCGGTCCTTGTCGATTTCGGTTATTTCCTTCTGCTTGCTGTGCGAAAGCGATGTCATACCGTGGCCCTTTATTCCCGCGATGTTTTTGCCGGAAACGGAAGCCACAACGGAATTCACCTTAACGCTTGCCATCTGTTCGGCCTTTTGCAGCGATTTTCTTATCGCTTCAGACGTATCAGCGATGTTCACCACATTGCCCTTTGATACGCCTTTATTTTCCTCCCAGCCGGTTCCTATGACATTAATTTCATTTTCCTTGATTTCCGCTATGACTGTGCATACCTTTGTGGTGCCTATGTCCACAGCCGCCACTATGTGCCCGTCATTTGCTGATCCCATTTTATCCACGCCCCTTCATCTGATTATCACCCTGTCCCTGTAACGCATGTCTATGACAGAGTATTTTTTATTAAGCTCGGCCGCTTTTTTTGTTACCAGGCCAAGGTTGCTCATTTTCGCGTTGTCAATATCACTGCCGGCAAGCACTTTTTTTCCGTCTATTGTTATCATCACTATCATTTCCGGATTTTTCACGCTTATTTCCGATATGTTTTCAAGGCCCGAAGACGAAAGCCTTAATACCGCCTTTAACGCCTTTTTATATCCCGGATTTTTTACATCAGCCGGAATACCCGACAATACCGGAAGGTTGTGCCTTTCCGCCGTGTCCTCGGCCGGTTTAAGACTGCCGGTGGAGTCCATAATAAAAAGGCCGGACTGCGTCATTGCAAGAAACTTGGGCTGCGCGAAAGGCGAAGAAATTTCCGGCAGCTCCGGAAGTTTAAAATTCGAAGCCGCGTAATGTATTATCCTGCTTCCCGCGAACAACAGCATGGCTATAAGCGCCCCGCCAAGAACGAAGTTTTTGAACCCGTTCTTAACGGCAACAGCGCCTGCCGCGTTAACCCTTCTTGCCATGTACTTTCTGCGTTTAAACATTTTTCTTCTTTAACGCCCCTTCAATTAAAATTGTAAGCAGTTTGTAAAAACTTATCCCGGCGGCTTTGGCCGATTCCGGGAAAAGGCTTGTGGGGGTCATGCCCGGAAGCGTGTTGGCTTCAAGCACGTACGGCACGCCTTTGTCCATTATTATATCCACCCTTACGTATTCTTCGCACATAAGGGCGCGCGCCGTGTCAAGCGCCGCCTTTGACGCTTTTTTAAGCTCCGGTTTTGAAAGCCTTGCCGGTATTATGTGCGCTGATTTGCCGGCGGTATATTTGGCGTCATAGTCATAAAATTCATTCTGCGGGACTATTTCTATCACCGGAAGCACCCTGCCGTTTAATACCGGCAGCGATATTTCCGTGCCTTTTATAAGCTGTTCCACCAGCACGGCCCTTCCTATCTTTAATATTTCATTGACCGCAATTTTTGCCTCTTTTAAATTTTTAACAAGATAAACGCCCACGGAAGAGCCGTTGTCCACGGGCTTAAAATACAGCGGGTATTTCATCTTTAAACCGGCAAGCTCCTTAATATCCGTTATCACCTTAAAAGCCGGCGTGGGTATGTTATTGCTTAACATTATCTCTTTTGCTTTTGCCTTATCCATTACAAGCGCGGACGCAAGCACGCCGCATCCCGTGTAAGGTATGGAGTAAAATTCAAGCATACCCTGAATAATTCCGTCTTCACCATAAGTGCCGTGAAGGCCGTTTACAACCACATCGGATTTTGCTTTTAAGACCGCAGAAAAATCCCTTTTGTTAATGTCAATTTCCGCGACATCATGCCCGTTCGCCCTTAGTTCTTTTGCTATGGCCGAACCCGTGACAAGCGACACTCCGCGTTCCTTTGACAGCCCGCCTTTTAAGACAACAATCTTAAGCTTTTTTAAATCCGCCTTTTTCATAAAAATCTCCGTATATATAATTTAAAACTATCTGATGTAACGTACTTCCTCTTTTAGATGAATGCCTTTTTTCTTAAATACCGTTTTTTTAACAAGAGCGGCAAGCTTTACGACATCATTAAAAGTAGCGTTGCCTTTATTAACTATGAAATTCGCGTGCTTTTCAGAAACAGCCGCGCCGCCTATCTTTTTCCCTTTAAGCCCGCATTCTTCTATCACGCGGCCGGCGGTGTATTCAGGAAATTTATTCTTAAAAAAACTTCCGGCGCTTGGCTCCTGCGGGTGCTTCTGTTTTCTAAGTTCTATAATGTGCTTCACACGGTTTTTCACTTTGGCAGGCGTGCTTTTTACAAGCTTTAATTCAGCGCCTGTTATTACGCACTGTTTTTTCATGAATACGCTCTTCCTGTATGAAAATACGCCTTTTTTATTTTCAATCTTTCTTATCTTTCCTCTTTTATCGGCTATGTATACGGCTTTTATCACCTTATCGAATGATTCGCCGAAAGCGCCGGCGTTCATAAACACGGCCCCGCCCACAGAACCCGGTATGCCCGCCATGAACTCCATTCCTGACAGCCCGTTCTTTGCCGCAAAATTCATAAGTTCTTCTATCGTGACTCCGGCGCCTGCAGTTATACCAAGCGCGCCTTTTTTCTCAATATGGGAAAACCCGTTTTTCACCGATATAAAAGCCCTGTTTATCCTGCCGTCTTTTATGACCATATTTGACATACAGCCGACCGCCATATATGGCATCCCGTGCGCCGCGCATATTTTTATCGCCGCTGCCGCCTCTTTAGCGCTGTTAGGTATTATAAAAAGCGCGGCTTTGCCGCCTATCTTAAAATAGGAAAGCTCTTTTACGGTAAAATCGGAATAGTGCTCTATTCCCGCCTGTGCAAGCTGCGCGCTGACCGGATTCATTCAGCCTCCCTTTCAAGAAGTTTTCTTATTTGATTCACGTTTCCGGCGCCCATAAGCATCACGTAATCGCCTTTTTTCACAATAGACATAACCCTGTTTGTCACAGCTTCCCAGTTTTTTTCATAGTAAACATTTTTATAGCCCGATTCTGTCATCGCGTCGGAAATAAGCTGGCTTGTAACGCCGGGTACAGGCGCCTCCCTTGACGGATAAATATTGTCAAGAATAACGGCGTCCGCGGCCGATAAAGATTTGGCAAAATCAGGGTAATGGTACTGCGTGCGCGAAAAAAGATGCGGCTGGAAGACCGCTATTACCTTCTTTTTGCCGGCAACAGTCCTTGCGGTTTCCAGTGTTTTTGCAATTTCCGCCGGGTGATGCGCGTAGTCATCAACCACCGTGAACATTTTATTTTTAAAGACATTAAACCTTCTCTGCACGTTCTGGAAAGAGGCAAGCGCCTTTTTTATGACCGCGGGTTTTATTCCCTGCCCGTACGCGATGGAGGCGCACAGCGCCGCGTTCATTACATTGTGGCTGCCCGGCACGTTAAGCTTAAACGTTCCCAGTTTTTTGCCTTCAAAAGACATTTCAAAAGTCTGTGAAAACCCTTTTGCCCTTATATTGCTTACAACAATGTCGTTTTCGCGGCCCATGCCGTAAAAAAGTTTTTTTACGTAAATTTCGCCCTCTATATCCCGCACATTTTTATCGTCGCCGTTTAAATAAGCCGCTCCGAAGAAAGGGGTCTTGTTGATAAACTGCACAAATGCCTGTTTTAACGCGTCCATCCTTTTATAATAATCCATGTGGTCATTGTCAATGTTGGTGACCCCGCATATGACCGGGTTTAAATGCAGGAAAGACCCGAAAGCTTCGCACGCTTCGGCTATGACATATTCGCCCTTGCCTGCTTTGGCGTGTGCGCCTTTTGACTTCACAAGCCCTCCGACCACAAAAGTGGGGTCAAGGCCCGCGGTTTCAAATATTTCCGCCAGCATGGATGTGGTGGTTGTCTTTCCGTGCGAACCGGCTATTGCTATGCCTTTCTTCAGCCTCATGACTTCATTAAGCATTACCGCGCGCGGAATTACCGGTATCTTCATGCTTCTTGCCTGCGTTATTTCCGGGTTTGTTTCAGGCACCGCGTTGCTGTAAACAAGCACCTGCGCGCCCTTTACGTTCTTTTTGTCATGGCCTATGAAAACCTTTCCGCCCATTGACTTTATTCTCTGCGTGGTATCGGACTCTTTGGCGTCAGAGCCGCTGACTTTATAACCCATGTTAATAAATATCTCCGCAAGGCCGTTCATTCCGGCCCCGCCTATTCCAACAAAATGTATCCTTTTTACGTTCTCTGCCATGCAGTTCTCCTGTTATTTACTTAAGCATATTTTATTTAATATAATGTCCGTTATATTGTCCGCGCCGTTGCCCGGATAAGAACTTTTAAGTTTTTGCCTCATACTTGCGCCTGTTTCCGGGTCCAGCACTTTCTTTAAAGCGTTCAGAAGCGTTTCAGCCGTAAGGTCTTTGTCTTTTATAACAAGCGCGCTCTGATTTTCCTCAAAGGACGCCGCGTTTTTTTCCTGGTGATTGCCTGTAGCGTGCGGGTACGGGACAAGCACAGAAGGCAGGCCGCATGCGGTTATCTCTGTCAATGTTCCGGCTCCGGCCCTTAAAACTCCCGCGTCCGCCGCCGCGTAGGCAAGCTCCGCTTTATCAATGAACTTTAACACCTTTATATTCTTCGCCCCCTGATTCTTAACACTTTGTTCAAGGGCAAAATACTGCTCTTCGCCGCACATCCACAAAAACTGCACATTCTGAAAACTTCTGCCTATTTCAGGAAGCGCTTCTTCCATTGCTTTATTTATGTTTTTAGCCGCCCTGCTGCCCGGCATTATAAGCACTGTTTTCTTTTCAGGGTCAAGGCCGAATTCCTTTAAGCCTGCGCTTTTATCCGCGCTTATTATTCCTTCCCTTACCGGATTGCCGGTGATAAATGTTTTTTTCGCGGGAAAGTATTTCTTTCCGCTGCTAAAACCCGCGGTCACAGCCGTAACAACAGCTGCCAGCGCCCTGTTGGCAAGGCCGGGATACACATTCGGCTCGTGAATCAGGCTCTTTCTGCCGGTTAAAACCGCTGCAAGAACAAAGGGAAAAGATACAAAACCACCGGTGCCTACCACAATATCCGGATTAAAGGACTTAACCTCTTTTAACGCGTCAAAGACCGATTTTATTACAAACACGCCGTTTTTAAAATTTTCCAAAGTAAACTTTCTTATCAGCGGCCTTGCTTCTATTCCCTTAAAATCATAACCCCTCTGCGGTACAATTGAAGCTTCCATTCCGGTTTTATTCCCCGCAAACAGCGCTTCAAAATTATCAGCCTTTTTCTTAAGGCTTTCCGCTATGGCAAGCGCAGGATAAATATGGCCGCCTGTCCCGCCGCACGCGAATATCACTTTCATTTATTTTCTCCAAAAACTTTCCTGGAAACCCCAAGCAGTATCCCGGCCGCCATAAGCGAAATTAAAAGCGACGACCCGCCGGCGCTGAAAAACGGCAGCGTTGTGCCTTTAGGCGGAAGTATTCCTGTGGCGACTCCCATGTTCGTAAACGCCTGCACGCCTATCATGAAAGTCACGGCGCAGGCAAGAAGTTTTAAAAACCTGTCCCTGGCGTTTATCGCGACCGCGCAGCCTCTCCATAAGAACACAAAAAACATCCCCGCCACAAGAGCGGCGCCTATAAAGCCGATTTCCTCGCCTACAATTGAATATATATAATCCGTATGCGGCGTCGGCAGATACAAAAATTTCTGCTGCCCCTGCGAAAGCCCCATCCCGAATACCCCTCCGGTGCCGATGGCGATAAGCGACTGAGCCGTCTGCCATCCCGCGCCAAAATAATCTTTCCACGGGTCAAGGTATACAAAAATCCTCTTCATCCTGTAAGGCTCCACGATAATAAGCCCCGCCACCACTGCAATTACCGCGGGTATTGTAATTGCAAAAATCTTAAGCGGCGCGCCTGAAATAAGCGTCATAATCAGAAACAGCGCCATTATTATAAATGTCCCTCCAAGGTCCCTCTGAAGTATAAGCCCAAAGCAGACAATGCCGGTAATCCACAGCGATTTAACGAACACTTTTTTAAACGGCGCTCTTTCATCGCTGAAAATCAGCGCCAGATACATGGCATAAAAAAGTTTTACAAATTCAAAGGGCTGCACAGCGGGAAGCCCCGGCAGTTTAAGCCAGCGCACCGCGCCGCCCACTTTTCTTCCGAATCCGGGTATATGCACGATAAAAACCATAATTAAAGATGCCACAAACAGCGCCGGTATCATTTTTTTCATTTTCTCCGGCTCATATACCATGAGAAAACCCGCGGCTATGACGCCCAAAAACGCCCAGCCAAGCTGCTTTTTAAAATAGTACGCCGAATCGCCGTAACTTTCATAACTGACCACGGAACTTGCACTGTAAACCATAATCAGCCCTGCAAGGGTTAAAAGCAGCACATCTATCAAAAGGACCGGGTCCACCCTGTCCAGCGCTTTTACTCCGGCTTTAGCCATTATTTGCCGCCTTTAAAACATATTTTTTAAATTCATCGCCCCTGTGGGCGTAGCTTTTAAACAGGTCAAAACTTGCGCACGCCGGCGAAAGCAGCACCACTTCAACATCAAGGGAATAGCCGGCGTTTACCGCCTCTTCCATTGAAGCGCATTTTACAACAGGCACAACATCCGCGAAAACGCCCTCGATTTTGTCCCTGTTCTCGCCAAGCGCTATTATCGTTTTTACGTTTTTAGGAAGCACTTTTTTCAGCTGTCCAAAGTCGGTGTTTTTCTCCCTGCCGCCAAGTATTAAGGCAAGCGGCCTGTCAAATGTTTCAAGCGCGCGGATAACCGCGTCAACATTGGTGCCTTTGGAATCATCGTAAAATTTTTTTCCCGCGGCTTCAGCCACAAGTTCTATCCTGTGCGGAAGGCCCTTAAAACCCTTTATGGTTTCTTCCGCTTTTTTCATGTCAAGGCCGCAAGCTTCAGCCAGCGCCAGGCATGCCAGAATATTTTCAGTATTATGCTTTCCTATAAGTTTAATTCCTTCAGCGGAAAAGATTTTTTCTTTTTTCCCGTTTATCTTTTTATAGTAAGCGTTATCCGCGAAAAAATAACAGTCATCCGATTCCGCGTAAGCGGAAAAATACAGCTTACGCGACGCGGACATTGACGCCATTATTTCGGTGAACCTGTCGCTTCTGTTTAACACAAGCACATCTTCGGGTCCGTGGTTTAAAAATATCCTGGCTTTTGATTCGGCGTAAGCCTGCATTGATTCGTACCTGTCAAGGTGGTCGTCTGTTATGTTAAGAATAACCGCGGCATCTGTTTTAAATTCCTTTATAGTATCAAGCTGAAAGCTGCTTATTTCCATAATAACGTGGGTATAATCCTTTTTTTCGCAGACCACGTCGCAGAAAGGTATGCCTATGTTGCCGGCAAGCACGGCCTTGTCCCCAAGCTGGGACTTAAATATTTCATTGGTCAGAGTGGTGACGGTTGTCTTGCCGTTCGTCCCTGTTATTCCGACTATTTTTACGCCTTTTCCCATAAACCCGTACGCGAATTCTATTTCGCCCACAACTTCCTTATTGTGCCTTTTTGCCATGTCATGCCATTCTCCGGCAAGCGGGACTCCCGGGCTTACCACAATCATATCCGCGTTCAGAATTGTTTCATTACCGTGGCCGCCGGCTTCTATTTCAATACCCATAGCTTCAAGGTCAGCCGCATTCTGTTCCATTTTGGCCTTTGGTTTTACATCGCTTAAAACAACTTTCGCGGCGCCTTTCTTTTTTGCCAGGACAGCCGCGGAAACGCCGCTTTTGCCTGCTCCAAGCACCACAACATTTTTGCCGTTTATATCCATCGCCGTCACCTTAACTTCAGCGTGCTTAACGTGAACAGCAGCACAATAACCGCCGCTATCCAGAAACGCACTATGATTTTCGGCTCCGACACGCCTTTTAACTGAAAATGGTGGTGAAGCGGGGCCATTTTAAATATTCTTTTCTTTGTAAGTTTATAGGAGGTTACCTGAAGGATTACGGATAACACCTCCGCCACAAATACCAATCCAAGTATCAAAAGCAGGATTTCCTGTTTAATAAGCATTGCTATTGTTCCTATTACTCCTCCTAACATAAGGGCGCCGACATCGCCCATAAATACCTGAGCCGGATACGCGTTGAACCACAGAAAACCCAAAAGCGCGCCGGCAAAGGCGGCGCCAAAGACCGCAAGTTCGCCCGCTTTAGGGACGTATGTCAGTATAAGGTATGATGAAAAATTCATGTTTCCTATTATATACGCCAGCACGACAAGCGCCGCGAAGACAAATAAAGAAAGCCCGCTGGCCAGCCCGTCAAGGCCGTCCGTAAGGTTAACTGCGTTGGACCATCCGGAAATAAGCACGCCGCCAAAGATAAAATACGCCCAGAAAGGCAGCACCATCACCTGTTTAATGAACGGAATGCCGACCTGCGATGCATAAGGCCTGCCGCTTTCAATATGAAGATAATACGCGGTAATGGCAAACGCGCCGGCAAACTGAAGCACAATCTTCCACCGCCCGCTTAAACCTTTAGTTCCTATTTTAAGTTTCAGCATGTCGTCAAGAAGCCCGATTCCCGCAAACCACACGCACGCGAAAAGGGTGATATACACGTATTCGTTGTCAAACCTTCCCCACAGAAGCATTGAAACAACCACAGAGAACAGAATCATTATGCCGCCCATTGTCGGCGTGCCCTGTTTTTCAAGGTGCTTTTTCGGGCCGTCTTCCCTGACCACCTGGCCTATCTTCATCTTTCTTAATGTGTCTATCACAAAATTGCCGATAATAAGGGTGATAATAAAAGCCGTAATCGCGGCAAAAGCCGAACGCACGGTAATATACCTGAAAATGTTAAGGGCGGAAAACTGGGCGCTTAACGGGTATATCAAATGATAGAACATGCCTGCCACATCCTTTTATTGATATATTTTATTTAATTAATTCTTCAAGTTTGTTTCCCCTGGAACCTTTAAGGAAAACAGTGTTGCCCTTCTTTAAACAAGGCATCAAAGCCTTTTTAAGCTGCTGCAAATCGGTAAAACATTCCGGTTTTGCTTTGCCGCCGCTTTTTAAATATCCTTTTTCAACATCACGCGCGAACTCCCCGTATATCAAAAGCGCCGAAGGTTTAATTTGCGCTATCTTTGCGCCTGTCTCTGTGTGCATCGCGCGCGAGTTTTTTCCAAGTTCCAGCATGTCTCCGGACACTATTACAAGGTTCTTTCTTTTCATCTGTTTTAAAGCCATAAGCGAAGCCGCGTATGAATCCGGATTGGCGTTATAACTGTCGTTTATGACGCTTGCGCCTTTAACCTTAATTTCTTCAAACCTCATCAGGCCGCGCATGGAAAAAGTTTTAAGCGCTTTTTTGACCTTCTTTAAATCCACGCCAAGCACGCCCGCCGCGGCCGCTGCAGCGGCTATATTATAAATATTATGAATGCCTTTTAATTTTGTATCCATCTTTATCCCGTTAAGCGAAAACTTTGTCCCTGACACGGACTCTTTCACGGATGAAATCCTGTAATCCGCCTTTAAACCGGTTCCAAAGCTTACAACCTTATGTCCGGCTTTCGCGCTTAAAAACTTAAAATAACCGTCATCCCCGTTAAGCACTGCGGTTCCGCCTTTTTTTAAACCTTCAAATATTTCGGCTTTTGCCCCGGCTATCGCGTCCCGGCTTCCCATATTACCTATATGGGCGCGGCCTATATTCGTTATTATCACGGCATCCAAAGGCGCCAGCCGTGCCAGTTTTATAATTTCGCCTTTATGGTTCATTCCCATTTCAAGGACCAGAGCCTGCGTTTTATTATCAAGCCCGAACAATGTAAGCGGCACTCCAAGATAATTGTTAAAACTCTTTTCATTTTTCCTTGTAACGTATGCTTCCTGTAAAAAATCGGCAAGCAGCTCTTTTGTGGTGGTCTTGCCGTTGCTGCCCGTTATGGCGGCCGCCTTTAAGTTATTGAACTTGGCCGCGTAATACCTGCCAAGGTTCATTATGGCTTCTTTTGTATCAGGCACAACAATGCACGGCAGCCCTTTTATCTTTTTTTCGGTGACGCACACAAGCGCGCCTTTTTTTACCGCCTCGGCCGCGAACAAATGGCCGTCGTTCTTTTCGCCCTTAATCGCGAAAAATATGAAACCTTTTTTTATGTTTCTTGTATCAGCGGTAACGCCCTTAACCGGAACATCATTATCTTTAAACCGCGCGCCGAAAAGTGAATAAACCTCGCTTAAATTCATGCGCATATTATTTTTTACCCCTGTTTCTGACAGCGGCGCGCGCCTGTTCCTGGTCTGAAAAATGGGCCTTTTTACCCATAATATCCTGATAAGTTTCATGCCCTTTGCCCGCAAGCACAACAATGTCATCTTTTTTTGCAAGGTTAACGGCAAGCTTTATCGCTTTTCTCCTGTCAGGTTCAACGTATATGCCGTCTTTTCTTTTAATACCGTCTGTTATATCTTTTATTATTGCTTTGGGGTCTTCCATCCTTGGATTATCCGAAGTTACAACCACAATGTCCGCAAGCTTCGCGGCAGCGGCTCCCATCATGGGCCTTTTTCCGCGGTCTTTATTGCCGCCGGCGCCGAACAGCATTATGACCCTGCCGGTCTTTATCTCATTCATTACCTCAAGCACTTTTTCAATTGAATCCGCGGTGTGGGCAAAATCAACTATTACGGTTATATCCTTCGAATATACAATTTCCATCCTGCCGGATACGCCTTTAAACTTATTCACCGCTTTTACAGCGGCCTTTACGCCCGTAAATTTCACAACCGCGCTTAAAGCGCACATTATGTTGCTTATATTGTGTTCTCCGGTCATCGCGCAGGAAAGGGCGGCCGGTTTTTTGTTTACCATAAGTTTTACTTCCATACCGCCGCGCGAAACAGAGTATTCAACCGCGTAAATATCCGCTTCATTTTTTAAAGAGCAGGTATTTACTTTAATTCCTGCTTTTTTTGCCGGCTTTAAAAATTTTACCGCGCCCGCGTCATCCGTGTTAATGGTAAGCACCCCGTTTTTGCTTATATTGATTATTATCTTCATCTTTGCCGCGATGTAATTTTCATAATTTTTATGATAATCAAAATGGTCCCTTGTCACGTTCGTAATAACGGCCGACGCAAGTTCTATATTTTTAATCCTGTCCTGGTCAAGCCCGTGGCTTGAAACTTCCATTACAAGGTATTTAATCTTTTTTTCCGCGGCTTCCTTTATTATCCTGTGTATCGCAAGATTTGAAGGGGTGGTGTTGTTTGAAACAACCGTCCTTTTTCCTATCCTGTATTCAACCGTGCCTATCATCGCCTGTTCTTTTCCCTGCGCTTCTTTAAGCATGGCAAGCGCAAGGTAAGCGGTTGTGGTTTTTCCTTTTGTCCCTGTTATTCCTATGACGCGGACTTTTTTCCTGTATTGCCCGTAAAAATAATCAATGGCCTTATAAAGCGCCTCCCTTACGTCATCAACTTTTATGACGCAAGCGGATTTTACGCCGGGCACTTCCCTGCTTACGACAATACAGCAAGCCCCGCGGGATTCGGCGTCCAAAGCGTAATTATGCCCGTCTGCTGTTTTACCCGGCACGCAGAAAAACGCCGTGCCTTTTTTTACAAGGCCGGAATTTTCTTCAATACCTTTTATTATGCCGCTTTTACCGCGGGATATGACAACCCCGCCAAGCAGCGCGGCAAGCCTGTCGCAGCTTATTGTTTTCATACGCCGTCCTTCATCATAAAATTCACGGTGCATATTGCGCCCTTTTTAAGCGCGACGCCCGGGCGCGGTTCCTGGCTGACCGCAAAACCGCTGCCTGTGCATTTTGCTTTTAATCCGTATAACCGAAGCACTTCCATAGCCCGCCTTACCGTCATGCCTTTCACGTTGGGCATATATGTTTTTTCATTGTCCGCCTGAGCTTCATCGCCAAGAAAAACCTGGGCGTATTTTCCAAAACCAAGCGTTTCTCCGGGGGCAGGTTCCTGCGCTATAACCATTTTGCCGAAACCATGGCTCTGATATTTTATCTTTTCCGCGGACAGCAGGTTTTTCGCCTCCGCGAACGTCTTTTTCTTTATGGACGGCATTTTCGCCGTTTCACGGGCCGCGTCCCCGCCTTCCGCATCAGCGGTAAATGTTTCCGAAGGAAGCACCTTAAAGTACGAAGCCATCATTGTGTTTAAATTCCTGAAAATCGGTCCCGCAAGGTCGCCGCCAAAATACACATAACCTTCCGGCTCGTCAATTGTCACAAGGGTCACTGTTTCCGGCTTGTCAGCCGGCATGAATCCGATAAATGAAGCCACATACTTGTTTGCCGCGTAGCCTTTCCCGTCAGTGCGGTGTTTCTGCGCCGTTCCGGTCTTGCCGGCAACCCTGTAGCCCGCGACAGCGGCTTTTTTTCCTGACCCGTCTTTTTCCATAACAGCTTCAAGCATTGCCACAAGTTTTTCCCTTCTTTTTCCCGTGGCAGGCCCGTCCTGCTTTTTCACTTTATGCCTGTATACAGTGCGGCCGTTTTTTACTATTTTTTCAATAAGATAAGGCGTTACAAGTTTTCCGCCGTTTGCTATGGCGGCATACGCGCGCGCAAGCTGAAGCGAAGACACCGCCACTTCCTGCCCGTAAGGAACGGATGTCATTGACACTTTGTCCCATTTGCTTAAATCGCGTATAAGGCCCGGCACTTCGCCGGGCATATCAATTCCGGTCTTTGAATTAAAACCGTACGCCAGGTACTCCTTATAAAGGTCTTCGGGTTTTAATTTCATGGCAAGTTTTACGGTTCCGATATTTGAAGACACTTTGATAATTTCGTTGTGCGTCAGGTTGCCGTGTTTTTCGTGGTCATGCACGGTTCTTTGATACTTGCCTATCTGAAACACTTCCTTACCCATTCCGCAGTATGTTATTTCATCGTCAGAATTTGGAAACTTTTTAAGGTACGCCGACATCGTGAATATCTTGAAAGTGGAACCCGGCTCATACATATCGGTAATGATTCTGTTTCTCTTTTTGTCCGCGCTTGCCGTTGAAGGCGTGTTGGGGTCATAAGACGGATAATTTACGGCCGCGTATATCGCGCCTGTTTCCGGGTTCATTACAATTACGCTGCCGGATTTGGCGCGCGATTTTTTTACCGTCGCTTCAAGTTCGCGGTATGCCGCGTACTGTATATTGCCGTCAATTGTGGTTGTTACGTCCGCTCCGCGCTCGCCCTTTTTAATCTTCCTGGAACCGATTAAAATAGGCCTTCTTTTAGCGTCAACGCGTATCTCTTCCCTGCCAAGCTTTCCCCTCATGTATTTTTCATAAGCCATCTCAATGCCTTCAAGGCCTTTGTTGTCCGTGCCCGCAAAACCGGTTATGTGAGCCGTAATCTCGCCGTAAGGATAATATCTTTTCTCTTCCGACTGTGAAAAGACGCCTGGAATTTTTTTATCAAGAATCTCATCCGCGATGACGGCCGGGACTTTTCTTTTTATGTATTCAAACCCGCTGCGGCTTTTTAACTTTGACAAAACATACTGCCTGCTTAACCCGAGTTTTTTGCTTAAAAAATCCGCGGCCTGGTCTTTATTCTTTACGTTGCGCGGAGTGACGCAGATGGTCTCTGTTTTTATACTCATGGCAAGCTGGCGCCCCGAACGGTCATATATGGCGCCCCTGCCTATCTGTTTTTTAACCGTGGACATCTGCCCTTTTTCAGCGCGGTTTTTCAGGGATGAATGCATAACAACCTGCAGAAAAAGCAAACGGATAAAAAGCACGCCGAGAATAAAGACAAAAACAGTCAATACAAGCTCTATTCTCTTTTCTGCCGAAAAACTTTCCTGCTTCAAACCGCGCCCCTTTGCCCGCTTTTAAAATAAACCAAGCGCGCCGTATTCTTTTTTTATGACCTGCACATCGCCGGGTTTTGCCGGCCTGAAACCGTAGCGTTCCCTTGCAATGTGTTCAATACCGCTGCCGGACATTGCAACCTGCACCTTCATTTCCAGCATTTTGTTCTGCGACTTTAAGGAGTCGCGTTCTCTTGTAAGTTCGGTTATATCGTAGCTTAATTTCGCGCTCTGCGTGTAAAACCAGACCACAAGCAGAAACGGAAGGGATAAAAGCAGAATCAGCCCCACGGCTTTATTGGCGCCGCCCCTTGCCGGCCTTACGCTTCCCGCGTTTAAGCCCCTTAAAAACCTGTTTGAAAATTCCGCCACAGACTTCTCCTTTATTTTTAAATCTTTTCCGCGCACCTTAATTTCGCGCTTCTTGCCCGCGGGTTTTCCTTTGTCTCCGCGAAAGAAGCCGTAGCCGGCTTCTTTGTAACCGTTTCAAGTTCCTTTACCTTATTGCATATACACGGCCTGTAACCGCAGTCGCAGCCGTGCGATTTTTCCCTTATAAAATTCTTTACTATCCTGTCTTCAAGCGAATGGAAGGATATGACGCACATCCTTCCGCCCGGCACTAAAAGCCCGCAAGCGCTGTTAAGGCTTTTTTCCAGAGCGCCAAGTTCATCGTTTACTTCTATCCTTATCGCCTGAAACACTTTCGTGGCCGGATGTATCTTTTCTTTTCCGAATTTCGCCTTTTTTATTATTTCAGCCAGTTCAAGCGTGCTTTTCACAGGCCTGCTTTTCATTATGTGATCCGCTATCTTGGCGTAATAACCTTCCTCGCCGTACTCTTTTATCACGCGTTCCAGGTCCGCCCTGTTATAGCCGTTAACCACGTCATACGCGGAAAGTTCCGCGGTTTCATCCATCCTCATATCCAGCGGCGCGTCTTTCATGAAAGAAAACCCGCGCGCGCCGTCATCAAGCTGCATGCTGGAAACTCCAAGGTCATACACTATTCCGCTTATGGAATCCGCGCCCTGCGCCTTCACTATGCCGTCAAGATTCTTAAAATTTCCCTTTACGGCCTTAAAGTTCGCGTGTGCTTTAAGCCTCTCTGAAGCGTATGAAAGAGCTTTGTCGTCCTGATCAATACCTATTAAAAGGGCTTCAGGTGACATATCCTTAAGAATCCTTTCACTATGTCCTCCGAAGCCCAGCGTTGCGTCCACCCACAGCCCTTTTTTCCCGGAAATCCGCAGCAGTTCCGCGGTTTCATCAAGAAGGACTGTTTTGTGGGAAAATGTCATATCAGGCTGTTAAAGGCCCTTACCGCTTCTTCTTCGTTCGCGAAAAAATCAAATTCGCCCCAGTATCCCGCGTACACAAAAAGGTTGCGGACGTAGTCATTGGCGCCTATTATCTTTATGTCGCCGCCAAGGCTGCGGACCCTTTCCTTTCTCTCGTTTAAATACTCTATCCCGCTTACGTTAATGTGCGCCACTTCGGAAAAATCAATGACAAATAAAAACTGCTCCATTTCTATGAAACTGTTTATTATTTCCTTTAACGCGATTATGTCTTCCAGCGCAATTTCGCCTTTCATAATAAGCATCACGAACTTTTTGGATGTTGTCTGAACGCTCATTTACAGCCTCCCTATTTGTTGTTGTCGTCAAAAGTTTTTTTATCCCAGATTTCAAACCTGTCCCCAATGCCCGCAAATACGACATTTTTGCTTATGCCCGCGTAATCCTTTAAAAACTGCGGTATTATTATCCTTCCGCTTTTATCAACATTGGCGTAGTCCGTGTTGGAAAGTTTGGACCTCATGTATTTTAAATCGCGGTTTTCCTCTTCAAGGGATGTATTCTGCTCGTATTTGCCCATCATCTGTTCCCATTTTTCCGGCGCAAACACTTCTATGCACTTGTCCTTGCTTTTAGAGAGCACAACAGCGTTCCGTTTATCAGGATCAACGGTTATCTCTTCAATGTATTTTTTATATCTGGACGGAATGCTTACGCGGCCCTTTTCATCCAGGCTGTGCTCATGCTGTCCTATAAAACCTGTTTTTATCACTATAATGCTCCTTTATAAAAATCTATCCCACTTTTTCCCACTATTTGCCATAATTATACCCCAAAGCCATGTTTTGTCAATATATTAATCCCTAAACCCGCCACATTTCTATTCTTATTTTCGCCTTATTTTTAAGGCGTTTTTTGACTTATCCCCAATAAATTTAAAAAAATAAAAAATAAAATACTTTTACTTTTTATTTTTTTATGATTTTTTATACAGGTGAAAAAACAGATAAACCGGTTCTCATATAATAATATGTTTATTTGCGTATTTGATTCATTAAAACAATCCGCCTAATTGCTTTTTTAGAATTCTATACGGCTTATAGGATTATTTTTATCACGGCGGTTTTCTCTTATTCTGCGGTCGGACTGGCGCGCGGTTTCCAAAGTTTTACCCATATTGCTTCCTTTCAGGCGCCTTTCTTCCTCCCTGCGTTCCTTGCCTGACCTTCTGCTATTGAAAGCGGACATATCCATCACCGCCTTTTACTTTAATACTTCCCTGCCTTCCTATTACAATTATAGCCCTGAAGAAGGGTAAGGTCAAATAATCGAATAAAAACTGAGGGACGGATGCACGGAGGGACAGAGGGACGGAAGGAAAAACTTAAGCTATAAGCAGTTAAGCAATAAGCATAAGCGAAAACTTAAAGGCAATATACCGCTATAGCTTAAATGCTTATAGCTTAATCCGCTCTTGTTTAAAATCCGCGCCTGCCATATCCAAACCCAACTGCTTAGCTGCCGGACCACCGCTATTGATTATCTTGAGGAGAATTCGAAGAAAATGACAGCCGCGGCAGCGGCGACATTAAGCGATTCAACATTGCCGGGATAATTTATTTTTATTCTGGACGCGGCAAGTTCTTTTATTTCTTTGCTTACGCCTTTTCCCTCGCTGCCGAATACAATTACCGATTTCCCGCCGATATCGGCATTTTTAATATCAGTTCCGTTTTCCACGTCAGTCGCTATAAATTTAAACTCCGCGGCAAGGGCAGCGGCTTCTTTTATATCTATCGACCTGGTGTTTACCTTAAAAACCGCTCCCGCTGACGCGCGCACCGCCTTTTCGGAAAAAACCCCGGCGCAGCCGTTTATAAAAAGGTAATTGTCAAAACCAAAGGCGGCGCCGCTTCTTATTATGGCGCCTATGTTGGAAGGGTCCTGTATGCCGTCAAGAAGCACTATGCGTTTTGCGGATTTAAAATCTTTAAGCGGTTTTTCGGGCGCCCTGCACAAAGCCAGAAAACCGCTGTGCGTTTTAACGGACGCAAAACGGCTTATGTCGCTGTATTTTGATTTTTCCGCCAGGTTATGGGGAACTGAAAATCCGCGCGGTATTTCATCATCGCTGTAAAAAAAACGTTCAATTTCAATGCCCGCGCCCAGCGCTTCTTTTAGTATCTTTTCCGTATCAACTATAAACAGCCCCTGTTCCTTTAAGGCTTTTTTATCCTTTAAAAAAGAGATGGTTTTTTTATCCATTATTTGTACTCTTTTATTTTTATCGCGCCGTCGGTATAGAATTCCGGCAGGTCTATCCTTAAATCTTCCTCGTGCTTAATCGCCTGCTTTTTACCTGTTATCTCCCCTGTATATGTGTCAAAAAACTCTATGACATAACGGCCCGGCCTTAAATCAGGCACGTCAAAATAAGCGCCTTCAACTTTGTCGGCAGGTGTGTTTTCCCAGGTATAATTTTTATGTTTGTACCAGATATACGCCGCTGCTTCGCTTTGAATACCCGACAAAAAGGCCGGCGCTATCAAAGGGTCGGTAAAATCCGTCACTTCCAGATAATCAAGTTTTATCCGCCCGCTTCCTGCATTTATCAGCGCGACTTCATTATCCCCCGCGTGCAGGTCAACTGTATATGAAAGCGCACAGTCAGCGCTGTAAATATCAGCGCCTTTTTCAGGCGCCGCATCGGGCAGGGTTTTTGCGTCTATATCCGCCAAGAACACCCTTTCCCCGTTTACTTCCACGGCAAGAGCGCAGCTTCCCGACACCCGGCTTACGCCTATTATAAGCTTCGCCGGAAACCTGTTTGTCATGACAAACACGGGGTCGTTTTTCTTATCCGGTTGTGCTTTGCCGTAAAGGTACGCGATAAAATATTCCCTGTTTATGACATCTCCGGCGGGAGTTATGACAAACCTGTTTTTCTTTGCCTTTACCTGCCTGTCATCAGGATAAATTTTTACACTGCCCGCGGGTTTATTTTCCGCGTCATAATAATAAGCTTTTTCGGAACGCAGTAAAAAGTAGTCTCCCCTTGCCCAGTTTACACCCCGCAGAAAATCTGACAGCGGCCTGTAAATATCCCACAGCCCGTACCTGTCAACGTAAACATCCCACCACCATATCATGGGCCAGCCCATGGACAGCGAAAGCGCGCCTCCCCATATCGCGGTATGAAGCTGCACGCCTTTTTCATCCTTTGCTTCGTCCATTTCTTCCATTGCCGTTGCTGTTCCGAATTCAGACACTATATGCGGTTTGTTAAATTTTTCCGTTTTTATCCGGGAAAGGTTATATAATTCTTCAGCCGCGTCTTTTAAATTATAAATATGCGTCTGGGTAAAATCGGCCTCTTCAAGCTGCCAGACAGCGGCCCCTTTTTCGGAATCAGAAAAAGAGGCGGAGACGGGATGTTTGTTTTTGTCGTATTTTTTAACGTAAGAAAAAATATCCTTATGCCATTCCGTAACAGCGGCGGCGGTATATCCGGGAACCATATCAGGTTCACTGAACACTTCCCACGCGAAAAGGTTGCGTGAATACCCCCATCTTGCGGCTATGTAACGAAGCCTGTTTTTAAAAAAATCACGCGCAAGTTTTGAAGTAAAAAATTCCTGCTGACTGTCAAGAATGCCGTCGTTGCGTGAATTATACGGATTGCCCGCCCATCCCGGATTTATATCATCCGAAAATTCTCCGTACGCCGCAAGGCAAAGCTGTATATAAATGTCATGCTCCGCGCAAAGTTCAAAAACTTTATCCAACTGTGCCGCCTGCTTCTGGCGCGAAGAATAGCCGCCAAGCGCGTCTGTTTCAATTCCAAAACTCCATGGCGCCATTGATACCCTTATTAAGTTTCCGCCGTTTTCTGAAAATTTTTCTATCCAATATTTATAATCCTCATAAACCCGGTCCTGCTTTGCCCAACCCATATTTATACCCTTGGCAAAAAACGGCTCTTTATTTTCAAATTCCATAAAGAGCGGGTCAACAGGGCTTACTTTTATGTATCCTCGAGTATCGGAATTCCTTTTACAGTCAAAAGATTCCCACGCGGTTACGGTGACGGGAACGCCCTTTACTGCAAGTTCCATCCGGTATTTCCACTCGCCGGGCTCTCTGGGAACAAACCTTGCCTTGAATGAACCGCCATTTTTTTCATATTCAGACTTGCCGTCAAAAATAAAATTTTCTGAATAAAAACCCTCTATTTCAGTGCGTTTGGAAGACGGCGCCTTAAAAACCGCCTTGAATACAACTTTGGAATAATCATAGGGATTGATACCGGCGGTATCAAATTCAAGAGATGCTTCAAACATCTCCATCTGTTTAACCTGTGCCTTTTCCCCGCCTGCAAATACATGCTGCGGGAGAAATAAAATTACGGCAAAAAACGCCATAACCGCGGCTTTCATAAAGCCTCCAAATTATAATTTAAGATATTATATACCTAAAAAATGATTTTTACACAAATAAAAAACAAAAGGGCTGAGCGACGGATGCACAGAGGGACAGAGGGACGGATGGAATACAAAATACTTAAAAACAAAGGTTTGGTAAGCACGCCTTTTAAGGTGCGTTTGGAACTAGCCTGCGAGCGGAAATCCCCGGGCTGGAGCGAGTTTACGAGCGTAAGTGTCAGGGGAAATGTCGGAAGTAAAAATAAACATCAGAACAAATCTCGCACGAGTTGCCGCAGGTTTCTAAACAGGGTTTGGGTGTGTTTTTTCAGCGCGTGCCGCGCTAACACAGCGTGTCCGTGGCAGGGGCGGTCTAATGCTTCGGCGGCAAATCCGGATGTGCCGCGGGCTTACGATTGCCAACGAATTAATATGCTGCTGATTTCAAATTTAATTGATTGCAAGCACACCAATTTGCGGCGCGGGCTGAAAAAATATACCCAGACCCTGTAAAGGCTACGGTCCGGCAGATGAAAAGTGAAACAAATCCAAATCAACAGCCGCGGGCTGAAGACCCGCGTCTACCACTACAGAAACAAAAAAAACAAACTTCGCCATTTGCCGGGTTGTCAGATTTTAGGGTTTTCTTTGTACAGGTTTCCCTTTAACCTTTCTATGCGGAGTTCAAGCGGAGGGTGCGTTGAAAAAAGGTTGTCCGCCCTTAAGGCAAACGGATTGGCAAAATACATATGCTGCATCCCGGAGTTGTATTCCTCTTCCGGATAAGTTTCTTTTTTTATTTTTTCAAGCGCGCCTATAAGCCCCTGCGGATACCTTGTAAGCAGAACCGCCGAAGCGTCCGCCATGTATTCCCTCTGCCTTGACACGGCAAATTTTATCGCCATCGCGCCTATCGGCGCAAGTATCGCGGCGGCAATTGCCAGTATGGCAAAAATCAATCCGGCGCGGCCGGAATTTCTGCGGAACGCGCTTCGTTTTATTACATCAGAAATCATGAAAACAGCGCCCGCCATTACCGCGGCAACCGTGCTGACAAGAATGTCATAATTTTTTACGTGGCTCATTTCGTGGGCTATCACGCCTTCAAGCTCTGTTTTGTTCAGTTTTATTAACGCCCCTGTGGTTACGGCAATTGCGGAATGTTTGGGGTCCCTGCCGGCCGCAAACGCGTTTATACTTTCGCTTGGCATAACATAAACTTTTGGAGCGGGAAGGCCGGCGGCAAGCGCCATGCCTTCGGCGGCGTAATAAAGGCCGGGGTATATTTTTCTGTCCGCCTCCACGGCGCCGGAAGATAAAATTGCCACTTTATCGCTGTTATAATAAGAGAAAAACGTCATAACAAAAGACGCTGTAACACCGATTACAATTCCGGTATAGGGGTCGCCGTATAAAATACCTATAATCCACCCAAGCCCGGCAATAAGGATGCCGTAAAAAAACAGCAGTATAAAAGTATTATTTTTATTGGCGGCTATATCCTCGTATACCATTTATATCCCCGTGTTAAAACTTTACTGATACCGGTTTTTTATCCTCTTCAGGCGCTTCAAAAAACTGTTTCTGCGTATGTCCGAACATCCCGGCGAAAATCACCCCCGGAAACGCCTGCTGGTATTCATTGTACACGCGAACTGTCTCGTTAAAAAACTGCCTTGCGTATGCTATCTTGCTTTCAGTGCCGGAAAGGTCTGTCATAAGCTGTGTAAAATGCGCGTCAGCCTTAAGCTGCGGATAGTTTTCACTTACAGCAAAAAGTGATTTTAAAGCGCCCGTTAACATATTATCCGCGGCAGCCGTCTTTGCCACGTCAGCGCCGGCTCCGGTTAACGCGGCCCTTGCCTGAATTACTTTTTCAAGCGTCTCTTTTTCGTGCGCTGCGTACCCTTTTACGGTTTCCACAAGGTTTGGAATTAAATCAGCCCTTTGTTTAAGCTGGACATCAATCTGCGCCCACGCTTCACTGTTGCGGTTTTTTAAGCTTACAAGTTTGTTGAATATTCCGATTACAAAAACTGCAATTACAAAAACAATCCCCAGGACTATCGCGGTTAATGCCATATTGCACCTCCGTTTTTTGATTGAAAGTATTATACCATAAATGAAGGCAGCTCAGAAGGTCAGAAGGTCGGAAGGTCAGAGGGTCAGAGGGTCAGAAGAATAAAAATTTAAGCTATAGGCAGTTAAGCAATAAGCATAAGCGAAAACTTAAAGGCAATTTTTCGCTATAGCTTAATTGCTTATCTGCTTAATCTGCTATGTTTTATTCTTTCGCTTATGCTTAACTGCTTATCAGCGTAATTTGCTATGTTTTATCCTTCCGCTTATGCTTAACTGCTTATCAGCTTATTGCTTAAGCTTTACACCCTTACTTTACTATCGCCAGCTTTCCTTTTTTCACAGCGCCGTCATCCGCCGTAATGACGTAAATATATATTCCGGGCGCGGGTTTGTTGTTTTTTCTTACGCCTTCAAGCTTCCACAGGTATTCCCCCTCAGCGGAATCAACACGCGCATAATGCACAAGTTCCCCTTTAATATTGAATATCTGAATTCCCGATTTGCGCGTAAGCCTTAAAAACATTATTCCTTTTTGCCCGTCAGCGCCGTCATAGACCGACGGGTAAACATAAACATCATCCAGGTTATACGCGGCCCGCACGCCGGGTGTCGGCGTATTTGTGACAGTGACAGTGACAGTGATAGTGACAGTTAAAGTGGGCGAAGGAATCACAGCGGTCCGCGTCGCGGTAATTGTACGCGTGGAAGTTACAGTCACAGTTGAAGTCCTGCTTAAATATATCGTCGGCGTCGCGGTCAGCGTAACGGTCGGGGTAAAAGTAAAAGGCGGCGGCGCATTGTAAAACCCCGCATCATCCACGTAAAGGTCAAACGCCCTTCCATATTCAAGCACCTGCCACTGCACCGCCTTTACATGCGCAAGCACCGTGGATAAAGGGTATTGCGTGCCCCATCCTGATTCCTGGGTAAAAGAAGAAAAAGGTATTTCCATAAGCGTCCACGCCGCCGGAGCCGTAAAAATGTACTTGTAGTCGTTATACCCGGTCAGGGTGGAGCCGTCCGTAACATTTATGTATGGCAGCCTTAGCGTGTATTGCGTGCCGTCGCCCTTTACATAAAAACGCAGCCCTGTAAATCCGTTAACATCCTCTTCGTGATACACGGGCGAACCGGAATCAGCGTATAAATTTACGCCAAGCCCGGCGGAAGGAAATACATCAGGCGACGGCTGCGCCGCTATATTTCCGTATATTCTTGCGGAGTATAATGGCGTTTGTGCCCCGCCTGATGCCATGGTAAACGCGGAGCCTTTTGGAGGATTTATAACGCTTAAACTGTCGGCATAATTATACCAATACCCGCCAAGCAGATTCTGATTGTTGCCGTCCTCACAGTCGTCTATTTTCCATTCGCTCACTGTAGCGGTAAGCGTAACCGTGGGAGTCACTGTATCTGTCGGACCGCCCGGAGTCCTTGTGGCGGTGGGCGTTAAAGTGTATGTGTCTGTCGGCGCGGGGCCGGGATATATTTCAGCTTCATACCATAAAGTTTTATGCGCATCGCTTATCTGAAATTTAGCGTTTCCTGATTCATCCGAAACAGGCAGCGAGAGAATCCGCGCGCCCGTATTGTCAAGGGAGTAAACCTTGACATTCGCTGACGGGTAAGGCAGTACAAATTCCGCGCCTATCCCTTCCGTTATAGTCGGGCCGGAACCAAATGAAGATGTATTTATATCAGCGTTGGCAGCCGGAGGAAAACCCGCCGAAGCGCCGGAAGGATACAGCCTGTAATTTACCCCTGTGTTTGACGAAAATCCCGCGGCTGTGATGAATATTTTTTCCGCGCCTGACGCAAAGGTGCCGCCCTGCGCCACGCTCATCATAATTGAAGACCAGTTCTGCATTGAAGACAAGGGCCTGATGATAACCCCTGAAAGATTGTATTCAACCCCTGTATTATTTCCTATTACGCCTTTGGTTTTTGGGGAGTCAATTTTTAAGACCCTTGCGGATGAATCCCAGTTTAACTGGTTTGTGTCAGAAGTATATATGCCGGTGCCGGGTAACGTGATATCCGCAGGAGAAAGCGCGCCGGCCGGATTTGTACCGCCTTCAGCGATGATTGATATCCTGTGCATCAGCGATGCCGCAGGGGGCATGCCCGCGTCCTGCGCGTCAATTAACCGCCACGGGCCCGCGCCTGTTAAAAGCCCAAGCTCCTGCGCCGTGGTAATTGGCACCGTCACTTTTGAAACAGCGGCTGATATGTCGCCGCGGCGGAACATCAATGCCGCGTGCAGCATATTTGCCCATTTCCCGGGGTCCATATCTATGTCAAAAAAACCGTCTAATTTACTGATGCTCCAGTTTGTATTGCCGTCGCCGTACGTGTAGCCGTATATTGCGTCCCAGTCCTGAAACGAAGCGTAAGCGCCCAGAATACCGTAAGCTTCCGCGTTAAACGAGTTTGGAAAAGGATGGTTGTATTCGGTCACGGTAAATGGTTTTCCTTCCACCCTTTTTACGGATAAGCCGGAAATTGTACCGCCGTCGCTTTTTGAAAGCACGGATGAATTGTTTACCCACCACGGCGACACCCACTGTTCGCCGGCATAGCTTGGGTGCTGCCAGTAAGCATGGGAATCTATGACATCAAAAAGGTTCATCAGATTTGGGGTAGAATTTCCTATTACTGTGCCCACTGTCAGCGCTTTCGCGGACAGCGAAACTTTTACGTAATTGTTCATGGAGCCCCAGTAATGCTCCTCTTTTTTCCACAAAAAATCCACCCAGTCATCTTTGGCTGCGCCTGTCCTGTCCGCCCTGTCAGCGGCCTTAAAAATTTTTACCGAATTAAAATCAGTTTCATCAGCGTTTGTGCCGGGAATTATTCCGCCCTGCCTGAAAGAAACATCGGCAAATGAATACACCGCGATTGCTTTTGCCATATCCGTAAAATTTACCCTTGCGGATATTGTGGTATTTGTTGCCGCGAAAACAAATTCAAAACGCTGCCACTGGTCCGTTAAGTTTAATGTCTTTGTAAAATACGTCTGCCACGCCCCGTTAACTTCCTGAACAACAACATCAACCGTCGCATTTTTATCCGCTTTGGCGGAAAAAGAAAGGGTATAGGGGCTGCCCGCGGTTAAAGTTACAGCCTGATTAAGCTGCACATGCCAGTTTATAGTGCTTGAAGCGGACACATTCACCTGGCAGGAATTTTTCCCGGGCGCAAGCCCGTCTGCAATTACTGTAAATACGGCGGATGCCGGAGAATTCGTCTCCCTGCCCCAGCCGGTTAAACCCGAAGCAAAATCCCCGTTTAAAAGTTTTTCATCGCCCAAAGGCGCTGACATTCCCCACGCGCCCTGCAGCGCGGCAAAAGAAGGATATTTAGCCGCAAGGTACGCATCCCACATTCCCTGAAGCTGCGCTTCAAATTCAGCGGGCAGGACGTCTATCTGCGCGTTATGCCACGCGTGAATCAGCCCGTGTTCGTTGCAAACTTCAACAAATACGACAGACGGGTCCTGCGTGTATTTAAGCCCGGTATAAGGATTTACCCTGTCCAGCATATTAAGAGCAAATTCCTTCTGAAGGTCAAGCATTGCAGGGCTGAACATGGCGGGGGTCTGTTTGTCTTTCCATGCCATGGAATCAATTGACGCGGGCAGGCCGTCGGCGCTTTTAAAATCGCGCCCCGCAAGAAGGTTTATGTTTGAATAAATGCCGTGTTCTTTTAACTTTGATACAAAGTAGTCAAACTTATCAAGGTTGGACGCGTTTAAGTGCCTTGAATCCGCGTATCCGGAGTAATCAATAAACGACTGCCCCCACGAAGCGTCGCCAAGATGAAACCTCACAAGGTTTATCCCGTATTTTGCCATCCTGCGCGCTATTTTATCGGCATCCTCTTTTGCGGGAAAACAGTTTGTGGATGTGACATTAACCGCAAGAAATTTTATCCTTGAAGCGCCGGAATTTACGTATAAGTGCCCGTCAGGCGCGGCAGTGACATAACCGGAAACACCGGCCGGTTTGTGGTTTAAATAACTAAGGTCAGTAACCGAAGCGGAATCGTCATCCCACGGAAGGGTAAAGTTGAACATGCCCGCGTAAAGCCGGGAGACAGTAAAAAATATAACAGCGAAAATTAGAAACTTCTTCATAGATACTCCTTCCTGTTTAAACCGGGCAGACCTGTATCTACTTATTATAACGCGCGAAAAAGTAAAAAGATGCGTTTAAACGACGGTAACTTTCCTGCTTCCTTTGGTTATATTGCCTATAAGCCACGCGCGTTCGCCTGACTTTTTAAGGGAAGAGACAACTGATTTTGCTTTATCCGCAGGGACAATAAGCACCATGCCGACGCCCATGTTAAAGACGCGGTGCATTTCCCTGTCTTCAATGCCCCCAAGTTTCTGTATCATTTTAAATATCGGAAGCACTTCCCACGACCCTTTTTTAACAACGCAGTCAACGTTATCCGGCAGGACGCGGACTATATTGTCATAAAATCCGCCGCCGGTAATGTGTGACATGGCGTTAATAAGCCCTTTTTCCACAAGCGGATATACGGATTTAAGAAATGACCTGTGCGGTTCCAAAAGCGCAAGGCCAAGGGTTGTTTTAAGCTCCGGAATATATTTTGTATATGGTATTTTGTTTGATTCAAAGACGCGCCTTGCAAGTGAAAAACCGTTTGTCTGCAGGCCGTAAGAACCTATTCCTATAACCGCGTTTCCGGGTTTTACTTTTTTTCCGGTTAATATTTTCTTCTTTTCCACTTCGCCGACTATGGTGCCCACAAGGTCGTATTCGCCGTCTTTGTAAACGCCCGGCATTTCCGCGGTCTCTCCGCCTATTAAAACGGTTCCGTTTTCCCTGCACGCCTTTGCCATCCCGCTTATCACGTCAACAAGGACTTTGCCTTCAAGCTTTCCGCACCCGAAATAATCAAGAAAAAACAGGGGTTTGGCCCCCATTACAAGTATGTCGTTTACGCAGTGGTTAACTATATCCTGACCCACCGTGTCGTGCTTGTTTATGTTCTGCGCGATTTTAAGTTTTGTGCCCACGCCGTCAGTGCTGGCAACAGTGCATTTTCCCGCGCCCATATCAAAGACGCCGCCGTAGCTTCCGATATCGGTCACCACTTTTTTGTTGAACGTGGATTTGATGTGCGCTTTTGCCTTTGAAAGCGCGTCAACAGCCGCGTCAATGTTTACTCCCGCTGATTTGTATGAAAGTTTTTTTGCCATGTTTTCTCCGATCTGTTTGTTATATATTATTTATTAATCAGAACCTTGGGTATGAGCCAAGCACTTTTACGGAACCGGCTTCGCGCGCCACAGCTTCAAGCGCGTCTTTTACGTTTTTATCTTCAGCGTAACCTTCCACATCCACAAAGAACAGGTAGTCCCACGCCTTCTTTTTTGAAGGCCTGGATTCAATATTTGAAAGGTTCACGTGGAAATTGTCAAAGGGCTGCAGCAGCCTGTAAAGCGCTCCCGGCTTGTCCTTAATGGAAACCATTATGGATGTCCTGTCCTTGCCGGTCCTTTTGCTGAAGGATTTTCCTATTATGAAAAATCTTGTGTAGTTGTCCGCCATGTCCTGCACTGATTTTGCCGGCACTTTTAACCCGTAAATTTCCGCTGCCAGTTCCGACGCTATTGCCGCGGAATTTTTCACGCGGGACGCTTCCATGGCGGCCCTGGAATTGCTGGAAACTTCCTTTATTGCCGCTTCCGGAATATTGCTTTCTATCCATTCCCTGCACTGCCCCAGCGTCTGCGGGTGGATAAACAGCGTCTTTACAGAAGACAGTTTATTTTCTTTTGAAAGCAGGCAGTGATCTATCTTTAAAAGCACTTCCGAGCATATTTTTAAATCTGAATCCGCGAACATGTCATAGGTGTAATTAACCGCGCCTTCGGTTGAATTTTCTATTGGCACGCAGCCGTAATCCGCGTTGCCTTTTTCAACCTCAGAGAAAACCTCTTTAATTGTGCCAACGGGCGCGTAATCAGTCATCTTTCCAAAACGCTTTACCGCAGCCAGGTGCGAATACGTGGCAACAGGGCCAAGATACGCCACCGAAATCCTGCGCTGAAGGAACCTTGAAACGGAAAAAATCTCGTTATATACGCCTTCAATCCCTTTGGCGGGAAAAGGCCCTTTTTTCACCTTTTTTAATTTCTCAAGCACTGCAGCTTCCCTGGCAGGGTCATAAATTTCCATGCTGGCCGAATTTTTCAGCCCCGCTATTTTTTTTGCGTTCTCGGCGCGGCTGTGAAGAAGCGTCACAATCTGCCTGTCAAGGGAATCAATCTGTTTTCTGTAAAAGTTAAGGTCTTTTTTTGTTTTCACGCGGCTTCACCTCTTTTTTTAAGGGTGCAAACGAATCAATTTCCGCCCTGGTAAGATACCTGAATTCACCGGGTTTCATCCCCGCTATGCTTACTTTGCCCACGCTTTCGCGTTTAAGCCTTACAACGCTTAATCCCACCGCGGCGCACATATTTTTTACCTGATGGTTCAGGCCCTGTGTAATCACCATTCTTAAAACGTCATTTTGTTCGTTTTTAAATATAGGGGCAGCTTCCTTTGCCTTTACATAGACGCCGTCAACGGTTACCCCCCTTTTCAGGCGTTCCAGCTGCTTTGCGTCGGCCCTGCCTTTCAATTTTACCATGTACACTTTATCAACTTTATATTTTGGATGGGTTATCCTGTTGGCCCAGTCGCCGTCATTTGTAAGAAACAGGCAGCCCGTGGTGTTATAATCAAGCCTGCCCACAGGGTACAGCCTTCCTTTATCAACAACATTTACCGGCAGCAGGTCAAGCACAGTGCGCCTTTCCTTTTCATCAGACACGGTGCACACGCACCCTTCCGGTTTATTCAGCAGGATATATACGGGATTTTCTTTACGCAGCAGTTTGCCGTCAACCTTTACCGCATCTTTTGCCGGGTCAACCTTAAAACCAAGCTCGCGTATAAATTTACCGTTAACCGTAACCCTGCCCTGTGTCATTAACTCTTCGGCTTTTCTGCGGGATGTAACCCCGCAGCGCGCTATGAATTGCTGCAGTCTCATCATATATTATTTGCCATCCTCATCCTCATCCTCATCCTCATCCTCGTCCTCGTCCTCGTCGTCTTCGTATTCATCCTCTTCTTCATCATCAAGCGTTTCAGGAATCAGCTCTTCATCAAGGACATTTTTTTCCTCTTCTTCCTGCGGCTGCGCGCTTTCTTCTTCCTGTAACGGCGCGCCGCCTTCGGCCAGCATATCTTCGGTTGACTGCCTGTGCATAAGCTTCTGTTTTTCTTCCTCGTCAAAATTCATCATGGTCTGGTTCTTTGCCACTTCAATTTTATCTTCCCACTTTTCAATATATTCATCTTTTTCAAGTATTGTTTTAATCTCATCAAGTTTAGGCAGGTCATCAAGGGTGTTAATGCCAAGATACTGCATAAATTCTTTTGTGGTGCCGTATAAAAGGGGCCTTCCGGGCGCGTCCTTGCGGCCGGCTATCTTTATAAGTTTGCGTTCCAGAAGCGTGTGATACACGCCGTCTGAATTTACGCCCCTTATTATTTCCACTTCCTGCTTGGTAATGGGCTGCTTGTAAGCCACAATGGCAAGCACTTCAAGGGCGGCGCGCGTAAGGCGCGACATCAGTTTGTTTTTATAAAGTTTTTTGATGTAAGGCGCGTAATCCGGCAGGGTTAAAAGTTCATAACCGCCGGCAATTTCCTTTAACGTCACAGGCGCGTCAGTCTCTTTAAGCCTTGTCGTCAGCTGTTCCACAGCCGCTATTACTTCCTTATGCGGAAGCTCCATAACCTGCGCCAGAAGCTGTACCGGCAAAGGTTTATCGCTTGCAAATAAAAGCGCCTCTATAATCCTGTCATTATCCGGTTTTGCCATTTAAATACCTTCCTTGTTTCGGGCTAATCGCCCATATTCTTAAGTATCTCCCTGTCAAAGTTTCTGTCAATGATATCTATCCTTATGTCTTCAAATGTAAAATCCTGATAAACCCTTATAACCTTCAGCCTTAACAGCTCTAAAATCCCCATAAACAGCGCCACGATATAGAGCCTGTTGTTGTTTTTTTCGCACATCCCGAAAAAACTTACGTTATCCGCCGTCTGCAGGACATCCAGAAGTTCGTACATCCTGTCCTTAATCTTAATCGCTTCGCCGGGAATGACTATCAGTTTTCTTTCCTTAAGCCTGTCAAGAACCGAATCCATGGCCTTGGCAAGTGCGTAAATGTCAAGCGACAGCTCCCTGTCGTCCGCGCTTATGTTCAGCGGGTTAAGCCTTTCAAACATCTCGCGTTTCTTGGCTTCATACAGCCTCATTTTTTCGGATACTTCTTTAAACGTATTGTATTCAAGAAGGTGCTGAACAAGCTCCATCCTTGGGTCTTCTTCGTCCTGTTGAAGAAGCTCGTCTTTGGGCAGCAGCATCTTTGCCTTTATGTAAATAAGCGTCGCTGCTATTACAATAAATTCCGTCGCAACTTCAAGGTTGAACTTGCGCATCATATCTATGTATTCAAGGTATTCCTCCGTTATTTTCGCGATAGGAATATCATAAATATCTATCTGGTTCTTCCTTATAAGATAAAGAAGAAGGTCAAAAGGCCCTTCAAAAACCGCCAGCTTAAGCTGATAATCGCCGTCCATTTTTACCCCAGTTTCATGCAGTGCCTTACGCCCGCCATTGTTTCTTCGGCTGCGGCGCACGCCCTTGCGTTTCCGTCTTTAATTATATCCCTTATTAAGTCGGGTTTATTCTCAAACTGCGCGCGTTTTTCCCTTACCGGCGCAAGCCTTGCGTTTAAAACAGAGGCCAGCTGTTTTTTGCAGTCAACACAGCCGCGCGTGCCTTCTTTGCATTCCTTTTCAACCGCGTCTATACATTCCTTATTATATATTTTATGAAAAGAACATACCACGCATTTTTCCGGATGGCCAAGGTCATTCTTTTTAATTTTCAAAGGGTCGGTGAACATCATCTTAACTTTCTTTTCCGTTTCTTCGGCGGTGTCCGCAAGAAAAACCGCGTTGTTATAACTTTTGCTCATTTTTCTTCCGTCAAGGCCGGGCAGTTTGGGATACATGGTAAGTATCTCTTTTGGCTCCGGAAAAAATTCGCCGTAAAGGTTATTGAACTTTCTTACCATTTCGCGCGCCAGTTCAAGGTGCGGCCGCTGGTCTTCGCCTATTGGCACTTTATTCGCCCTGTACACAAGTATATCGGCCGCCATCAGCACCGGATAGCCCAGAAAACCAAAAGTGGAAAGGTCCTTTTCTTTCAGTTCCTGCTTCTGCTCTTTATATGTGGGGTTTCTTTCAAGCCACGGAACCGGAGTAATCATGGACAAAAGAAGAAACATCTCCGCGTGTTCCTTAACCGCGGACTGCACAAACATAACCGCTTTTTTCGGGTCAATGCCCACAGAAAGCCAGTCTATATACATTTCAATTGTATTTTCCGTTATGTTTTTCGGCTTTTCATAATCCGTGGTTAAAGCGTGCCAGTCCGCAACCATATAAAAAGCCTTATACTTTTCCTGCATTTCAACGTAACTTTTCAGCACGCCTTCAAGGTGGCCAAGGTGCAGCCTGCCCGTGGGCCTCATTCCGCTTAATACGCTTTCCATTTACAAGTCTCCCTGTTATTAAAGAATAATTTGAATCAGTTTCATTATCGTATAGTATATTGGGCCAAGAATCATATTTAAAACGCCAAAAGCAAGCAAGGCTATAATTATAAACATACCGTAAGGTTCAAGTTTCATGTATGAATACATCATCCTGTCCGGCATCACGCCCATTAACACTTTGGACCCGTCAAGCGGCGGAATCGGTATAAGGTTAAAGGCTGCAAGCATTACATTAAGCAGTATGCCGTAACTTAAAAACATAACAAGCCCCTGAGAACCAAGAACCGGTATCACCGATGTCATTTTAAGAATTACCGCGAATATAACGGCAAGTAAAATATTGGATGCAGGGCCAGCCAGGCTTGTAATCATCATCCCTTTTTTGTGATCCCTGAAATACATGGGATTCACCGGCACAGGTTTGGCGCCGCCTATTACAAACGGCGAACCCGTAAAAATAAGCATCAAAGGCAGAATAACCGACATAAACGGGTCTATATGCGGAATCGGGTTTAAAGTAAGCCTGCCTTCGTCTTTTGCCGTCGGGTCGCCAAGTTTGTTTGCCGCAAAACCGTGGGCAACTTCATGCACCACGACAGAAAATACAAGCACGGATATCTGAAGCAGTATCTCTGCCATTTTGTCCATTAAACAGTTTTCTCCTTATAAATACGGATAAAAATAAAATATTAACAAAAAAATCGTGAGTTATTATATCATAATTTACGGCGTTTCTGTCCAGATTAATGCATCAGCGCGGAAGATTACCTGACCCATAACCTGTTATCCCATAAATTAAAGCGTAGGTTTGGCAAAGAGAATTACAAAAGAGAGGCGCAACATATTGCGCCGTTTAAAATAAAAAAGGCGGCCCGTTCAGGGCCGCCTTTTGAAAATATAAAGATTGAATATTATTTTGCTTTGGTTGCTTCCACGGGTTTTTCAGCGTCTTTAACCGCTTCTTTGCCTGCATTTACAGCCGCTTCAACCTTTTTTTCAACGGGGTTCTTTGTATCTTCAAGGAACTGGTTTACCCATGAAATAAAATCAAGGTTGGATGCTATCTTTTCGGCAGGGCCTTCTCCGCCTTCAAGCGCTTTTGCCTCTTCAAGTATCGCTTTGGCCTCTGTTAAAGGCGCGATGTTTGCTTCAAGGTTTGCCGCAATTTCTTTCTGTGTGGCAAATTTTTCCTTGCTTGCCGTCATTCCGGAAAGCTGTTCAATTTTTGCCGAATAATCCGTTGTCTTCTTGAAAGCTTTGATTAATTCATACGCCGCGCTGTTAAGCTGCCACGCCTGAATTTCTTTTGTGGCTGATTTGGCCGCAAGAGCCGCCGCTTCTTTGTACTTTGCCACAGATACTGTCGTATTGCCTTCATCAGAAGCCTTTGATGCCGCTTCTTTAACCGCTTTATAGGCTGTGTAATCCTCGTATACAGTCCATGAAGCCGCCTGAACCATTGATACAGCAAAAGCAAGAGCCATTAAAACCATTACCATTCTTTTCATAATTGCCTCCCCTTCGTATATTTTTCTTTCTTAATTGGTGTATATATATTATATACCAATTTTTTGTAATATCAATATGATTTATATACTTTATAAGAACTTTTTACATAATTTTAGACGCAGTTTGGCCGCCTTTTGATTACACGCGCAGATAATTTTCCCGCACCGCGGACAAAACCTCTTTAGCGGAGACAGACATGCATTTTTTGTCTTCTTTCTGAATACATATGTTATTAAACGGCCCTATGGGTTTCCACCTTGAAAGCACGCTTGGCCCGAATACCGCCACAACCGGGCAGGCAAGCGAAAAAAGGTGCATTATTCCGCTGTCATTGCATACCGTACAGGCCGATTTTTTGCCAAGCGCAAGCAGATGCGCTATATCGGAATACGGATAGTAATATATCCTTTCTGTGCCGGCGCACATTTTTTTGAATTTTTGCATCTCATCCTGTTCTCCCATGCCCGCGACAGCCGCCACATTAATGCCGTTGTCTGACGCCATCTTGGCGAATTCAGCGTACCTTTCCTGTTCCCAGCGGTTGTCTTTTTTTAAAAGCGAAGGGTGAATTATTATAAACTTACCGGCGTCTTTAAAAGCAGCAATAAAAGCATCCGCGTCATCCGCTGCCTGCCTGCCCGGGTCAGGCGCCTCCGGCTGTATCTTTTCCGCGTCCGCTTTTATTCCAAGGACGGACAAAAGCGCAAAATTCTTTTCTGTTTCATGCAGCGCGTCATCATTTAATACAATGCCTTTATTGTATATTTTTGGCGCAAGCACGTTTTTTACGCTCTGTGTCTCTTTAAAGCCAATCCTGACACCGCAGAAAGTGAACAATGTAAGCATGGCGGAAGTCATTGAAAAAGGGTAAGAGTGAAAGTTAATAACCGCATCATGCCTGAACGCTGTTTTTAACACGCACAGCTTAAAATTTATAATGCCTTTTTTGCGCACAATGATACGGCAGTCAGGAAAATAAAGTTTTGCCGTATCAAGCCCGCGCGTCCCGCACATTATTGTAAGCTTGGCTCCCGGCTCCAGGTTTTTTTTCAGCAGCTGTATGGCGGGCACTGTCAGTATAAAATCGCCAAGCCTGTCCGGCCTTATCACAAGCACGGATTTTATTTCCGCGGCGGGTTTGACTTTAATATTTTTACCATCTGATATTACGGCAGCCAGCAGGTTTATAAAAAAATTCTTAACCGCTTTTTCCAGCCGCTTTCCCGTTTTTTCAGCCATTTTATTTTATCCTTTTTTAAAAGTATACCGACAAAGAGAACCTGTGCTGCGCCTGAAAAGACGTAAAGTATTCTTCTTTCTGAAAAGCGTAATCCGCCTTTATAAAAAATGAAGAAACCGGCACAGAAACACCCATTCCCGCGGTATAGTCAAATTCGTAACTGTCCAGGCCGTAAGACACGCCGGCGCGCAGGAAAAACATTTTAAAAAGCGGCACTTCCGCGCCCGCCATGGCGGACAGCCCTTCAAATTCGTTTTTTTCCGCGTCAACGCTGACCCTTAACACATCGTCAAATAAAGCCGCCCTTATTCCAAGCCGCATAAGCATGGGCACGTCTTCCTGATAACCGGTGTTCCATTTTAAAAAACCGCCCGCGTCCCTTAACGACGCGCCCGCGGAAAAATATTCGTTAACCTTTAAAATAACTCCCGTGTCAAAGCCAAAACCCGACGCGCTGTAACTTCCAAGCGCTGTCTGGAGAATTTTAAAATTGACTCCCGCCGCGAACCACCGGGTTACCGGATACGCGTATGTAAGGCAGTACGCGTTTTCCGTGTCTTTAATCTCCGTAAAACTTTCAGTATCGCCTTCCCTGCCTTCAATGCCGGCTATTGAAAAATTAATAAGCCCTGCGCCGAAAACACCGGCAGGCGTCGGGTATATTCCCGCTATGTAATTATAAGCTCTCTGTTCGGAAAGCAGCGAATACATGGTTGAAATGCCCGGCCTTCCGGTAAAAGCCACAGCCGAAGGGTTCCAGTACGCGCACGACACGTCGTCATAATACGCGGTAAAGGCCGTTGAAAGCGAAAGCGCCCTTGCGCCGGCGCCCGCCCTTAAAAAAGCCGCGGCTCCTCCGCCTGTTCCAAGCGCCCACGCGCCGCAGGTAATCAATAAAAACATTGCAGCCGATAAAATTCTTTTCAATTATTTCTCCCTTAAATTTAAAAAGCAGGCAGGCGGGATTTTCTCCCGCCTGCCTGCTTTTGTTTTCTACGCCATATTATTTTACTATCGCTATATTCTTGCTTATTACTTTATCTTTTGTAATAACCTTAAGTATATACGCGCCGTTTGAAACAGACTGCCCTATATCATTTACAAGGTTCCAGGTTATGTAATTAATTCCCGCCGCCGATTCGGATTCCGGTATGGTTTTGGACCATACAAGGTTGCCCTTTATGTCCAGAACCGCTATCTTTACTTCCTGTTTTTCCCGCAAAGGGAACCTGAAAGTGGTCTGAGTTTTCGCAGGATTAGGGTAATTATAAACCGTATTTTTATTCATCTCCGGAATATCTGCCGGTTCTTCCTTTTTTTCCGCTTCCTGATATATCACTTTCAGCGTGCCTGTCCTCATGTGCGTAAAGGCAATATCAGCAAGGCCGTCCGCGTTAACATCGCCTATGGCAACTTCAACGGGGCCGTATGTTTTATTTTCGTCTTCAGTGACGGTTATGCTCTGTGTAAGTTCCAGTCTTCCGTTTTTCTGCGTAAGTATGTCAATTGAATCGCTGTCGCGGTTGGCGGCCACAACATCAATAAGGCCGTCGCCGTTTATATCACCCGCAGCCAGGCCGTTGGGCCTTAATCCGTTAAGCTTGTAAATAACCGGCTCCATGGCCGCGCCGTTTTTAAATTCCGTTACGGAAATTGTGTTGTCGTGAAAATTGGCGGCTATTATATCCTGCGAACCGTCTCCGGTTACATCCGCTATTTCCACCTTGCACACTCCCGCGCCCGCGGGTAAGTCCGCTGTCTTGCTGATGACTCCGCCCTGTTTTTTTATTATGCTTATTGTCGGGCTGTTATAATTGGCTGACAGAATCACCCTTTCATTGTTAAGCGTGCCTATGGTAACATCCGTGGGATTTCCCGGAACCGCAATGTCAATTTTTTCCAAAGCGCCCTTGCTGTCCCTTATAATCACAGAAACCTTGCTGTCGGCGTATACAGCCACGGCGATATCTTCTTTTTTTATGCCTTCGTTGTCAATTGAACCTATTGCCGCGCCCACAGGGTATTTTCCCACTTCAACGGTTTGGGTATCATTGCCTTCAAATATCATCACGGTGCCGTCTTCATAATTGGTTACCGCAAAATCCGCTTTTCCGTCGGCGTTTAAATCGCCTGCCGCAACGCCCCTTGGAGTTTTCCCCGCGGCAATAACGCTTTTAATCCCGTTATAAAAAACCGCTATTGATGAAGTCGGCGTGACATCGCTGCCCTGCCCTATAAGCGTGTCTTCGCCGAAATTGGCAACCAGAATTTCATTTTTAGCGTCGCCGTTTGTGTCGGCAATTGCTATACCCCTTGGATACAATCCGGATTCAAAGGAATTAACCGCGGAAAGGGTATTGGAATAAACCGATGCCGATACCGCAAAAAGTGCAGACAGAATTAAAGTGATTTTTTTCATATTGCCTCCGTTTTTCCCCGTTATTAACGGTTTTTTTTAATTATATATGCGCAGCCGGATATTGTCAAGAACGCTTAAACCGGCCGCGTTTACAGCGCGCCTTACGGCAGATCCACCGTCATGCCGGCGGAATGCGTTGATTCAATGACGTTAAACCCGTTTATAAACACGGGCTTGTATGTGTAGTTAAGCGTGACATCAACTTCAAACTGCGTTATTTTTACGCCGAAACCCGCCGCCGCAAAAGCCGCTGACCTTGAATCAAAAGGCGCGTTGATGCCAAGCCTTAAATAAAGCATGTCTATAAGTTTGTCTTCAATCCCAAAAGCCGCGCGAGGATAATCGTAAAAGTCGTGTATGTAATCAAGGGCCAGGTCAAGATGGTTGTCAGCGTCAAAATCAAACTGATACCGCGCCCCGATTCTTGCCGTTAACGGAAGCGGCGCGGATTCGGAAATTATTTTTATGGGCGCGCCCGCGTTTAAAATTGCCGCGCCAAGCGCAAACCCGGAGCCGGGAAACGCGTATTTTATTCCAAGGTCAGCCGCGTAAGTGGTGGCCTTGTATATCCCTATGTTTTCAAATATAAGCTTGGCGTTTATTCCAAAAGTCAGATTTTTGTAAAATTCGTCCCTTATAAGGCTGTACATGTCATTGGCAAAAACGCCTGCAAGCACAAAATCATAAAATTCAACCGGCGCGTCTTTGGCATCGGCGTTTGATATGGCAGGCATATGCCTGTAAAGTATTGAAAGCCCGGCGGTCCCTTCTATAAGCGGTGTGTCCACGTATTTCCCGAAAGAGATTTGCTCCACGGCCATTGAAGCGTAGGAAAAAAGGTGGCTGTAAACAAACTGGGTTTTTAAAAGAGACGACATTCCCGCGGGATTATAAAATATGGATTCAACGCCGGCGCCGGCTGCCGTATAAGCGCCGGCCATCCCGGACGCCCTGTTGCCCGCGTCAACTTTTAATACATCGCCGCCTGTTTCGCCGCCCGCGAACACAAATACGGGAAGGGCTGCTGACAGCACTAAAGTTAAAAAGCGCTTTATTTTCATTTTTCTCCAAAACTTCCTATTTAATTTTTTTCACTTTTTGTATTTTCCCGTAAAGCCTTATTAATTCTTTAAACGCTTTTAAAATAACTCCGGGTTTGGCGCCGGTCTGCGTTCCCGCCGTCCTTGGATAATGGTGCACGCCTATCTGCCCTATTTTGTATCCAAGTTTTTTTGTCTTGGCAAGAAGCTCAGTGGATATCATTGCCCCTTCGGCTTCGGGCTGCGCGTTGTCTATAATTTCTTTCCTGAAAAGCTTAAACGCGCAGTCAACGTCTTTTACCCAGAATCCAAGCAGGGTCTTTACCAGAAGCCCCCACATAAAAGCGTTAAGCTTTCTATTGAACGGGTCCTGCCTTTTTATCCTGTACCCGTTTATAAAATCATATTTGTCCGCCATGTTTACCAGAAGGGGTATTTCGGAAACGTCAAACTGCGCGTCGCCGTCAGTAAAAAACACCCATTCAAACTTTGCGGCGTACAGGCCGGACTTGACCGCGCCGCCGTAGCCTTTATTTTTTTCATGGTTAATAAGTTTTATATGGCTGTCCTGCTTCATCACTTCTTCTGCGGCTTCCTTTGTCTTATCTTTGGAGCAGTCGTTTACTATTATTACTTCATAGTCCTCGCAGATACCCGCAAGCACCTTTGACGTTTTCAGCGCAAGCGCGCCTACATTTGCTTCTTCGTTATATGCCGGAAAAAAGGCCGATATTTTCAAGTTATTACCTCCGTTATGATTTATAATCTTCAGCCATTATCGCGCTTACTTCATTGCCAAGCTTTACGCTGTAGCTCATGCCCCTGTCTTCGGGATAAACCTGCGTCATATTAGCGGAATAAAGGCCTTTTATCGGCGTCCTGTAATCAAGCTTTATCTTGGAAAATTCCAGCCCCACTATGGGCTGGGAATATGGCGCCCTTTTCACCCTGTATTCAATTACATCTTCGGCATTAAAATGCGGAAATATCTTTTTAAGATACGCAAAGAAAATTTCCTTAACCTTTTCATCGGATGCCTTGTAAAGTTCGTCATCAGTATTAAGGTACTTGCTTAAATATATAACCGTGTCGCCGCCGTAAAATTCTTTGGGCACAAGGTTTGTGTGCTCGATAACAGCGACAAAAGGGCTGTCTTTTTCCGCCACATTAAGCCAGTAAGTTTCGCTTAGCGATTTTTTTGTCCTCATGACAAGGTTCATGGCGCCGTGATATCTCATCTTTGAAAGCCTGTCATCATACTCTTTGTCAAACGATACAAGTTTTCTTGTGATAGCCGGCGCGCAGGTTAAGACAACGGAATCAAGTATATGTTCCTGCCCGTTTACCATTACGCCTTTTACTTTTCCGTTTTCAAGCACAACCTTGCTGACAGCCGTGTTTTTCATTATTCTGGCGCCTTCTTTAAGCGCAGCGTTTTCAAGGGTGTCAACAAGCACCTGATAACTGCCTTTCATATAGCCAAGCACTTCCTTTGCCCCGCCGCCTTCGCGCGAAGCAACGCGCGAATGAATCCTTCCGTAAAGCCAGGTCATTGCCACATTGTCGGCTTCCGGCCCGAACTTCTGTTTCATTAAAGGCCCCCAGACTTTGTCATACACGTTTTTTGAAACGTATTTTGTGACCCAGTCTTTGGCCGTAATCTTTTCATATTTTTTCCAGTCATTCACGCGCTGAAGGTAAAGCGCCATAAAGCCAAGTTTTACCCTGTCTATAAAAGGTAATACAGGAAAGGACAAAAGGTCCATGGGGGTTGTAAAAGGGTATGTTTTTCCGCCTGTATAAAAACTTACCTTTGATTCCTGCCACATCATTCCCGGGGCAAGGTCAAGTTCATCTATAAGTTTTACGATATCAAGGTCGCTTTTAAAAATATGCCTGTAGAATACGTCAAGTTTTGTCCCGGCAAAATCCATGCTTTGCGCAAGCCCGCCAAGATTTTCATCCGCTTCAAAAACAAAAACCTGATGCCCTGCCTTTGATAATCTGTATGCGGCGACCAGCCCTGCTATGCCTCCGCCAACCACGCCTGTCAACATAATTCCTCCTTTAAATACATATAATATGAGAGTATATCACAGAAGCGCTTTATTTTGGTATATCAAATTCCCAAAAAATACTTAAAAAAATACTAAAAACATACCTTTATTTGCCCTTTATACCGGATTTTGATATTTTGGATGGACAATTCTTCTTTTGGCCGGATTAGCGCCTGAACTTTATAATACCCATCAAGTCCAATAAACCGAAAACAATAAAGACAATATTGCTTTAATTCCTAAAATTCTGTTCTTTACGTTAAAAAATAGTTGAAATTATTTCTTTATCAGCGCCCTTGTTTATCCTGTTAAAGTACCTGATAACATCATCTTGAGTTTTTACATATTCACCGCCGTTTAATATTTCCGCCTCCGTATGCTGTTACATTTTCTTTAAGCGTGTTTATGAATTGAAACGTTTTTTGTTCTTGGGGTTTCAAACAAAGCCTTTTCTACCTGTATTACTGTAAGTTCCTTATAGGCTTCAAGTGTCTTTTTCGTTGTTATGTTAAGGTATGGGTATATATACAAAATGTAGAATTTTATCATTTTAAAACACCTTTATGATGTATTGATTGCTTTAAATATTTCAAAAAACGAAAAGACTAAAACTTTTTTGCCGTGTCTGATACCGACGATTTCAAAATTCTTCATTTCTGAAACTTCCTGTTCGTTTTGAATTCGCCATAATTTCGAACCTAACCTTTCAAAATTACAGTGAAGATTAGAGGCGAAATGGTCTGTGCTTTCTTTAATCGCACAAAGGAACACAAAAACTCTTGAGGTTTTAAGATATAGTCACACATTTTGTAGTGGAGATTTTAACGTGGACGGCTATTTTACCCGCAGCGTCATGAAATCGGAGCGCACACAAAATCGTGCGCCACAACCAGCACGCGAAAACGGGCAAAATTGAAAAGAGTAATCCTTTTTTTAAAAGTTCCGACTGAGATTAAAAAAACATCACGCAGTAACGAGTACGCGTCTCAACTCCTTAACCCAAAACTGAATGATTGTATGCAACGATTTAAAACAATTATATTGTGGATTCAAAACGCGGAAAAGTAGGAATAAGATAGATCCATAATGGCTATGCTTTTTTGCTGAAGGGATTCTAAAAGGGACACGCGGAATACACACCTTTAATCATGCATTGCCTTGAATTTACGATAATTGACAGGAATACATTTATTTGTTATTTTTTATCTGCACTGGGGTTTGATATCGTACTCTCTTCGAGACTACCCTATCCTAAAACCCTTGTATGGCTCCTCCAGGGTATTTTTTATTTAATAGGGTGGATGAAAATGTAACCACTTTATCGAACACACACTGATCAAATCTAAAATTCGTAAAAATTTATCGCTGTTTTTTAATTTGCGTAGCCACTTCTGAAGCGTTATGTAATGGCGTTTTACAATTGGGACAAATTAAAGACTCAAAATCTTTTTTATTAAAATTATTTCCGTAAATAAATTCATCCACCGCTTCCCAATTATATTTAACCCTATCTTCATCTTCTGGACAGTGTTCACATGCCAAAACATAATTACTAAGATTCTTTTGTGTAAGCTTCATAAAAACCTCCTATTCAAGCTTCATTACTGAGATTTGCGAATTAACATTTCCATCTTGAAATGACACATAAGGCGTTCCATTATAAATAACTATATTAGGCAGTAACGCTTGGTCTGCAGTAAATCCTCGCAATCCTTGAAATTGCCAATTTCCACTTTCATATTTCATAACGGATAATTTTCCAAGCGACATCGCTTGATCAGAAAAAACAATATATGGAATATTATTATCAAACGCAATAGCTGGATAACTTCCTCGATATCCAATAGCACCTACACTTTGCCAACTACCACTTTCATATTTCATCAGAAAAACATTATATGGACTGTTTGGTTCAATAAAAGCAATGTAAGGGATACCATTGTTTATATATAATGGTGGATAATTACTTTTGTTTCCTGCAAAAGGAATTCCAACGACCTGCCAAGACCCCGCAACAAAATTTAAAACAACAACTTCTGAAGTTGTATCATCAAAATAACTTACATATGGAATACCTGAATATACAAATAAATCCGTTATCTGATAAGGCACTCCAGGAGAAAATCCCTTTGATCCAACTACTTGCCACGAACCTGATATATATTTCATTACAGTAACTTTATTTGAATTGAAAACATCTTTAAAACTAATATAAGGTGTATTATTATCAATAAAAATTGTAGGAAAAACAGCCTGTCCATCTGATATTCCACTTGAACTACCAACCGCAGTCCACGATACGCCTGTATATGTCATAACTACCGCTTTGTTTGAAAGCGAGCTATCCGAGTAGACTATGTATGGAGATCCTGTGCTTGAATTAATCGCCAACGCCCCATGATGTAATGATGCCGCACCAGTAGAAAACCCTTGTGTTCCAACATATTGCCAGCTGCCACTTTCATATTTCATTACGGATACTTTATTAGATGCCACGCTTTCAGAGCATGCAACAAATGGCACACCATTATACATTTTAAAAGAGTTCCAATTTGTTGTATTCAGTTTTCCCATAAATCCCGCATTTCCTACAAGCATCCAACTTACATCAACTGTTGGACTGTTTAAAATTTCAGTTGTAACATCTCCGTTAGTTGTTGTTTCAACAACAAACGTTGCAATCGAAGCTGAATTTTGTGCTGTTGCTCCAGGGCCACCGCTACTTTTATCCCCATAGTTAATAATTACTTGTCCCACATTTGCAGATAAATCACTAATTTTCAGAGTTATAACTTGCCCATTTACACTTGTATTTTTCAGGACGCCTCCATTAATTACCGCAACAGTAAAGTAACCTGCATCTGTTGATGTAAGGCTTGGTGAGCTCCAACCGGAAGGAATAATAATTTTTAAACTTCCTCCTGGTGAACTTTATGATGGCCTCGTTTGTCAAGACACGATTTAATCAAATTTAAGGTGGCTATTGCGGTCATGCTGCCTCCCCGATTTCAGGGTTCACGTAAACATCTTTGGGCGTCCGATAGTTCATGGATTGATGCGGTCGTTCATCGTTATACTTCCGAAAAAACTCCGTCAGCCCGGTTTCACACTCATAAAATGTCTCGTAATATTTTATGTACACATCTTCGTACTTAACCGTTCGCCAAAGCCGTTCCACGAAAATATTATCAAACGCGCGGCCACGCCCGTCCATGCTGATTATAACGCCCTTTTCCTCCAACGTAGCGACAAATTGTTTTTCGGTGAACTGCGAACCCTGGTCAGTATTGAAATATTCCGGTTTTCCAAAACGCCTTAAAGCTTCCCGCAGTGCATCCCGGCAAAAACCTCCATTAAGGTTTCTTGAAACCCTAAACGCCAGAACCCTTCTGCTATACCAGTCCATTATAGCCACAAGATAAACAAACTTGCCGTTGTTCAGCCTTATATAAGTTATATCCGCACACCAAACCTTATTCGGATGGTCTATTTTCATACCGCGAAGTCGGTATGGATAAATCTTATGCTGTTTATCCGGCTGGCTTAGAAATTTTTTCGGTCTAATTGCCTCTAATCCAAGCGTTTTCATCATAGTTCCGACTTTACGCCGGCCGACAGATATACTGTAGACTATTGCCAGCATTACAACAATTCTTCGCGCTCCGAAGGAAGGCCACTTTGTGTATATTTCATCAATCCTGTCTAAGATCGTTTTGTTCTTCTTACTCATTGGCTTTTTCTTGTAATAATACGCTGACCTTGAAATCCCAAGCAATGCGCATTGCTCTTTTACCGTCAGTTCCGTGTTATTTGCCTCGATCATCGCCTTTACAGCAAGCCCAGTTTCTTTAAGCTTTTTTTTTGAAACTCCAACTCAACGTTCTTTTTGCCTATTATCTGCAATAGTTCGGCTTCTCGCTTTTCCCAGCTCTTTTCTTCTTTGCTGTCCTTCTTGGCAAAAAGCTTGGATGCGTTTTCTAACAGTTCTTTTTTCCATTCTCCGACTTTATTGGGATGCACCCCGTACTTTGAAGCTATTTCTGTGATCTTTGCATCACCTTGCAGCGCTTCAAGCGCCACCTTTGCCTTGAAATCTTCTCCAAATCTTTTCCTCATAGCGGACCTCCTGTGTCCTTAAATTTTACCACAAGAAATCCACCTTAAAATCTGTTAAAATGTGTCCTATAAAGCTAAACCATCATA